>Ga0209344_10000583_pt1 | contig 59984 bp, 53 predicted proteins | sample Cruoilmetagenom6_FD_187293 | JGI IMG/M metagenome (GOLD analysis project Ga0209344, IMG submission 187293) | Oil polluted marine microbial communities from Coal Oil Point, Santa Barbara, California, USA - Santa Barbara Oil Seep Sample 6 (SPAdes)... | ecosystem: Environmental > Aquatic > Marine... | reverse complement strand
ACGGTCTTGCCGCGGCCTTCCGCCTGCAAGATGCGGGCAACGACTTCATCCTTGTCGAGGCTGTGGGCGCGGTAGACGACATGTTTGATGTTCTTCTGCGTCAGGCCCTCATCGGGGTCGGTGGCGCGGATGTGAATCGGCTTGTTCATGAAGCGGCGAGCAAGAGCCACAATCGGGCCAGGCATCGTCGCGGAGAACAGCATCGTGTGGCGGGTCGGAGGGGTCTGCGCAAACAATTTTTCGATGTCGGCGAGGAAGCCGAGGTCGAGCATCTTGTCTGCCTCGTCAAGCACCATCACCTTGATGTCCTTCAGGGACAGCATGCGTTGGCTGGCAAGGTCGAGCAAACGCCCGGGGGTTCCTACGATGACCTGCGCGCCGGCCTTGATCTGCTCGACCTGACCTTCGTAGGCCTTGCCGCCGTAAATCGCCGCAACCTTGGTGGCACGGTTGGAAGAGGCAAGCACGAGGTCCTCGGCAACCTGAACGCACAACTCGCGCGTAGGTACGACGACGAGAGCCTTTACTCCGGGCTCAGGGTCGGTGCCGAGCGACTGCAGAACGGGAAGGCCGAATCCTAGCGTCTTACCGGTACCGGTCTTGGCCTGACCAATGATGTCTTGGCCGGCGAGACCCATGGGAATTGTTTGAGTTTGAATGGGGAATGGTTCGGTGATGCCCTTGGTTGCTAGAGCATCGACCATGTCTTGGTCGATCTTGAGTGCTGAAAATGTCACGTATTGAAGCCCGTCTAGGTGCGATGCGCCCTTTTTGACCTGGGGCGCCGGCCCCCCTTCAGATTCGGGGGATGCCCGAAGTTTAGCGGATCCGACTGGGGTGAAGCCGTGAACAGCCGCGGCGAGGCGGGTTGTCGCCACCGCGTAAGCCGCCAACACGCCCTAAGCTGGCTGCGTGGTTAAGTGGTTTTCACGCAAGCCGGGTCGCATCGAGGTCCCTCGCCTTCGGTCACGATCTGACGAATCAGCGACCGAAAAAATAGCCCTTGCGGAGTTCGCTCCCGACATTCTCGGATTCTTGGGGCGCGCGGCGTACGTGCAACTCATGATCTTCGAGCAACTGTCTCGCATCATCTCCCACGCGCCGACAACCGCGGCCAAGACGTCAATCGGTAAGGCTGCCGAGCTATCTCTCTCGAAGCACCGGCAGTTGGTGGCAGAAATCACCAAGGCCGGTGGTTCGCCCGCAGAGGTAATGGATCCCTTCACGGATTCGGTTGACGAATTCGATCGTCTCGCTCGTGGTGCCGACTGGTACGAGGCGATGATCACCGGGTACTTGAGCGCTGGATTCTTCGACGATTTCTACGCGAAACTAGCGGAAGGGTTGCCGACAGAATCCCGCCCCCGCCTCGTGGCGATCTTCCGGGGTGAGTCAGGTGAGGATGTTCTCGCCGAGTACCTTCAGGCCGCGATCGACGCCAACCCGCGACTCGACTCGCGATTGGCGATGTGGGGTCGTCGGCTCATGGGAGACATGATGCTTGTCGCCCGTTCCGCGCTCGTCTTTCCCGATCACACTCGTTCAACCGAGGCGCAGGTCGAGCCGGTCTTCACCGAGCTCATTGCCGCGCACACTCGTCGGATGGATGCACTCGGCCTGACCGCCTAACCAGCCTTCGGCTTAGCGGCGGGCGAGTTCCTCAAAAGAGGCAACATCAGCGGCGGCGCGGAATCGTGGCAGCCTGACCGCGGTGACTACAGCGGCAATGACGCCAGCCGAGAGGCTGATGGGCCAAATCCAGCCGCCGTCGAACGTGAAGCCTAGCCAGAGGAGGGCAACCCATACCGTCGCGGTCACGGCGGCGCCGATGGCCGGCAGCAGGGCCGCGCCATACAAGCCACGCGAAGGCAGAAGGTAGCGCACAATTGCCGCGAGCGATGCTCCGATGACCGTGACGAAAAGCAGTTCCACGGCTATGCCACGAAACCGATGCGGCGGGACTCTTCTTCACCTAGTTCGACGTAGGCGACAGCCGCGGTCGGCACGATGTAAAGCTTGCCCTTCGCGTCGCGCAGGCTCACATACTTGGCGTCCGAGCTCAATGCCTCGGCAATGATCTTCTCAACCTCGCTCGACGACTGCGCTGACTCGAAGCTGATTTCACGGGGGCTGTTGTTGATACCGATGCTAATGTCCACATGCCCAGATTACGACACAACTCAGTCAGTTGAATGACCCGTTCACTGTCAGCGCATCCCGATAGCGTTGACTCATGGTCACCTTGCCCCAAGAGCGTGCGGATGCGGCGGCCGCAGCACCGCACATGCTCGACGATTCTCAGCGCGCCGTTGTCAATCTCGCCGATGGAGCTAGCGCGGTCGTGGTGGGAGCGCCCGGCTCGGGTAAGACCGAGACTCTTGTCGAGCTTGTTGCTGAGCGCGTGCACTCACGTGGGTGGTCGCCGCAGCAGATTGTGGTGCTTTCCGCTACCCGGCACAGCGCAACATCGCTGCGCGATCGGCTTGCTGCCCGCATCGATGCCCCCACGCTTGGCCCGATGGCGCGAACGGCTAACTCTCTCGCATTCGAAGTGATCCGAGAGGCCTCGGCGGTGGCGGGCGACTCTCCACCGACCCTGCTGACCGGTGCCGAGCAAGACCAAATCATTGCTGATCTTCTCGCGGGGGAGATCGCGGACGGCATCGGTGCGCCGTGGCCAGCGCACCTCGACGCCGAGGTCCGCCGGTTGCGTGGATTCCGCACCGAGCTTCGAGACCTCATGATGCGCTGCGTCGAGTTTGGGGTGAGTCCTCAGCAACTTGCAGCGCTTGGCGAACGCACCGACCGGCCGGAATGGGTGGCGGCTGCCTCGTTCATCTCGGTTTACGACGCGGTGAAGGCGAGCTTTCGCGACCGTCACTTTGATGCCAGCGAACTGCTCGCGGAGGCGGCCGGGCTCATCGAAGGCGGCCATTACGCGGCAATCGACCGTTTGCGTCTGGTCGTGGTCGATGATGCCCACGAACTCACCGAAGCGACTATCTCCCTACTGCGGGCGCTGGCCAGTCGCGGGATCACGATCATCGGGTTTGGTGATCCCGACCTCACGACGGGTTCATTTCGGGGCGCTCAGCCCGCGGTGCTCGCCGGTTGGGCATCACGCTTGGGGCTGGAGAAATGCGCCCGCCTGCTCTTGTCATCCGTTCACCGTCACGGCGCCGATCTGCGCGAGACGGTCACGAACCTCAGCCAGCGGATCGGGGTGGCGGGGTTCATCGAGCAACGTCGATCCCCGGCGGTCGCGCCCTCACCATCGAGCATCCACAGCTTCCAACTCACCACCCCCGCCGAAGAGATCGCCTTCATCGCGCGCCACTTGCGTGAGAAGCATGTTCTGGAGTCGGTGCCTTGGTCGCGCATGGCGGTGATTGTGCGTACGGGATCGATGATTCCGTCGCTGGCTCGTCAACTGCGCACGCTCGAGGTCGTCACGAGCGTCTCGAGTGCTCGCAGCGCGGTGCGCAACGAATTCAGCGTCAACGGTTTGATCGTTCTGCTGGAACTCGCGTTGCAGCGTCGACCGCTGGATGCCGAAGCGGCCGTCGAGCTTCTGTGCAGTTCGGTGGGCGGCTTTGACGCAATCTCATTGCGACGTCTCAAGGCGGCGCTGCGTCACGAAGCGCTTAACGCCGAAATTTACGATTCGGCCGAGGAACTAATTTCGCAGGCGTTAGCGGCGCCGGCAGGCTTTGTCACGATCGATAATCGGGTCGCTCGGCAGGCTGCTGCGGTAGCCAAGAACCTGCGCGAGACCGCGGCAGCTGGTGCCGCGGGCGACACAATCGAAGAGCTGTTGTGGGGGGCTTGGCAGCGCAGCGGGCTCGCCGATCGCTGGTTCGAACAAGCCCTCGGCTCCGGTGTTGTTGCGGAAGAAGCCAACCGTCATCTCGACTCCGTTGTTGCTCTGTTCTCGTCGGCAAAACGCTTTGTGGAGCGTCGACCGGATGCTCCCGCAAGCGTCTTTCTCAACGAGTGGCTCTCGGCCGACGTGGCCGAAGATACGCTAGCCGCGCGGTCAATCCTGGACTCCGTCACCGTGGGAACCCCAGCATCGGTCATTGGCCAAGAATTCGATGTGGTGGTGCTCGCTGGCCTTCAGGAAAACGTGTGGCCAAATCTTCGGGTGCGCGGTTCGCTGCTGGGTGCCCACGATCTGCCGCGCGTTCTGGCGGGAGAGAAGCTTGCGGTTGCTGACCGGCGCCGAGAGGTTCTTCATGACGAACTGCGGATGTTCGCCCAAGCGATTTCCCGGGCCACCCGCGAAGTCATCGTGACCGCGGTAGCCGGTGACGACAACCTGCCGTCGCCATTCTTGACGCTCATTCCGGCCCCTGAAGAGCCGGTGCGATCACGCCCGCCGCTCAGCCTGCGCGGCCTAGTCGGCGTGCTGCGCCGCGAACTCGTTTCTGGTGCGCAACCCGAGGCGGCCGCTTCGTCGCTGGCGCGGCTCGCGAGGGAGGGTGTACCTGGTGCTGATCCGCAGTCCTGGTATGGGCTTCGGGAGCCAAGCACCACAGCTCCGCTTGTCGACCTGACCGATCCTGATGCCGAAGTGCGCGTATCGCCCTCGCGGATGGAATCGTTCGAAAATTGTCCGCTGCACTGGGCAATCGATCAGCTCGGTGGATCCACTACGAATGTTGCTTCCAATCTCGGCTCGCTCATTCACGGTGTTGCTGAAACGGCGACCGAGTTCAGCGCCGATGCGCTCTACCGTGCTGTAGAAGAACGCTGGAGCGAAATGAGTTTTGAGGCGGGCTGGCAGTCGGAGGCTGAGAAGCTGCGGGCAAAGAAACTCACGCAGCACCTCGCCACCTATCTGCGCGACTTCACGGCCAACGGGGGAGAGCTCATCAGCAACGAGATGGGCTTTACACTGCCGCTCGGACAGGCCCTTCTGAGCGGGAAGATTGACCGCGTCGAAATGTATGGCGGAACGACCGCGGTGATTGTCGACCTCAAGACCGGCAAGAACGAACCATCGACCGACAAGGCGGTTGCTGAACATCCGCAGCTCGCGGCTTACCAACTTGCGTTTGCTTCGGGAGCGATCGAGGGGGTGCCAGAAGGGCTCGAAAACGGTGGCGCCAAACTCGTCGTGCTTACGCCGTCGGCAAAGACCCGAGACTATGCCGACCCCAAGCAACAACCCATGAATGATGAGGAGCTTGAACTGTTCCGACAGCGAGTAATTGAGGACGCCCGCGGTATGGCGGGCAGCGTGTTCGTGGCGCGGATGAGCAGCCATTGCACCGACCCGTGGAGTTTCGGCAACTGCCGCATTCACGTTGTGCCGGCGGTGAGCGCCCGATGATCTCCTCGGTTGACCTCGCCGAGCTCATGGGAATCCATGCTCCGACGCCCCAGCAGCAAGTCGTGATTGAAGCGCCGCTTAGTCCGGCACTCGTCGTTGCGGGTGCCGGCAGCGGCAAGACCGACACGATGGCCAGCCGTGTGGTCTGGCTTGTCGCCAATAACCTAGTGAGCCCAGACCAGATCCTGGGCCTCACGTTCACGCGCAAAGCAGCCGGTTCACTGAGCAAGCGCGTAAGCGAACGCATCGCGATCCTGCGTGACGTGCAAAACAAACATCCTGAGCGTTTTGTCGCGACCCCAGAGACAGCTTCGATCGAGTTCGATCAACCCACAATCTCCACCTATAACTCGTTTGCGAGTGCCCTGTTTACCGAGAACGCGCTGCTCATCGGGCGTGAACCCGAGTCGACGCTACTCAACGATCCCTCCTCGTGGCAGCTAGCCCGCAAACTCGTCGTTGCGAGCACGGATGACCGACTCGTGGGTCTCGAAAAGTCGATCAATGCGCTCACGGAGGCCGTGCTAGACCTCAGCCACGCGCTCAGCGACAACGTCGCAGACGCCGACGATGTCGCCGCTTATGCCGAGCGCTTCACCCAGATTTCAGAACTTCCCTACGCGGAAACCGCGCGCAAGAAAACGCCGTATGCGTCCGTGACCGACGCGGTGAAAGTGGTTGGTTCGCTAGCCCCCTTGTTGGCTTTGGCGGTGCAGTACGCACAGCAGAAGCGCGCTCAGGGTCTCCTCGAATTCAGCGACCAGGTTGCCCTCGCGCTCGAGGTTGTCGAGCGATCGCAGGATGTCGTTGAGCATTACCAGGACCGGTATCGCGTCGTGCTGCTTGATGAATATCAAGACACCAGCGTCGTGCAAACACGGCTGCTTGCTCGCCTGTTCGGCAACCACTCGGTGATGGCAGTAGGCGACCCGCACCAATCAATCTACGGCTGGCGTGGAGCGAGTGCCGCCAACCTCGCACGCTTCAGCCGCGACTTCACGCACAACGCTGACGCCCAGTACTTTGCACTCTCCACAAGTTGGCGCAACGCGACCTCGGTGCTTGACGCCGCCAACGTCATCGTCGAGCCATTGAGCGCTCGATCTCCGGTGCGCGTGGAGTCACTGGGAGCGCGGCCGAGTGCTCCCGAAGGTTCTGTCGACGCCTACTACTACGAGCACATTGACGACGAAGCCCGCGCAGTCGCCAGGTGGTTCGCTCGCGCGCTCGCGCCGCAATCGTGGAACCGCTACAACCCGGACCCGGATGCCCCGGCACCCGAGCCGCCAACCGCCGCCATCCTGTTCCGGCGCCGCAGTGACATGGACCGGTTCGCGACCGCTCTCGGCGCTGAGGATGTGCCGTACCACGTACTCGGAATTGGTGGCTTGCTCTCGACCCCTGAGATCGTTGACCTCGTCAGTGCGCTGACCGTTATTCACGACCCCACCGCAGGCTCGGAGCTTATCCGGCTCCTGTCGGGCGCTCGGTGGTCAATCGGCCCGCGCGACCTGCAGGAGCTCGCGTCACTCTCGCGGTGGCTGCTGAGTCGTTCCGTCACGCAACAGGAGCTGAATGCCGACGTGCGCCGGCGGATGAGGGACTCCGTCGCCGTCGATGATTCTGCATCCATCGTTGATGCTCTCGACTTCATTGGTGAGGCACCCCCGACTCACTCGAAGCTGGCGGCTTTCAGCGACGAGGGGCTGTCGCGTCTCAAAGATGCCGCAAAACAATTGGCGTTCTTTCGTTCGCGGGCCGGTCTGGAACTCGGTGATCTTGTTCGTCTGCTTGAACAGGAACTGTTGCTTGATATTGAGGTCGTGGCGAGCCGCCCTCAGGCCCAGGGCATGGCCAATCTCTATGCGTTCCACGACGAGCTCGCTGGCTTCGTGGCCAGCGATGAGCAAGCCACCCTTGCAAGCTTTCTTGCTTGGCTAAGGCGTGCAGCGCAGCAGGACATGATGGGCCCACGCAGTGACGATGCCGAGGCGGGAACCGTTCAACTGCTGACCATTCATGCTTCCAAAGGGCTGGAATGGGATCTCGTTGCCGTGCCGCGACTGGTCGAAGGTGAAGTGCCCGCGACGTCGCGAGAGGGTAAGGGTTGGGTAGCGTTCGGTAAGTTACCGTTCGCTTTCCGTGGCGACGCTGCCGAACTGCCAGAACTGGATTGGGAGAACGCGCGGTACCAATCCGACTTCGACGGCTCGCTCAAAGAGTTCAAGTCTGCCCTAGCCGACCGTCACCAAGCGGAAGAGCGTCGCCTCGGCTACGTCGCGATAACCCGCGCGCGCGACAACTTGTTGCTGACCGGCTCGTTTTGGTCCAGCCGCAGCAAACCGCAGGCACCAAGTACCTTCCTTCAGGAACTTCGCGAACGTGAGCTGATCGGTGAGCTTCCCACCGACCCCGTGAACGATGAAAACCCGACACTCAACGATGTTGTCGATCCGCTGTGGCCATTCGACCCGCTCGGAAACCGTCGGGCGAGCGTAGAAACCGCGGCCGGCCTTGTGGCGACCGCTGACCCTGGAGCCGACGGGCTCTGGTCTCACGAAATTGACCTGCTCCTGGCGGAACGCAGTCGCGCCGCCAGCGACGCCCGCCGCACACCGCTGCCGCAACGCATCCCTGCGTCCCGTTTCAAGGACTACATTGCCGACCCCGAGGCTGTCGCGCTTGCACTTCGGCGCCCGATGCCGGAGAAGCCCTACCGCGCCACGCGACTGGGAACCCAGTTCCACGAATGGGTCGAATCACGATTCGGCTCGTCGGCATCCGCCGAAACGCTTGATGCCTTCGCGCTCGAACTCGACGACGACACCGACAACACGGCGGATACCGAAAAGCTCGCCGAACTGCAGGCCACGTTCGAGCGTTCAGCGTGGGCAACTCGCAAACCGGTCGACGTTGAGGTGGAGATCCACGTTCCCTTTGGTGACCGGGTTGTCATCTGCAAGATCGATGCCGTGTATGCCGATGGAGACCGCTACGAAATTGTCGACTGGAAGACCGGTCGGGCCCCTAAGGACGACGCAGATCTCGAGGCTAAGCAACTCCAACTCGCCCTCTATCGCCTTGCGTATGCGCAGTGGAAGGGTGTTCCGCCCGAGCGCATCGATGCGGCGTTCTACTTCGTTGCTGATGACACGGTGATCCGCCCCACCCATATTTCTAGCGAGACAGAATTGCGCGATGCGTGGGCGCGCACGGTGGGTTCCGCGCCGAGCTTCAACGCCTAGGACCGGCGCTGGACAGGCCTGCTCAGGATGGCGGTGCTGAGGGCGTCAATGGGTTCGCGCGCCGCCATGGGGTTATCGAGCAGCACAAAATCGACATCGCCAAGCTCGGGTAGCTCGAAGGACGCGGGAACTTGAGCCAGATCAGCGGGGATGAGGGACTGGGGGAACACCGCGATTCCGATTCCGGCCCGAACCGCGGCTAGGGCACCGTTGACCTCCTTCACATTGCAGGTGATGCGCCACGTGCGTCCCACGGCCTCGAGCGCACGCATCGCATAGGCCCGACCAAGACTTGGTGCTTGATAGGCAATCAGCGGCACAGGGGCACCCAGTTCGACGGCCATGCTCTTGTGCCCAAGCCACACCATCCGGTCCCGCCGCACGAGCCTTCCACCGTCAACGCCGGTGTCCTGTTTTACGAAGATCAAATCGAGTTGCCCCGCCTGCAGACGCCGGACGAGGTTGCCGCTCTGGCTGACGGTGAGTTCGAGGTTGATCTGCGGGTAGAGCTGACGGAAGTCGCGCAGGATTCCCGGCAGCTGGGTCAGCGCGAGGTCGTCCGCCGAACCAAACCGGAGTCGACCGCGCATAGCGGACCCGGTGAAGTACTTCATGGCCTGATCTTCGGCGGCAAGAATGGCGCGCGCAAAACCGAGCATGGCCTCGCCATTGTCGGTGAGGGAGACGGCGCGGGTGTCACGCACCACGAGCATCCGCCCCGCGGCAGCCTCGAGTTTGCGAACGTGTTGGCTAATGGTGGGTTGGCTCAGTTCGAGCGTGCGGGCGGCATCGGTGAAACTCAGGGTTTCCGCCAGGGCCACAAAGGACTTCAGCAATACGGGGTCGAACATCGCTCTCCATTACGAAACGTAATTGAATTTATAGGCTCGATTATGCCGCAGAATGAGTGAGGAGAGTTTACGGTTGAACACGTGAGTATGCCATCTGAGACGTCGCCGGCGACGGTCCCCATCTCGGCCGTCATGCAACGTCCGCTGTGGCGTGACACCTTCAGTTCGCTCCGACTGCACAACTACCGTCTGTACGTGATTGCCCAGTTCATCGCCTACACGGCGGCCTGGGTGCAGCGCATTGCCGTTGACTGGCTCGTGCTCGAGCTCACCGGCAACGTTGCGTTGGTGGGGCTGACGATCGCGATCCAGTTCACTCCAACAATCGTCCTTGGTGCCTACGCGGGCGTTATCGCCGACCGTTTCGATAAGCGTGCCACTCTCATGGTCGCCCAGTCGATCATTGGTCTGCTGAGCCTCACTCTGGCGGTCATTACGATCCTTGGCGTGGCCGAACTTTGGCTCGTATACCTGCTGGTGCTGTTCATGGGCATTATCCAGGTCTTCGACAATCCGGCGCGCGCCGTATTTGTGAATGAGCTCGTGGGGCCGCGCCACCTACGCAACGCAATCAGCCTCAACGCATCCATCTTCCACTCCGGTGCGTTCCTGGGCCCGGCGCTCAGCGGTGCTCTCATCGTTGCCGCCGGATCGGGATGGGCAATCGGAATCAACGCCGTCGCTGTCGTGATCGGTGTCATCATTCTCGCGTCGATGCGAAAGAGCGAACTGCTGATTGCGCCGCGCGCGCCCGAAACCAAGGGCCAGATTCGCGAAGCGATCCGCTACATCCGAAAGAAGTCCACCCTGTTCTGGACGATGGTGATGGTGTTCATTGTTGCGGTGTTCGGGATGCCAATGCCGACCCTTCTCGCGGCCATGGCCAACACCGTGTACAACACCGGGGCTAGCGGTTACGGTCTCTACAACTCTCTGGCCGCAATCGGTGCTTTGCTGGGAGCGTTGGCGTCCGCCCGCCGCGCCAGCCTTCGCTTGCGCACCATCATTTTTGGCGCGGTGCTGTACGGGGTCATGATGATGCTTGCCGGCATCGTGCCGATCTATTCGCTGTTCCTCGGTGTCCTCATTGGAGTTGGGCTCAGCCGGCTGTTGCTTATGACCGCAGCGGAGACGATGGTTCAGCTGTCATCGAACCTGGTGATCCGTGGTCGCGTGATGGCGTTCTACGTCATGGTAATCATCGGCGGTCAAGCAATCGGTGGTCCACTAATGGGCTCAATCGCCGAACTGTGGGGTGCCAAGATTGCCTTCGTCATCGCCGGCGGCGTTCCCAGCGCGGTGGCGATCGGGATTGCCCTAGTTCTAGCGCGCTCTGGTCGCCTCACAGTGAAGGTTGCCCCACGTCGCGGCGGTCGTTGGGTGGCTATCGTGCCGCAACGGCAGTCGCGAGCACTGACCCAGCCGATCGCCATCATTGATGCCGATGTTGCCCAGGCAGCGGCCGGTAAGAATCGGCTGCGCAAACTGCGGTCGTCGCTGCTCAAATCGTCCGCTCAGCGCCGCGCCGATAACCAGTGACCAGTGAAGAAATCAACCTCGGCCATTCCGACGTCGAACGTCGCTAGAGCTGGGGAACGGAAACCTAGCCAGCGCGGCTGTTGTTGCGCAGCATCGCTTCCACCTCGTCGACGGCCATCGTTGGCATGGTGTTGGCGCTGATCGGGTTCATGACATCGTCGCGAATATCGTCCAGAAGTGTCGTCAGCATCTCGCCAGCATCGTCGACGATTTCGGTGCTGCGAACTTCGGTGCCGTGCAGCAGCCACTTGGCGACAGAGAGCTCCGCATAGAAGGTGGCTCGTTGCTTCAGCTGACGGTCGCCTGCGCCGTGAGCGTCAGCATAAGCACCAAAAGCGGTGTCGATGATGGCGTCATTGCGGGGTCCGAGAAGCCATTGCAGATCCGTCGCGGGGTCACCCACTTTGATGTCCTGCCAGCCGAGAACACCCGTCACCTCATCGTCGGAACTGAGAAAGGAATCCGCGACGAGCGAGCCGTTCACTACCGTTGGTTGGAATTGCCAAAGTTTGGAGTCTTCGGCCGCCTTGCGCCATCGCTCTAGCAGTGCGGCGGGCACCAGTTTGGTAGCAGCGGCGCGGTCGATGATGGACACACAGGCGCGTAGGCAGTCGCTGGCGGTCTGGACGGGGAGACCCGCATCGGCAACAAAGCTGGTGGGGAGTCCGTGAATGGCGGCAATAGCGGAGCCGATCGACGCTGACAACGAACCAGGGCCCGTCGTGTAGGAGCGGAGCGGAACCTTGGTCCCGGGAACGAACTCGTACACAATTCCGCGGGTCTGGCCAACCGGGACCTGACCCGCGTAGCGGGTGACCGCAAAGGGGAGGCGAGTGCGCACACCGGTACTTAGCGCTCTGAGCGCGACGAGATCCGCCGACTGCACATTTTCTGCCGCAGCATTTCGAGGTACACGGATAATCCAGCGCTTACCGTCGCGTCCGGAGATGAGCGCCGCGTCAAAATCATTGATGGTGCCGGAGCCGAAGGGGGCGGCTGCCGCAACATCGAGTCCCTCGACAGCAGAGGTCGCCAGCGCGGCTAGAGTGAGATGTGATCTGGCCATAACACTCAGGGTAGGTTGCTCTGACGCGCATTTGCCGCACGCCACGCACTCGGGACGGGGTCGATACATGTCACAACCTTTTCTTTCGCGACTGCCATTGTCGCGATATGAGATCGATCGTGACCACATAGCTCGCGAAGATCCGAGCCTTCTCGACCGTTTATGGCGCGATGACAGCACTCGGGTATTGCCCATTTTTGACGGCTCTGCGCTGCTTTCCGACGACGGCTCACTCGCGTTGTTGCGCCCGAATGCAATCGAACGAGGACACACGAGTGTGTATCTTGGCCGGTCGATGTCGACCACGAGCCCGGAGCCACTCGGCACGCCGATCGTGACAGTGGAGCTAGAGGATGCCGGCCATTTTGCCGAAGCAAACTGGGGAAACCTGCGCGCCATCGCCCCCCATCTCAGCGACCGCGATGCGGGGTTGTTCACGGAAGCGCTCGCCATTCTCAACTGGCACTCCTCGCACCTGTTTTCACCGCGTACCGGCGAACCGACCGTTGTGGAGAAGGCCGGCTGGGTGCGCCGCGATGTCGCATCACAGCTTGAGGTTTTTCCTCGCACCGATCCGGCGATCATCGTCGGCGTCACCGATAACGATGATCGAATCTTGCTCGGGTCAAACGCTTTGTGGGAGTCGAACCGTTACTCGCTGCTAGCGGGTTTCGTGGAGCCGGGGGAATCACTCGAGTCCGCAGTGCAGCGCGAAATCCTTGAAGAGTCGGGTGTTCCGGTCGTTGATCCGGTGTATTTAGGGAGCCAGCCGTGGCCATTCCCGGCGTCGCTCATGCTCGGATTCACCGCATCAGTGGCTCCAGGGTTTGCGGGTCTGGGCACCCCCGATGGCACCGAGATTCTCGATCTGCGCTGGTTTAGTCGCGACGAACTAGCGGCAGCTCTTACGGACATCCGACTGCCAGGACGTTCCTCTATTGCCCGCAGCATCATCGAGCATTGGTACGGCGAACCGATTGATGAGCAACTGTGACGCTCGGATCCCACGAACTTCTGGACTCCCTAGACGACGGTCAGCGTCAGGCAGCCCAGACGCTTCTCGGCCCGGTTTGCCTGCTGGCCGGTGCCGGGACCGGTAAGACACGCGCCATCACTCATCGCATTGCGTACGGTGTTGCGACCGGCGTGTATCCCCCCGGCCGCGTCATGGCCCTCACCTTCACGAACCGTGCTGCCGGCGAGCTTCGTACCCGCCTGCGCGCCCTGGGCGCTGATGGGGTCGCGGCGCGGACCTTTCACGCGTCCGCCCTCTCGCAGCTGAACGCATTTTGGCCGCAAACCATCGGCGGGACCATGCCGCGCCTGCTCGAGGGCAAAGCGCGCATGATCGCGCACGCTGCTGACTCGCTAAAGCTCAAACTCGACACCCCAACGCTGCGCGATGTTGCCGCCGAGATCGAGTGGCGCAAGACGTCGCGAATGTCTGTCGAGCAATATGGCAACGCAGGCAGAACTGCTCCGGCGGCCCTGACCATCGACCGCATGGTTGAACTGCAGGCAGCGTATGAGGCGATCAAGGACGCTCGGCGGCAAATCGACTTTGAGGATGTGTTGCTCGCCGCAGCAGGCATGATCGAGGCGGAGCCGCGTATCGCCCAGCAGGTCAGGGAGCAGTACCGGTTCTTTGTGGTCGACGAGTATCAGGACGTGTCGCCACTGCAGCACGAGTTGCTGCGACTGTGGGTGGGCGACCGGGATGACCTCTGCGTCGTTGGCGACGTCAGCCAGACCATCTATTCATTTGCCGGGGCAAGCCCCGACTTCTTGCTCCGGTTTGCATCGCAGCACGACAACGCCGCCGTATTGCGGTTGGAACGCAACTATCGCTCGACCCCAGAAATTGTGCACGTGGCGAACAAGTTGATGGCCAATCAACGCGGTGCGCTCACACTCCAGGCAGCAACGGCCGAGCACTCACCGCCCCCGCAGATCACCGGCTTCGATGATGACTCCGCCGAGGCTACGGCGGTCGCCACCGCGGTAGCCGCCCAAATCGCCGCTGGAACCAAGCCTGAGGACATCGCGGTGCTGTACCGCATCAATGCGCAGTCGCAACCGATTGAGGCAGCGCTCACCGCTGCAGGTGTTCCATTTCTTGTGCGCGGAGCGACTCGCTTCTTCGACCAGCGAGAAGTCAAAGAAGCGATCATGCTGCTGCGCGGAGCATCCATCACCACCGCCACCGAGCCGTTGTTCAAGTCGGTCAGCGACATCCTGCGTTCGATTGGATGGTCGCAAGAGGCCCCCGAAGCTGCTGGCGCCATCCGCGATCGCTGGGAATCGCTGAACGTGATCATGCGCTTGGCGGAGGAGGCCGACCCTGATCGGTCACTGCGAGAGTTCGTGGCCGATCTGGTTGACCGTCAGAGCAGCAACAACGAGCCGTTACGTTCGGCGGTAAACCTCGCGACCCTGCATTCGGCGAAGGGCCTGGAGTGGGAATGTGTTCACCTCATTGGGTTAAACGAAGGGTTGCTTCCGATCAGCTATGCACGCACGCCCGAAGCGATCGACGAAGAGCGACGGCTGCTCTACGTCGGCATCACTCGTGCTCGTCGGTCGCTCGGGATGTCGTGGTCGGCGAGTGCACAACCGGGTCGAGGTGCCCGTCGGGCGCCGAGCCGGTTTCTTGAAGACCTGCCAGAGCGCCACCTTCGCGGCTGACATCGCCCATCTGCTGGCACCCGCAGTCAGCGTGCCGATAGTGCGCGCGCTCATCGCGCCGCCCGGTGGCTAGGTCGATACGCACTGAGTACGTTGCGTTGGTCGGGGCGTGGTCGGTGACCGCGTGCCCCGTGCGGCCTAGGTGGTGCAGCGCTAGGCGGCTGGACTCGGCGGCTGCTTCGGCGACGAGTACCGGGGTTTCAGCGAGGGAGGTGCGACCAACGAGCTGGGTGGCGATCGCAGGCCAGGCGGGGTCCGTGTCACGACGGTAGAGATCGACGCAGAGCAGGCATCCGGTTGTTCCCGGCGTGACCACGGGGCCAATCTCCGCAGCCGAGTCAGAGAGCACAACCGGCAGGTGGGGGATGTCGCGGCGCAACCAGTGCATATAAACCGAAGGCGCGATCACGAAGTGATTGACCAGAATAACGAGGTCGAAGGGGGAAGCTGGGAGCAGCTCCGAGGTCGCGGCGACGGTGACGGCGGCGCCGCTCGCATCGAGAATCTGTGCAATGGATTGGACCAGTAGACCGGAACCGAGCACCGCGATGTTGGCGCTCGATGCCACCGGGGGAGTCGTGACGAGCACACTCGACACCGCAGCCAGCAGATCGTCGCATTGCTTGGGGTGCGGTTTGGTCAGCATCGTGAGCCCAGTCCGGCTGATGCCCGCTACAAGCGCGGCGAGGATCCTTTCGTCAGTCTCGGTGACGTTCGGCAGCACAAGGGCAGGCGGGTCAATACCAATCTGGGCGCTGGTGGGTGAACGCCACACGAGCGGCAGCCGGGGGTCTACGCGCAGGATCATGCGCCCATTGTGACTGGTGCCCAAGCGAGCAGGGTGAAGGATCCACAACAGGCAAAGGGGGCTGGCTATTGGCGCTGTGTCTGGTGTTTAGGAGTTGTCGCCCTCGTGTGGTCGGTTGCCTGACTCATCGTTGAGGAGATCGTTGATGGCCTGATCGATGTCATCCGGGGTGTTGCCGCCGTCGCGCAAGCGCGCAACCAGTGCGGCCGGATCGTCAATATCGGCCGCGGTGGGCATCATGTCCGGATGTGACCAGAGGGAATCGCGCTGGTCCGCTCCAAGCTCATCTGTGACGTGCTGCCACATTGCGGCGGCTTCACGCAGGCGACGAGGGCGAAGCTCGAGGCCCACCAGAGTGGCGAAGGCGGATTCGGCCGGCCCTCCAGAGGCTCGCCGGCGACGAACCGTCTCTGAGATGGCCCCACGCGAGGGCAGGCGTGAGGTCGCCGCGGCGGTAACAACATCCACCCAACCTTCGACGAGAGCGAGCACGGTTTCGAGTCGCTCAAGAGCCTCCCGCTGCTCATCGCTCTTTTCCGGAATGAGCGAGCCATTCGTCATGGCGTCGCGCAATTCTTCGGGATTGCTGGGATCAAAGTCGCTCGCGAGTTCCGCAATGGCCGCAGAGTCAATGTGGATGTCGTGCGCGTACGCGGTGACGGAGGTCATGAACTGTAGTCGAAGCCACTTGGCGTGCCTGAAGAGTCGGGCGTGCGCGAGCTCTCGCACCGCCAAGTACAGGTGGATCTCGTCATCGGGCAGGTCAAGGCCGCTGCCAAAAGCGAAGACACTTTGGGGGATGAGTGCCGCTTGCTGCTCGTCGAAGAGGGGGATGCCGATGTCGCCACCGGAGACAACTTCACGCGAAAGCTGACCGACTACCTGGCCGAGCTGCATCGCGAAGAGTGTGCCGCCAATGTTTCGCATGACCTTGCTGGCACCGCCCAGCATGTCGCCCATCTCTTCTGGCGCGTTTTGTTTGAGAACATCCGTCAGCGAATTCGCAATCGAGTTGGCGACGGGCTCAGCCAATTGAGTCCACACAGGCATGGTGATGGTGACCCATTCGCTGCGGCTCAGCAGCTTGGGCTCCACCGTGAGTTCCGTGATGTCTGTGACCTCGTCAAGCCAAAGGGACGCCACGTGAAGCGACTGCTCGAGTTTGGAACGTTCGTCAGGCAGCGAAACGACGGTGGTCTGGGAGGCAAGATTCTTGGCTTGCTCGAGCGCGATATCCCAATTGATACCGTCGCCGCCCTTGCCGAGTGCATTCTGAAGTTGATTGAGTAGCTGTTGGATCATCGCGGGATCATTGGGCAAGCCGGCGGCACCTGCCAACTTGGCCGGATCGATCTCGCCATCGCCCGAAAGGAATTCGCGCATCATGTCGCGGAACTCGTCTTCGGAATTGTTTTCAGCGTTGTCGACCATGGAACAACGCTAGCCGCTCGATGCCTCGAGAGGCTGAGTTTTGACCTAGGCTAGTAACTCTTACCGTGCGCCTGTGGCGAACACCGCTCCCACCCCGTAAGGATCTAGGTGGCTCTGTTTACTGATAACCGACCTGAACCATCATTGAGTCGCGCCCGAAGCGGTTGGCTGGGATGGACGATTCTCAGCGTCGCACTCGTCGGCACGCTGTTGGCGACGTTCGTTCCGTCCCCGTACATCATCGAGCAGCCTGGACCTGTCTACGACACCTTGGGCGACGTGACGATCGACGGTGACCTAGTGCCACTCATTCAAATTCCGGTCGAAACGACCTACCCCACAGAGGGTGCACTGTCCATGCTGACCGTGAATGTGAAGGGAAACCCCGATTCGGCGTTGAGTTGGTTCGAGATCGGTGCGGCATTCTTTGACCGCAGTCGCGCGATTGTTCCTGTCGAATCCGTTTACCCCTCCGGCGTGACCGTCGAGGAATCGACCGAGGCGGGGCGCATCCAGATGGAGAGCTCAAAGCAGGAGGCCATCGCCGCGGCGCTCACCAGTTTGAACTACGAATTCGATGCCACGCTCACTGTTGCTGAGACCAGCGCCGGAGGCCCCTCAGACGGCGTTTTGCAGGCAGGGGACATCATCCGCAGCGTCAATGGCGAAACATTTGCCGACGTCGCCGGGCTGCGCGATGAGATCGCAGCAAACGGCGTCACGAGTGCCGCAGAAGTTGTGTTTGAACGTGACGGTGAAGAGCAAACGGTCGAGCTCACCCCGACGATGAGCGAGGGTGACGACGCGATTCCGATCATCGGAGTCATCGTCGGTAGCGCCTACAACTTTCCGGTCGACGTAAATATTCAGCTTGAGAATGTTGGCGGCCCGAGCGCGGGAATGATGTTCGCCCTCGGGATCATTGACAAACTCACTCCGGGCGCGATTAACGGCGGCAACGAGATCGCTGGCACAGGGACCATTACAGCTACCGGAGACGTTGGGCCCATCGGAGGCATCCAACAAAAAATGTATGGTGCCCGTAGCGCGGGAGCAACCTACTTCTTAGCTCCCGTTGAAAACTGTGATGAAGTGGTCGAGAACACCCCGAAGGGACTCACCGTTTACGCGATCGACGACCTCAACGACGCACTCGTGGCGCTCGCCAGCATCCGTGGTGGAATGAGCGGTTCGGGTCTGCCATCGTGTGAGGCCAATTGAGCTGATCCATGCCGGAATAACGCTGTGAGCGATTATCAACCCTGCATTCATGAAAGCCCTTTAAGATACCGCTAGGCCCCCAATTTCAGGAGCGAAGTACTGTGTCGAGCCAAACCCAATCAGCCCCGACAACTAAGTCGAGGTCAACGCTAACTATCACGGCGATCATTCTTGCCGTAATAGTTATCGCCTTCTTTCTATTTTCCAACCTGTACGCCGACGTACTCTGGTTTAGCCAGGCAGGTTATCTGGATGTGTTGACCACCCAGTGGATTGCCACCGGAGTGATGTTCCTCATCGGTTTCGTTGCCATGGCTGTGCCTGTGGGAGTCAGTCTGCTTGTTGCGTTTCGGGCGCGCCCCATCTACGCCAAACTGAACGCGCAACTTGAGGGCTATCAGCAGGTCGTTGAACCACTGCGCAAGCTCGCAATGATCGGCATTCCTGTGCTGCTCGGTGTGTTTGGTGGGGTCTCCTCGGCAAGTGCATGGCCGGTCGCGCTGCAGTGGCTCAACCGCACCACCTTCGGCCAGACCGATCCCCAGTTCGGTCTCGATATCGGCTTCTACTTTTATGAACTCCCGATGTACCACTCCGTTGTTGGTTTCGCGTCAGCGGTGCTGATTATCTCCTTCATCGGTGCTATCGCAACCAGCTACCTCTATGGCGCGCTGAGTGTTCACGGCCGTGAGGTACGAATCTCGCGTTCCGCCAGAGTGCAACTGGCGATCACCGCCGGCATTTTCTTTGCCCTTCAAGCCCTGAGCATTTGGCTTGACCAGTACACGACGCTGTACTCAACCAGCCAAGGCTTCCTGCAGACAGGGGCAAGCTACACCGAAGCAAACGCCACCATTCCTGGACGCGCGATCCTCGCAGGAATCGCGGCGCTCGTCGCAATTCTCTTCATCGTCACCGCGATCATCGGACGCTGGCGCCTGCCCATGATCGGTACCGCGCTGTTGCTGATCAGTGGCCTCGTGGTTGGAAGCCTCTACCCGTGGATCGTGCAGCGCTTCCAGGTTGACCCGAACGCGCGGACCTATGAAGCCGAATATATAGATCGAAGTATTGAAGCGACGCGAGATGCCTACGGTGTCGCAGATGTCGTCGAGATCCCGTACAGCGCGGAAACAGATGCCGAGTTGGGCGCACTGCGCGAAGACGCAGCCACGACGGCCAATATCCGAATCCTCGACCCCGCAATTGCCCCTCAGGCGTTTGCGCAGCTCGAACAGTTCAGGCAGTACTATCAGTTCGACAGTCATCTCGATGTTGACCGCTATGAGATCGATGGCGAGATTCAGGACACGGTTATCGCCGTCCGAGAACTCAACCAGTCCGGTCTCGGTGAGTCACAGTCGTGGTACAACAACACGGTCGTCTACACCCACGGTTATGGGGTCGTTGCCGCATTCGGTAACCAACGTGCAGCCGATGGGCAGCCGGTCTTCTTGGAGTCGGGAATCCCGAGCACGGGCGAGCTCGGTGAATACGAACAGCGCGTGTACTTCGGTGAAAACTCGCCAGAATACTCGATTGTTGGTGCGCCAGAAGGCGCCGAAGACATCGAACTCGACTATCCCGCTGGTAGCGATGACAGCAACCAGAACGCCACAACCACCTTTGACGGTGACGGTGGGCCGCTGCTTGACAACATCTTCAAGAAGCTGGTCTACGCGATCAAGTTCCAGTCAGAACAAATCTTCCTTTCCTCGGATGTAACGGAAGCGTCGCAGATTCTCTATGATCGTGAGCCGCTGGTCCGGGTGCAGAATGTCGCACCGTACCTCACTCTTGATAGCGACGTGTATCCGGCAATTGTCGATGAGCGAATCGTGTGGATTGTCGACGGCTACACCACCGGTGCCAACTACCCGTACTCGCAGGTTGAGCAGCTTTCGAGCGCGATCGCAGATACCTATACGCCGGCACCCCAGTTCGCCCTTGACGACGTCAACTACATCCGTAACTCGGTGAAGGCGACTGTCGACGCGTACGACGGCTCGGTGAAGCTGTATGCGTGGGATGACGAGGACCCTGTTCTGCAGACGTGGAACAAGATCTTCCCGAACACGCTACTTCCGCAGGATGAGATGAGCGTGGATCTCATGGATCACGTGCGCTACCCGGCGGATCTATTCAAGATGCAGCGCGAGATCCTTGGGTCATTCCACGTTACCGATGCTGGCTCGTTCTACTCGAGCGATGACCAGTGGGTTAGTCCTGAAGACCCGGTGTCGAGCACCGGTTCGCTTCAGCCGCCGTACTATCTCACCATGCAGGTTCCGGGATCTGAAGACCCCGCGTTCACTCTCTATTCAACCTTTATTCCGAAGGGAACGGCAGACGCCAGTCGAAGTGTCCTTACTGGCTATTTGACAGCAAACTCGGATGCTGGACCTGATTACGGCAAGCTCACGCTGCTGACTCTGCCCAAGGAAGACACGATTCCTGGTCCGGGACAGGTGCAGAACAGCTTCAATACCGACACCATTGTGGCCAACCAGCTGGCGCTTCTTCAGCAGGGTGACACCGAAGTGAACCTCGGTAACCTATTGACGCTCCCGGTGGGCGGCGGGCTGCTCTATGTGCAGCCGGTCTACGTCCAGTCGACCAGCGGAACTCAGTATCCGCTGCTGCGTAAGGTGCTCGTATCGTTCGGTGATGAGATTGCTTTCGAGGACACTCTTGACGAAGCGCTCGACACACTGTTTGGCGGAGATTCTGGTGCTGAGGCGGGCGACGGTGAAGTTCCGGTCGACCCCGAGGTTCCTGTTGATCCCGATGAGCCTGTGGATCCCGAAACGCCCAGCGACAACGCCGCTCTCGATCGAGCCCTCGCCGACTACAAGGCCGCTTTCGCTGATCGTCAGGCTGCCTACGCAGACAACGATCTGGTGGCCGCGGCAGAAGCCGATGAGCGAATGATCGATGCCATCGAACGGGCAATCGCCGCAACCGAGTAGTGAACTCACGCTCAGCGGGCCGCAGCATACTGTGGGCCCGCTGAGTGCGGTTTTTGTCGCGTTCACCCTGTGTTAGTCTTAAACCACGCCGCGGGGTGGAGCAGTTCGGTAGCTCGCTGGGCTCATAACCCAGAGGTCGCAGGTTCAAATCCTGTCCCCGCAACCACGTAAGGAAAGTCCCGGTCTCGAAGGAGGCCGGGACTTTTGCGTTAACCGCGCAAGCCCGTTTCTTGGCTGCGCGAGCTCTCGTCTGCTGCGGCGTTCTTCCTACTCCAGGCTGAGTTCCTTCTGCCGGGTTCGCACTCCGAGCTCGCTCATAGATAGAGACGAATAGCAACCATTGCTTCTCTGAGAAATGCTTGCTAACGTCTCGAGCATACAAAGTCGTATACCCGAGTTAGGGGGTGAGTGTCGTTCCTGCTTACGAATACTCTTGCGCTGAACACGGGCACTTCGACAAGCGAGCACCGATGGGTGATATTCCCCAAACGGCCTCGTGCCCGGACTGCGCAGGCGATGCACCTCGCGTCTTCACTTCTCCGCTTCTTAATTTTGGCAACGCCGGAGCGCGAAGGCTTCTTGACGCAACCAGCGCGACGGCGGATTCGCCGCCGGTGGTTAGCTCTCTGCCTTCGGGGTCTCGTCGGCCCCAACGAGTTACCTACGATCCTCGAGCGCAGAAACTACCGCGCGCCTAGAGAATAAAACAGGAAGCGAGATCCAGATGAGTGCTGTCGGTTTGCTATATGTAGGTGCAGTCCTATTTCTCAACGGACTGGCGCTGATGGGGATTGTCAAAGGCACCGGGGCTACACCGCTGAACTGGTTCGTCGGACTGCTACAAGTTCTCACTCCCACTTATTTGATCTTCACTGCCGGTGGCGATGCTGCAGCGATCTTCTCTGCGAGTGGTCTATACCTGTTTGGGTTCACCTACCTGTATGTCGCGATGGGGAACACCTGGGGTCACGACCCAACCGGGCTCGGCTATTTTTCCCTCTTCGTCGCCATTGCGGCAGTCGCCTACGCCGTCACGAACCTTGTCTGGTTCGGGGACTATGCGTTCTTCGTCATTTGGCTCCAATGGGCAGTGCTCTGGTTCCTCTTCTATCTAGTGCTCGGCAAGGGGATCACCTCGCTGACTTGGATCACGGGTGCGGTTGCCGCTGTGCAGGGTTGGATTACCGCAGCGATTCCCGCATTCCTCCTCCTCACCGGAATTTGGCAAACACTGGACGGCGTGATCGTCGCAATTGGTCTCGCGGTGGTCTTCATCCTCGCGATGATCATCCTGCGCGGCCGGCAACCAGCTCCAGCAGAGGAGGTGGCTCACTCGAACGCCTAAGCCTTCGCTAGCGGTCATCCCGCGGCGGACGCACTCTTAGGACCCTCACAAGAAGTTGCTTGATCTTTGAAAGGAAGAAAATGTCTGAGAATCTGTTTCCCTTAGATTCCACTAAATCCTTTACCGACCAGAAACTGGTTGGCCACAATCGTTGGCATGGAGATATTCCTGCGGCCGTCACGGTCAAACCGGGACAGGTGTTTCGAGCTGACTGTCGAGAATGGTTCGATGGGGCAATCGTCAACGATGACTCTGCCGAGGACATCGCCAATGCGCCGCTAGAGAGTGTCCATGTGCTGAGTGGACCGTTCGCAATCGAAGGCGCCGAACCCGGTGACCTGCTTGTGGTCGATATCCTCGATATCGGCTCGATCCCGAACGAGTCCGGTCCTCTTGCTGGTCAAGGCTGGGGCTACACCGGAGTCTTTACCAAGAACAATGGTGGAAGCTTCCTCGTCGATCAATTCCCCGACGCCTACAAGGCAATCTGGGACTTCGAGGGCGGCTACGCCACATCCCGCCACGTGCCGGAAGTACGCTACCGCGGCATCACTCACCCAGGGTTGATGGGAGTGGCGCCGTCGAATGACCTGCTGGCGACATGGAACTCCCGCGAGGCCGCGCTCATCGCGACGGACCCGCAGCGAGTGCCACCACTGGCTCTTCCCCCAGAACCGAACTCGGCAATTCTCGGCTCGCTCTCGGGGGCTGAATTCGACCGGGTGAGCAAGGAAGGCGCTCGAACCGCACCACCGCGCGAGAATGGCGGAAACCAGGACATCAAGAACTTCACCAAGGGGACGCGAGTCTTCTATCCGGTGTTTGTTAAGGGAGCCAACCTGTCTTTCGGCGACCTTCACTTCAGCCAGGGCGACGGTGAGATCACTTTCTGCGGCGGTATCGAAATGGGCGGTTTCCTTGAGCTCAAAGTCGACATCATCAAGGGCGGCATGGAGAAGTATGGCGTGTCGGAGAACGCGATCTTCCAACCGGGAATCGAAGGCCCTCAGTACAGCGAGTGGCTGGCGTTCAGCGGAACCTCGGTCACCCTCGATGGCGAACAGAAGTACCTCGATTCGGATCTGTCGTACCAGCGGGCGTGCTTGCATGCGATCGACTACCTCACCAAGTTCGGTTACAGCCGCGAGCAGGCCTACCTCCTGCTCGGCTCCGCTCCGATCGAAGGTCGTTTGTCTGGTGTCGTCGACATTCCCAACTCGTGTGCCACGGTATACCTGCCCACGGCAATGTTTGACTTCGATGTCACTCCGTCGGCGGGCGAGCTGCACCAGATCAATCCCGGGATTGGCGCCCCGCGGACGGCAAATAGTTAGCAGAGCGCCCTGACGCCTTTCGGGGCTCAGAACCGCACAACGAGAGGCGGTGCATCGGTCGGCACGATTGGCCGGTGCACCGCCTCTCTCGTCTGTTATGCCGCAGTCGGAGACTGTATTCGATCTCCGGCATAGATCACCATAGAGTTTCCACGGAGAAATCCGACCAGTGTCATCCCGACTTCCGCTGCCAACTCGACAGCGAGCGATGACGGTGCCGAAACGGCCGCGAGCACGGGAATGCCGGCCATCTTCGCCTTCTGGGTTAGCTCGAAGCTGGCTCTGCCCGACACCATCAGAACGCTGCCGCGAAGCGGCAAGAGATTCTCTTTGGCCGCCCAGCCGATCACTTTGTCGACCGCGTTGTGTCGCCCGACATCCTCACGAAGCACCAACAGCTTGCCTGTCGCGCCGTCAAACAGGCCAGCGGCATGCAGCCCGCCCGTCTTGTCGAACACCGCCTGCTCTGCTCGCAGCTTCTCGGGGAATGTTACCAAGACCTCTGGGGCGATCCTGACCGGATCGTCAGCGACCTCGTACGCCGACTGAGTGCTCACCATCTCGATACTTGCCTTGCCGCAGACGCCGCACGAGCTTGTCGTGTAAAAGTTTCGTTCGAGGCTGGGATCTGGCGGTCGCACGTCCGCTGCGAGGGTTACATCGAGCACGTTGTAGGTGTTGCGATCCGCGACTGTTGCGTCGGCGCAATAGCGAGCAGCAACGAACTGGTTACCGCGACTGATGACACCCTCTGAGACGAGAAATCCTGCCGCTAGATCGTAATCGTTGCCTGGCGTGCGCATTGTGACGGCCAAGGCGCGACCACCGACGCGGATCTCCAATGGTTCCTCGACAGCAAGAAAATCTTCTCTGACGCTTGCGGACGCTCCCACTGTAAGCCGAGTAACCTTGCGCCGAACCGTGATCCTACTCATAGGTTCAGGCTTGCAGCCCGTGCATCCTTTCGCAAGCCGACGGCGCAACTTCTTAGTGGGGCCGCTGTGGCTGATATCCGCCATGCTGTCGTAGCGTTAGGGCATGACACAACCGCAGCCTGCGCCAGCTGACCAGACCATCGGCACCGTCATCACCGTTTCTGATCGATGTGCGCGAGGGGAGCGTCGTGACGAATCAGGCCCGCTTATTGTCGCAGCACTCACCGCGAAGGGATACTCCGCGACAGCAACAGTGATCCCGGATGGGGTGGAAGTTGTCCGAGAAGCGCTTGTTGCCGCGATCGAAGCCCGGGCGCGGCTCATCATCACGACGGGTGGAACTGGCATCGGGCCACGGGACTTCACCCCCGAGGCAACGCGGGGTGTGCTTGCTCGAGAGATCCCCGGTATTGCGGAAATGCTCCGCCGCGAAGGGGCCAGAAACACGCCAATGGCGGTCCTCAGCCGCGGACTGGTCGGAGTGACTCAGCAGTCTCTAATCGTCAACCTTCCGGGCTCAACTAACGCCGTCACGGAGGGTCTTGAGTTGCTGCTGCCGCTCGTGCCGCACATCCTCGACCAATTGGACAACGGAGACCACTAGCGATCGCCAGTGGCCATAACAGCCCATAACTACTCTGGACGCAGCCACTGTCCGGAACGACCGCCAGATTTGGCGAGCAAACGCACGTTCTCAATCTGCACCGACTTATCCATGCCCTTGACCATGTCGATGATTGCTAGGGCCGCTACCGACACTGCGGTGAGCGCTTCCATCTCGACGCCGGTTCGATCTGCCGTACGCACGGTCGCCGTGACTGCAACACCATCATCCGTGATCTCAAGGTCGACTTGGGCACCGTGAACACCAATGATGTGCGCCAGTGGCAACAGGTCTGCTGTGCGCTTGGCTGCCTGGATGCCGGCGATGCGAGCCACTGCAAGGACGTCACCCTTCGGTGCCGTGCCTGAGCGCAACTCGCCGATGACGTTGGGGGTGCAGCGAACGAAGCCGGCTGCCGTCGCCGAGCGCACGGTTGGCGTTTTGGCGGTGACGTCCACCATATGGGCTTGGCCGCTAGCGGTGAGGTGCGTGAAAGGCGTCTCGTTCATGTCACTAGTGTGACAGCGAGCAGCTGACCTTCGTGGACATCGGTGATGTCGTGAGGGACGAAGGCCAACGCGTTCGCATGCGCCAGACTCGCTACGAGATAGGAGCCGGCCCCACCGGAGGTCGCTGGGCGCACGGTTAATGTTCCGCCCTCATCCACGCTGACGGCGGCCGGCATGTACTGGGCGCGGCCCGCTGGGCTCTGCCATCCTGTGGAGACGGTTGCGACGACTGTGTCCCGAGTGATCTGGGTTCGCCCAGCAAGCTTCAGCAAAGCGGGACGCACGAACGCCTCGAACGAGACGAAGACGCTCACAGGATTGCCGGGAAGGGCAAAAATCGCAGGCCCGTCGCCGTCATCGCCTGCTCGCGGGAGTCGCCCAAACCCCTGTGGCTTGCCTGGTTGCATGCGCACCGGACCGAACCAGACGCCGAGGGGGGCGAGCACGTGGCGCACGATGTCATAGGCTCCGACGCTCACCCCGCCCGAGGTGATGAACACGTCAACGTCAGCTGCCCGTTCACGAAGAACCGCACGCAACGCATCCTCGTCATCGAACACCGAGCCAAGCTGAATCGCTACCCCACCGGCCTGCGATACCAACGCGGCTAACAGCAGTGAGTTCGAATCGTAGATTTGGCCACCGCTGAGAGGCTCTCCCGGTGCCCGGAGTTCGCTGCCGGTAGAGAGCACTCCGACTCGCGGTGCGCGATGAACGAGGAGTTCGCTACTGCCGGTCGCCGCAGCCGCAGCGAGATCGCGCGGGCCGAGCACGCGGCCTGCTGTCAATACTGTCTGGCCGTAGTGCACGTCTGTCGCGGCGCGCCGGATGTGGGCGGCAGGCTTCGGGGCACGAAAGATAAGCACGGTGTCCGTGCCGCGGTCGGTATCCTCGATCGGCACGATGCAGTCGGCATCTTCAGGGACTGCGGCGCCCGTCATGATGCGGGCAGTTTCGCCGTCGGAAAGTCGCGGGTCGTCGCCCGAACCAGCCGGGAGATCCGCGACAACCTTCAGCCGGACGGGGGACTCCGCGGTCGCAGCCGAAACAGCAGAGCCGCGAAGGGCATAGCCGTCCATGGCGGAATTGTCGAAGCCCGGAACATCCACTTTCGCGATCACGTCTGCAGCGAGCGTGAGATTCAGCGAGTCCGCAAGCGAAACCCAGACGGGGGCTAGCGGCGAGACCGTCGCGAGAATGCGCTCACGATGTTCATCGATGCTGATCGGTGAGGGGGCATCGGACGCGTCAGAAGGCATGCTTTGATTCTAGTAAAGCGCTAGAGCCGGTCGTCGATTGCGGAAAATTGGCCCCTATTCTTCCGCAAATGAGGTGATATTGTCTTTCATGTGACGCAATATCGGATTAGCGAAGCCGCTGACCTTCTCGGCGTGAGCGACGACACCGTGCGGCGGTGGGTCGTGTCGCAGGAGTTGACGGCTGCGACTGACGGCTCAGGTCGTCAAGTTGTCGATGGCGCAGAGCTTGCGGCTCTATCTCAAGAACGAGCTCGCCGCGCTGCGTTGGCGCAGCAGAGTGCAGACACCGTGAGCAGTGCTCGCAACCGAATGGTTGGACTCGTGACAGGAATCGTCAGTGACACCGTCATGTCTCAAGTGGAAATGCAGTGCGGTCAGCACCGGATCGTTTCGCTCATGTCTACAGAAGCAGTGCGCGACTTAAAGCTTGAGGTCGGGTCGCTGGCAGTGGCCGTGGTCAAGGCGACGATGGTCGTAGTCGAATCTCCACAGGGCCACCGATAATGGCACATGGCTCCGATCGAGGTAGGGGAACGCGGCGCTGGACGCGTGCGGCAGCCGCCGTCATTGTCGCCTCGACCGTTACTCTCTCTGGGTGCAGTCACTCGGTTTCTGACTCGCTAACATCCGCTCAGCCAGACCAACTGCAGGGAAGTCTCACAATTCTCGCGGCGGCGTCACTCACCGAGTCATTCACAGAGCTGGCCGCAATCTTTGCTGCCGATCACCCGGACGTTACGATTGCGCCGATCTCGTTTGCTGGCTCGACGACGTTGGCGACACAAATACGCGAAGGTGCTCCTGCTGACATTTTTGCGGCGGCAGATGAAGCCACGATGCGCTCCGTTTCCGACCTGCTTGAGGGTGAACCGATACCGTTCGCTACCAACTCGTTGCAGATTGCCGTGCAGTCGGGCAATCCGCTGAACATTTCTGAGCTGGCCGGGCTCTCGGTACCCGGACTGCAGCTCGTCTTGTGTGCGCCTCAGGTGCCGTGCGGAGCGACCGCTCAGTCGCTCCTCGAGAGCGAAAACATTGTGCTGACCCCCGCAAGCGAAGAACTCAATGTGAAAGCGGTTCTGACCAAAGTGCAGCTTGGGGAAGCGGATGCCGGCCTCGTGTACGTCACCGATATTGCCGCAGCAGAAGCGGTTGAGGGTGTTAGCGTGCCAGGCGCGGACGAGGTGAAAAGTACCTACCCGATTGGCATACTCGAGACTTCCGTGAATCAGACCGTTGCCGGGGCATTCCGTGACTTTGTGGTGTCCGATCGTGGTCAGAATATTCTTGCGCAATTCGGGTTCGGTCGTCCGTGAGCGCGAATGTGCGGCACAACACTCCTGTCCGGGTAGGAGTCCCGCGAGTGTTGTACATTCCCGCCGCCGTGGGGTTTGCGTTGCTGGTTCTACCATTGGTGGGATTGTTCGCACGCGCAGACTGGCCACGCGTGCCCGCTGCTATCGTCTCGACAGAGGCTTTGACTGCTCTTGGTCTCTCTCTTCAGACGGCGCTCTCGGCGACGGCACTGTGCCTCATCGTCGGGGTTCCGCTTGCGCTGGTGATCGCGAGATCTGGTCCCCGCCTCGGCGGCTTGCTGAGGGCGCTGACGACCCTCCCGCTCGTCATGCCGCCCCTGGTTGGCGGCATCGCGCTGCTCTATTTGCTCGGGCGCAACGGACTGCTGGGCGGCTTCTTGGGGCTCGCCTTCGGCATTCAAATTCCTTTTACGACGGCGGCCGTCGTGATTGCCCAAGCGTTTGTGGCGCTGCCGTTTCTGGTGATCGCTGTTGAGGGTGCGCTACGCACCGCAGGCACGGGACTCGAAACGGTTGCCGCGACTCTCGGCGCAGGACGCTGGACGGTGTTTCGCCGAGTGAGCTTGCCGACCATTCTTCCCGGTCTTCTCGCGGGTACCGTGCTGTGTTTCGCGCGTGCGCTCGGTGAGTTCGGGGCCACAGCGCTGTTCGCGGGGAATGCGGCGGGTGTAACGCGCACCATGCCTCTTGCGATTTACACGGCGTTCAACGGTGCCGGGGCGACGCAAGATTCCGCAATCGCACTCTCGCTCCTGCTCGTGGTCGTGGGCATCGTTATCCTGTTGCTTCTGCGAAGCTGGCGCACCACCCCGGGGATGTGACGGATGGCATTGCAGGCTGAGCTCATGGTGCGGCGAGGTTCGTTCACGCTCGATGTGGCTCTCGAGGTTATGGCGGGGGAGACCGTAGCTATTTTGGGGCCGAACGGGTCAGGCAAATCCACGCTGCTCGCCGCGATTGCTGGGCTCGTGACTCCAGAGCGCGGCGTCGTCACGGTCAACGGCAGAACGCTGACCCGCGCGCCGGCTCACGGGAATCGAAGGCGCAATGTTCCCGTGCACCGTCGCCGAATCAGCCTTCTCGGGCAGAACCCGCTGCTGTTTCCGCATCTCACTGTGCGGGAAAACGTAGCGTTTGGTCCACGAGCGGGGGGAAGTGGAACTGCCCAGGCGCGCAAGATCGCCTCCGGATGGATCGACGCTGTCGGCCTTGCCGGGTTTGCGGAACGTATGCCCCCGTCACTTTCCGGCGGGCAACAGCAGCGCGTCGCTATTGCCCGGATGCTTGCTACCGAGCCAGACGTGCTGTTGTTCGACGAGCCGCTGGCCGCGCTCGATGTTCAGAACGCGTCTACTATCCGCACGCTGTTACGTGAACGCCTCACCGATCGAAACCGCACCTTTTACGGTCACCGACCTGGCCGGCTCCCGGCGACAATCGTTGTCACTCACGATGTGGTCGACGCGATGGTGTTGGCAGACCGCGTTGCCATCGTGGACGACGGTGAGATTGTTGACTTTGGAGATGCCGATCGTGTTCTCCAGCAACCCTCTTCTGCGTTTGCGGCCGCACTGGTGAACCTTAATTTGCTCAACGGCATCGTGGAAACAGGCTCGGTGGTCAGAGCGTCTGACGGGCGACGGTTTGCTTCTGTCGGGCCTCTTCCTCGGGTCGGATCAGAGGTATCGATTGTCTTTCCCCCGTCGGCGGTAGTGCTGAAATCGGTGCGATCGGAACACGGCCGGCCCAGTTCGGAATTCGTCGACGATGAGACGCCGAATTCGTGGCGGGCTAGGGTCGCCACTCTTGAACCTGCGGTTCGTGGTGTTCGGCTGACGCTCTGCGACGACAGCGTCACAGCTGAGGCACCCGCTGGTGAACTAGTGAATGACCGAATAACTCCCGGTGCCTCGATCACCGCATTCGTGGATCCGTCGGCCGTGACGGTCTACCCGCGACGAACCAACGCCGGTCGTTTCCCCAGAGAGGTGCCGATAGGCTGAAGTTATGGGTTCCTCAACGTTGACGAGTTCCGTCACTGATGCTCGCGGTAGAGGCCTGCACGACCTGCGTATTTCTGTGACGGACCGATGCAATTTTCGGTGCGTCTACTGCATGCCGAAGGAGATCTTCGGAGCCGACTATGCTTTCATGCCACGCGAAGAGCTGCTGAGCTTCGAAGAGATTACGCGTCTGGCCAGGATCGCGGCAGCACATGGGGTGCAGAAGATTCGGCTGACCGGGGGAGAGCCACTGCTGCGCAAGGGACTTCCCGATCTCGTCGCGATGCTTGCCGAGTTGCGCACGCCAGAGGGGCAGGCCCTTGACCTTGCGGTGACCACGAACGGTTCTGCGCTCGGTTTTCTCGCGAAGGATCTCGTAAACGCCGGGTTGAAGCGCGTTACCGTGTCGCTTGACTCCCTCGACGAGGCAACTTTCCAGGCGATGAATGACATCAAATTTCCTGTGCAACGAATCCTCGACGGCCTTGACACCGCGCGGGAGGCTGGGCTCGGGCCGATCAAAGTAAACATGGTGGTCAAGAAGGGGCAGAACGACCACGACGTGCTTTCCATGGCACGCCACTTCAAGGGAACACCGTTCATCCTGCGTTTTATCGAATACATGGATGTCGGAACAACCAACGGATGGCAGCTCGGCGAAGTCGTGCCGTCTGCAGAGATCATCGCCCGGATCAATGCGGAACTTCCCTTGGAGGAGGTCGCACCGAACTACAGCGGAGAAACGTCGCAGCGGTGGCGCTACCGTGACGGGGGCGGTGAGATAGGGGTGATTTCTAGCGTCACCCAATCGTTCTGCCATTCATGCTCACGAGCACGAATCTCCGTTGACGGAAAGCTATTCACCTGCTTGTTTGCCAGTACCGGCCATGATCTGCGTGAATTGATGCGTGACGGATGCTCCGATGCCGCGCTGTCGGACGCCATGGCGCACATCTGGCGAGAACGCACCGACCGCTACTCCGAGCTTCGTTCACTCAACACTGTTCGTAGCCAGAGCACGGGTACTGGTGCAAAGAAGATCGAGATGTCTTACATAGGGGGCTGAGATGACGGTTCAGGTGCGCTATTTCGCGGCTGCGGCAGAAGCAGCAGGGTGCGAGATGGAAGCGATCGATGTCGACACCGATGCGACTCTTGGTGAGCTCAAGGCAACGCTCATTGAGCGCTACGGCGATCTGATGCAACGGGTGGTGGACACAGGGTCGTTCCTTGTCGACGGGGTTGCGCGGCGTGACCCTACGCACGCTGTTGGGTCTCGAGTCGATGTGCTGCCGCCCTTTGCCGGGGGATAGCTCGTTGCTCTAGAGCCCGACCCATTCGGTGGTTCCGCTGGTGAGGCTTTGGCGTTTCCAGATGGGAACTGTCGACTTGATGCGTTCAACGAGAAGCTCGCACGCATCGAAGGCTTCGCGGCGGTGCGCAGCAGAGACGGCGGCGATCAGGGCAACATCTCCGATTTCGAGCTTGCCCACGCGGTGCGCCGCTGCGACGGAGAGACCGGTCTCTGCGGCTACCGAGGCACAGCACTCAACGAGGAATCGTTCAGCATCGGGGTGGGCCTGATACTCCAACGACTGCACGTCTCTCCCGCCGTCGTGATTGCGAACCACACCCGAAAATACAACGACGGCTCCCGATTGCGCAGACTCGACGGCACGCCGAATCGCGGCCTCATCGATCTCGTTTTCGGTGATTGCTGCGAAAGTCACGGTCTTGTCGTCGCCCACGTTTAGTACCTCGCCATCGTCGGGTCAATCGCTAGTGAATACGCATCGATTCCGCCGATCAGGTGGCGGACATCGGTGAATCCTGATTTCTGCAGGAGTCGCAGAGCCCGCTCACTTCGGACGCCGTGGTGGCAATAGAGCACGATGGGCAGGTCGGAACGGATCGCGCCGAGTTCAGCCCCGAGATTACCCAGCGGCAGCAACAACGACGGTTCGATAGCGACGATTTCCCGCTCGAAAGGTTCACGCACATCGACCAGCTGAAGCGGGGCATCCGCGGCCAAAAGCGCCGCCAACTCGTGGGAGTCGATCGTGATGTCGGAGTCGCTCACCGAATCCACCGTCTCACGTCGGGCCGGGGCGTTGCAGAATAGTTCATAGTCAATCAGTTCAGTAATGGGTGCTGCATCTGGCGTCGCAGAGTATTCGATTTCGCGGAAGCGCCCTGAGAGCGCGTCGTAGCTTGTCACTCGACCGAGCAGGGGCTGGCCAAGTCCGGTGAGAAGTTTGACCGTTTCTGAACACATGATCGCACCAATGGCGGCACACACTGTCGGGAGCACTCCGCCGTCGGCGCACGAAAGCACGGTATCCGGATGGGGCGGAACCGGGAACAGATCACGGTAGGTCGGTCCGTGACTGGCCCAGGCGACTCCGGTTTGGCCCCCGTAGCGCAGGATCGCACCCCACACCACGGGAATGCCGACAAGCGAGGCGGCATCATTGACCAGGTATCGCGTAGCGAAGTTGTCGCTGCCATCCAGCACCAGGTCATAGTCACTGAAGAGGTCGAGAGCATTGCTGGAATCGAGGCGAAGTTCGTGAAGCCGCACGCGGCTATCGGGATTGGTCTGAGCGACCGTTTCTGCGACTGAATCCAGTTTGCTGCGCCCAAGGTCTGCTACGCCGTGTGCCAGTTGACGGTGCAGGTTCGACAGCTCCACAATGTCGGTATCGACGACTCCGAGAGTGCCGACGCCCATTGCGGCCAACGAGGGAATGGTGGCGCTACCGAGCCCGCCGGCACCGATTACCAGCACGCGGGAGTTGCTCAATCGGCGCTGAGCCAACTGCCCAAAGTGAGGATTGGCAAGCTGGCGTGAGTAACGCACGAGCTGTGCGGGGGTGAGCGGGGCTCCCGGCTCGACTAGTGCCGTCTTCACCGGCAGGACATGCTCGGTCACAAGATCTCTCCTCGAGGCCGGGGCACGTCAACTGCCGTTCTTTGCCGCGCAGGCTTTCGCTATATCCATCGCTTCTTGTGCTGCAGCCGCAGGAGCGGTGCCGCGCGCGGCCGCCAGCCCCGCAGCGTAGCCGACGAGGAATGTCGTCACGGGTGCTGCGGGCCGGATGATGGTGTGAGCGGCAACTCCGGCGAGGCCCAGAATCTGATCAACGCTCTCGGCGCCATAAAAGTGGGTTTCTGCGAGTCCCAACTCGGCGCTGAGCTGTTTGCTCCAGTCATCGAGTCGCTCGCGTTCATCCGAATTCAACGTGTATCTCCTTGTGCTTCGCGCGGGGGCTCCGTCGCCCCGAGTCTGGCTGCATCTTCCCACGAGTCAATGTCATCAGTCACGCCATGGGGTGCGGGCACTGCGAGTAGATTCAGCGGCTCAATCAAAGCTCTCATTGAGAGCCCGATGAGTTCGTGATCAGAGAACCGTGACGCCGCGTGAGTGAGCTCATACTTTCGGTAGAGGGCGGCGAGAGGCTGCCTGAAGCCGTGCGTGTCCAAAGAGATAGCGCCATCGATCGCGCTTGAGGCTGAATCAAGCGCCGTGACGAGCATCGGCAGCTGACCGGCAATCCCTGGCATGTCACAGGCGAGAACGAGCACGGCTTCACTTGCGTTTGAGCCGGCGCGGAGCTTCCGAAGGCCTGCCATCAGCGCAGCGGCTGGGCCAGAGAACGGTGGCTCTTCTCGTGTGAGGAGAATTCGGCTCCCGGAAATTTCTGGAGCTGCTGGGCCGACGACAACGCAATCGCGAGATACCCCGGATGCGGCGACAACCGCCTTCTCAAGAAGACTCGTGTTGTCCACCACTAGTGACGTTTTGGGGACGGATCCCAACCGGGAGGAGCGACCTCCCGCAAGCACCACAGCATCGATGAGCATCCCGCAATTCTAGATCAGAGCCCCAAAAGGTAGCCGTACTGGGGCAGTATGGAGGAATGCGACGTTCAGCACCTCGAAAAGACATCGACGAGAATGACCTCAAAGTTTCTCCGCCGAAGAAGTCGGCGGCTGGGCTCGAGGCGGTCGTCGTCGCGCTCGAGCGCGGAGTCGCCCAAGCTGGGGTCACCAGAACGGCTCAGGCCCTGCTCAGACTCAACCAGGTCAATGGAACTGACTGCCCCGGCTGCGCGTGGCCCGAGACCATCACCGGTAAGCGCAAAACCGCGGAGTTCTGCGAGAACGGTGCAAAGGCCGTTGCGGAAGAGAATACGAAGCGCACGGTCACCCCGGAGTTCTGGGCTCAGCACTCGATAGCCGACCTGGCCGATAAGACAGAGTTCTGGCTCGGCAACCAGGGGCGCATCACTGAGCCGGTTGTTATCCGGCCCGGCGAAACCCACTACTCGGCAATTTCCTGGACAGACGCTTTTGATCTTATTGGCGAAAGAATTCGGGAGACAGCGCCAGAGCGGTGCGTCTTCTACACCTCGGGCCGTACGGCAAACGAGACCGCATTTCTCTATCAGCTCTTCGTGCGCTCGCTCGGTACCAATAACCTGCCGGACTGCTCAAATATGTGTCACGAGTCATCGGGGGCCGCCCTCAATTCGACCATCGGCACGGGCAAAGGCACTGTTTCTCTCGACGATATCGAAGCCGCCGAGCTGATTTTCATTGTTGGGCAGAACCCCGGAACGAATCACCCGCGGATGCTGTCAGCGCTCAAGGAATGCAAGGACAACGGCGGAACTATCGTGGCGGTGAACCCGCTGCCAGAAGCTGGCCTCATGCGTTTCAAGGATCCGCAAACTGTTGGCGGGCTGATCGGCGACGGTACTGCGCTTGCCGATCACTTCATGCAGATCAAGGTCGGGGGAGACCTCGCGCTCTTTCAGGCGCTCGGACATCTTCTGCTTGAGGCCGAAGCGGCTGCTCCCGGCACGGTGCTCGACGCGGACTTCATCGACGAAGTCACCGACGGCATCGATGCGTACCGCGCGGCACGCGCCACGCTTGACTGGGAAGAGACAGTCAAAGCGACGGGGCTAACCCGCGAGCAGATCACCGAAGTGGCGGGCCTTCTCGCGCGATCGAAGGCGACCATTTTCTGCTGGGCACTGGGGATTACTCAGCAGCCGCACTCCGTGGACACGATCCGGGAGATCATCAACCTGCTGCTGCTTCAGGGGAACTTCGGTAAGCCCGGCGCTGGCGCCTGCCCGGTGCGGGGACACTCCAATGTGCAGGGCGACCGCACGATGGGGGTTTGGGAAAAACCGTTCGGGTGGATGCTCGAGGGACTCGAAGAAGAATTTGGCATTGATGCGCCGGTGACCCACGGCTATGACTCGGTGCAGACCGTCAACGCCTTTGCTCAGGGTGACATTGATGTGTTCGTGTCGATGGGCGGAAACTTCGCTCTCGCGAGCCCCGACACCGAGATTATTGAGTCAGGGATGAAACGGGCAGGGTTGACCGTTCATGTGTCGACCAAACCGAACCGCTCTCACGTGGTTCATGGGCAGACCTCACTGATCTTGCCGACTCTTGGTCGCACCGACGTTGATGACAAGCATCCAGGTGGTCGTCAAATTCTTTCCGTCGAAGACTCAATGTCGGTGGTGCGTTCGACTCAAGGCCGGCTCACCCCGGTGTCGGACCATTTGCTTGCCGAGCCGGTGATCATCGCGAGGATGGCAGAGGCGACTCTGGGGGCGGATCATCCGATTGACTGGAAAGCGATGGCTGAGAATTACGATGTCATCCGCGACCACATTTCACGTCTTATTCCTGGCTTTGAAGACTTCAACCGTCGGGTGCGTGAACGCAACGGCTTCGTTCTCCCGAGCGCGCCGCGTGACCGCCGAGCGTTTGTCACCGACATCGGGCGCGGTAAGTTCACCGTGAGCCCGCTGGAGTACCTCACGCCTCCTGCCGGGCATTTCACGCTGCAAACTATGCGAAGTCATGATCAGTACAACACCACCTCGTACGGTGTTGATGATCGTTATCGTGGTATCAAGGACGGCCGCCGAGTCATCCTCATTCATCCAGATGACCTTGCCGAAGCGGGTTTCGTCGACCGCCAGCTGGTCGATGTCATCAGCACATTTGCTGGCGTTGAACGCAGAGCAGATCGGTTCCGGTTGGTCTCGTATCCCAGTGCGCGTGGCTGTGTTGCTGCGTACTTTCCTGAGGCAAACGCCCTGGTTCACCGGGAGTTGTTGGCGCGCGAATCAAATACTCCTGGTTACAAGGCGATGGCGGTTCGCTTCGAGGCACGGCACGACGATGGCGAAGATGCGAGTGTCGACGTGAACGCGGAACAGCGCTAGCTATGCCGTGAGTCGCCGCTGGCTACTGCCAGGTGTCGACGAGAGCGTGGATTGCGGCAAACACCGAGTGGATCTGATCGGCGTCGGCTTGCGAGCGAATCGTGACTTGAAGCCCGAGGATGAGCGTTGATAGCAGTTCGGCGCGTTGGCTCGTGAGGGCAGCGTCCGGGGCGTCGGCGGGAAGGGCAAGCGCCGCGAGTGCGGTCATTTGTGTTGCCAGGAGTTTCCGGTACTGGAGCGAGAAGTCTTCGAAGCCAGCAGCGGTGCCGCGAAGCTCGTTGCTCGCGGTCACGACGAGGCAACCGCGACTGCCGATCTCCGAGTACGCGAACTCTTCGAAGAGGTCAAAAAACTTGTGGATGCCTGCGAGCCCAGGCCCGGCCATGGCTCGCATCGAGGAGAGGTGTTGCTCTCGCTGCGTGAGGTAGCGACGCAGAACGGTGGCGAAGAGCTGCTCTTTGTCGCCAAAGGTGCGGTAGAGGCTGGGTTTGTGAACCCCGCTGGCCTCGACGATGTCGCTGAGGGAGGTGTGTCGGTAACCTTGCTGCCAGAACAGGTCGGTGAGTTTGGTGAGCACGGCTTCCGCGTCGAAGGCGCGCGGGCGCCCCGCCGTTGTGCTGGTCGATGTGCGCATTGCTTCACTATACGCGGGAGCCTCCCCGTTTGAAACCCAACGGTACCAAATGGGAGGCGGCAATGGTACTGTTTGGTTTCAAAACTACGGAACGGGACGATTGATGAACACCAACGCCACAAAGACTGTCCTCGTGACCGGCGCAAGCTCAGGGGTGGGCTGGGAAGCCGCAGCGCAACTCGCCGAGGCAGGCTTTGGCCGCGTCATCATCACCGGCCGCACTCTCGCCAAAGCGGACGATGCTCGCATGTCTCTCCTGAAACGCGCCCCCGGCGCCGAATTCGTGCCGCTCGCCCTCGACCTCGATGACTTCACGTCGATCAAGGAGGCGGCGCGGATACTGATTGCCGCCGGCAATCCCATCGACGCGCTCATCCTCAACGCGGGAGTCGCCTCGACCAGCGAGCTTCGCCGCACCTCCAGCGGTATCGAACAGATCATGTCGGCAACCATCACCGGTCACCACGCGCTGACCTCGCACCTGCTGAGTGCTGAGCTGCTGAACCTCAGCGCGCGCATCATCATCGCCGGATCGGAGGCCGCGCGCGGAGATGTTCCCACCTTCTCGAATATCGATATTGATAGCTTGGCTGCGGCATCCTTCGACGGCGATCGAGAACGTGCCATCGAGGCGATTTTGCGTGCCGAAAATCCCGTGAAGTTTGCCAATGGCACGCAGTACGCGACGGCCAAGACGTTCGCGGTCTGGTGGGCCAAGGAACTCGCAACTCAGTTGCCCGCCGGCATGACCGTGAACGCCGTCTCGCCTGGCAATACCCCCGACACGAAAGCGTCGCGCGAGATGCCGGCAATCGTCCGTCACGTAATGCTGCCGATCATGAAGCTCATTCCGAGCACCTGGCACAGTGTGTCGACGGCAGCCGCCCGCTATCTCACCGTGATTGACATGCCGGATGATGTTACCGGCCAGTTCTTTGCCTCCCCGCCCAAGAAGATGACAGGGCCGGTGACATCGATGACGATGAGGCACTTCACGAACCCTGCCGGTCAGCGCGCCCTCTGGCATGTGGTCAACAAGGTGGCCGGAGTGAGCAGCGACAGCAAGAACTAACGTCCGGCGGCACTTCTTCACCCACCGTCGGTGGGGTAGCTGGTGTGGGAGGAGCAAGCCATGGAAAGTCGCGCAAGAGCTCAGCTAGACCGCAGATACCCGCTCGATCTTCAGGAGGATGAGCGCGCCGACGATGAGCATGGGTCCAAAGAGTCGAGCAATTTGCGCAATCATGTCGACCCCGCTGACGAAACTGTTGACGACTTGCCAGGCGACTGAGTAGCCGATCGACTGAAGAGCCGTGTACAGCGACGGGAGAACGAAAGCGCCCAAGAAGATGCTGGCGCCGACAAGGGCAAGCCCCGTCCAGAAGGCAATCTTGGGGCGAAGTAGTTGGTCGATCATGCGGGCTCCTGTGTTTCGTGGGCGTAACAGATTCAGGCTAACCCGCCGGGAGTGCGCGGAACCGCAAAGCTGACCAATCCTAATGCTTCGCGCGGGCGGTAGATTTAACGCATGACTTCGTTGCAGGCGCGTATCATCGACGACCTAAACACCCAGCCCACAATTGATGCTGCCGAGCAGGTTCGCCAGCGCGTCGACTTCCTGAAGAAATACCTGAAGGCTTCGCACGCCAAAGGGCTCGTGTTGGGTATCAGCGGCGGGCAGGACTCGTCCCTCGCCGGGCGCCTTTGTCAACTGGCGGTCACCGAGTTGCGCGCTGAAGGCACCGATGCTCATTTTGTCGCGGTGCGGTTGCCTTACGGGGTCCAGCATGATGAGGACGATGCGCAACTGGCGCTTGGTTTCGTGCGGGCAGACCGTGAGGTGACGTTCAACATCCAGCGTGCTGTCGACGGTCTGGCTGACGAATTTTCGGATGCGATGGGCGAGGCCATCACAGACTTCAACAAGGGTAACGTGAAGGCACGGGAGCGCATGGTGGCGCAGTACGCCATCGCCGGGCAGCTCGGCTACCTTGTGGTGGGCACGGACCACGCGGCCGAAGCGGTTACCGGTTTCTTCACTAAATTCGGCGATGGCGGCGCGGACGTGTTGCCGTTGACGGGACTGACGAAGCGCCAAGGCAAGCAGTTGCTAAAGCACCTCGACGCTCCAAAACATCTTTATCTGAAGGTGCCGACTGCCGACCTTCTCGACCACACGCCTGGTCAAGCAGACGAAGCAAACCTGGGTGTCAGCTACGAGCACATCGATGACTACCTTGAGGGACGCGACGTGCCCGCGGAGGCCGCGTCAGACATTGAGAAGAAGTACCTCACGACCCGCCACAAGCGCACCGTTCCGGCGTCGATGTATGACCAGTGGTGGACAGAGTAGCCCGCACGCTGCGGCAGATCACTGCCGAGCTGGGTTAGGAATGCAGGGGATGCACCGAGCCCACCACGCTGACCATCACCGCAGCTCCACGTTCCGGAAGGAACTCATGCGGCGCCATTCGCGCCTGCACAACCACACCGGATTCGACCAGACGCAGTGATAGCAGCACGTCGTGGCCGAAATAGCGCACGTGGGTGACTTCTGCCGCTATTCCCTTGTCGCCGATACGCAGCTGTTCGGGGCGAATAAGCACCAAGTTGTCGTTGGGCTGAGCGCCAGGCGCGGAAAGCGAACCCAGGGCGCAGTCTGCAATGTTGCCGTTGAACAGGGCGGGAAGGATGACCGCATCCCCGATGAATCGTGCGACCCACTCATCGTCGGGCGTGCGGTAGAGCGTGGCTGGCGATGCCGTCTGGACGACCCGACCCGCCCGCGTGACGGCGACTGAGTCTCCCAGCGACAGTGCTTCTTCTTGATCGTGGGTGACCAACAGCGTGCTGATGCCTTGCCCGCGAAGAATCGCCCCCACTTCTTCGCGAAGGCGGACACGCAGCCCGGCATCCAGCGCACTAAACGGTTCATCCAGCAGCACCAGTTGAGGATCATGGGCGAGCGCTCGTGCCAGCGCAACCCGCTGCTGTTGGCCGCCCGAAAGTTCATGCGGGCGGCGGTGCTCAAGTCCGTCAAGGCCGACGAGGGCGATGAGCTCCTTGACGCGGGGGTGCTGCGCAGCGTGTCGAGCGGGCAGACGCTGGATGCCGAAGCCCACGTTGCCGGCGACGTCCCGGTGTGCGAACAGCGCACCGTCTTGAGGCACGAGCCCAATGCGTCGGCGGTGAGCTGGCACGCCTGTCACATCGGTGCCCGCAATATGTACGCTGCCAGAGGTGAGGGGATGTAGCCCCGCAATGACCCTCAGCAGAGTGCTCTTGCCGCTGCCAGACGGCCCGAGCACCGACAGAATCTGTCCAGGCTCAATGCTCAAACTCACGCTGTGGAGCACCGGCGTTGTGCCGTACGCGGCTGAAACGGAATTCACTTCGATACTCACATTGCCCTCCGCACGCTGCGGGCAACCAGCCACGCTGGGACGACTCCCACGATGATCAATAGGATGCCCACAGGTGCTGCGGCTCCGTAGGCTCCGATAGATGTTTTGCTCCACAGCTCGGTGGCGAGCGTGTCCACACCGATGGGACGCAACATCAGGGTGGCCGGCAGTTCTTTCATAACCGAGAGCGCGACCAACAAGAACCCCACAGCCGTGCCGGGCAGTGACAGGGGGAAGGTCACGCTCCACCATGTCTTCAGAGAGCTTCGTCCCAGCGACTGCGCAACATCCTCGATCGGTAGCGGTACTTGGCTGATTGCGGTGCGAGCCGAGCCAATTGCTTTGGGGACGAAGAGGATCACGTATGCGACGATCAGTATTGTCAACGTCTGGTACGCACCAGGGGTGAACTGCAGCGAAAGGGCGACGAGGGCGATTGCCACGACGAGCCCCGGCAGCGCGTGGCCGACGAAGGCGGCTGCTTCAATGGCCGATGTCAGACGGCCACGAAACCGTGCCGCCAGGTAGGCCACCGGCAGCGCTGCGAGGGTGGCAATCGTTGCGGTCGCCAATCCGATAGCCAAGCTGGTGAGGCCAGCACCGAGAAGATCGACCGGGGTCGAACCGAAGCGCTCCGCGCTGAACGAACGAACGATCAGTGCCCCGACCGGAAACGCGACGGCGGCAAGTACTGAGATACCCACGAGGGCGGCAGCGATGATTCGGGTTCGAGTTGCCCGAATCAACGGAGGGCGTGCGGTGCTTACGGAGCGCTCACCGCGCGCCGTTCGTGAACGTGCACGACGTTCACCGGAGATGCAGAGCAGCGCCAGCGCTGCCAGAACCAACGCGGACGTCGCCGAGAGCGATCGATCGAGGCCGCCGGTGAACTGAGCGTAGATGCCGGTCGTCATGGTCTCAAAGCGAAGCATGGCCGGTGCACCAAAGTCGGCGAGTGTGTAGAGCGCCACCAGCAGTGCTCCCGCGAGAGCTGCTGGGAGCACTTGAGGGCCAAGAACACGGAACACGGCGGTGGCCGGTGGCACGCCCAAGGTTCGCGCCACCTCGACCTGGGAGTGGTCGGCAAGGGCGAGGGCTCCCATGACGGGAGCGGTGACATACGGCGTTAAGGACAGAGTGAGCACGAGGACAAGCGGCCAGAACCCGTGTACTGTCGGCCAGGTCGCCTTGAATGCGAAGGCGGCAACGAAGCTCGGCACGGCGAGGGGCAAGCATACGGCCGTCCACCATAGTGCTCGGCCGGGAAGAGCAACGCGGGTCACCGCCCAAGCGATGGCAAGACCAAGAAGCAGACACGCGACGCTCACCGTTGCCGTCAGGCTAATGGTGTTGATCAGCAGCTCTCCCGTGCGCGGCCGCCACAAATTGGCAAGAGACGCCGCAAAATCCCCACCGACCGCGCGCACCGTGAGCTGCAGCAGTGGTGCGAGCGCCGCCACCGCTACAAGGGCGGCAGCGGCGGTCAGCAAAGCGGGGGCACGTCGTGTGGACGTGCCCCCGCTCTGGGCAATTTGGTTGCTCAGAGTAGGCCAGCCGCTGTGATCATGGTGACGGTCTCATCGAGTGACGAGAGCCGAGAGAGGTCAATGTCCGGGCCGCCAAGCTCAGTCAGGTCTGGCACACCCTCAGGGCCGGCAAGTCCCGCCACCAGAGGGTATTCGAAGGTTTCTTCTTGGAAGTAGGTTTGCGCTTCGTCAGAGACGAGGAACTCCACAAACTGGGCCGCCGCCGTTGAATCGCTGGCACCCTTCAGAATGCCAGCACCGGTTACGTTGACCAGCGCACTGACGGAACCCGAATCGCCAAAGGCTAGTTGAGCACGCAGCGTGGCCGGGTCTTGTTCGGAGCGCGCCCAGTAATAGTGATTGATGAGACCGAGATCAACGGCTCCCGTGTTCACGGCGTCGAGGATCTCGCCGTTCTTTGCGAAAATCTGGGCGTCATTAGCGACCATGCCGTTGAGCCACTCTGCGGCCCGTTCTTCGCCTTCGGTCACTCGCAGTGCGGTGACGAATGACTGGAATGACGCGTTTGAGGGGGCGATGGCGACCTTGCCCTCCCACTCTGGCTCGAGGAGCTCAAATACGTCGCCCGGAATCTGATCCGCCGTGTACTTCTCGCTGTCATACGCGAGTACCCGGGCGCGACCGGTGAGACCAACCCATGAACCATCGGTCGAGGTGTATTCGGCGGCAACTCTCTCGGTTACCGCTGGGTCGAGCGTGGCGAAGAGATCTGCCTCGGTTAGCGCACCAAGAGCGCCCGCATCTTGCGAAAGGAAAACTTGGGCTGGCGTTCTGTCGCCCTCTTCAAGAAGTTGGGCGGCAAGTTCAGTGGTGCCGGCGTAGCGCACCTCAACATCGATGCCGCTCGAGTCTTCGAAGAGTTCGATGAGCGGTGCGACGAGTTCTTCATCGCGGCCGGAATATACGACGAGACTGGTCTCTTCGGAATCCTCTGCCGTCGTGTTTGTTTGGGATGTGGTGCTGCAGGCCGTGAGCGAGAGAGCCCCGACGGTGAGCGCGCCTAGGCAGAGCAGGAGGCGTGTTCGGATGGTCAATTTATTCCTTGCGGTGTGCGAACAGGGTTTAGCTCGGGCACAAGTAGTGTGCCGCCGGCCGTTGTCGTTATTAGGATAGCCTATCCTAGCTTTGCCCGACGGCCGTCCCGGCTTTTGCCCCTAGCGCTCGCTCACGGGCCCAGTGCTCGCTAACGGGCCTAACGCACGCCCGTGGATTCGCGACTCACGTCGATCACCCACGCGTAGTTGAAGGCTCGCTCGCGCCAGGCGTCGTAGCGGCCAGAGACGCCGCCGTGACCCGCCGCCATCTCGGTCTTGAGTAGAACATCGGCCCCCACCTCACGAAGTCGGGCAACCCATTTCGCGGGCTCGACATAGAGCACACGGGTGTCGTTGAGCGAGGTCACCGCAAGGATGTGCGGGTAGTGGGTGTCGTGCACATTCTCGAGTGGAGAGTACGACTTCATGTAGTGGTAGACCTCTTCGTTGTGCAGCGGATCACCCCACTCGTCCCACTCGATCACGGTGAGCGGAAGCGAGGGGTCGAGGATCGAGGTGAGCGGATCAACAAACGGAACGACCGCTAGGATGCCCGAGAACAATTGCGGGGCAATGTTGGCGACGGCCCCCATCAGCAAGCCACCGGCGCTTCCGCCCTCAGCGACAAGCCGGTCGCTTGAGGTCGCGTCAATGTCGATGAGGTGGCGAGCGCACGCCACGAAATCGGTGAAGGTGTTGCGTTTGTGGAGCTTCTTACCGCCCTCGTACCAGGTGCGTCCGAGCTCACCACCGCCACGCACATGCGCAACCGCGAAGATCATCCCGCGGTCGAGCAAACTCAAACGGCCCACCGCGAAGCCTGGATCAATGCTGATCTCGTACGAACCGTAACCGTAGAGCAGAGTCGGCGCAGGGGTGCCGGGCTCAACGAGGTCGTTGCGGTACACGAGCGAGATCGGAACTCGGGTGCCATCGGAGGCGGTTGCCCACTCCCGACGTTGAGTGTAGAGCGCCGGATCGAAGCGACCGAGTACCGGCTGCTGTTTGCGGACGATCAGCTCGTTGGCATCCACCAGGTAGTCGTAAACGATCGTCGGCGTGACGAAGCTGCCATAGTTGAGGCGGATGCTCGGCTGGTCCCACTCCGGGTTGGTGCTGAGGCCGACGGTGAAGAGTTCGTCATCGAACTTCAGTTCGTGGGGGGTGTCCTCATAGCGACCACCATTCTTGGGAACGATAGCGACCGCCACTCTGGTCAGGCCCTCGCGGCGGTACTCGATCGCAACGAAATCACGGAACGCATCCACGCTCTCCAGCCGCACGGCTTCGTTGTGGGGAAGGATCACACGGCGCTCACCGAGGGGATCGTCGGCCGCAACGCTTACGAGCTCGAAGTTGATGGCATCTTTGTTGTGCACAATCAGCAGGCGATCTTGGGTGCCGACAATCACATGCTCGACGTCGTACTCGACACCGGCCTCGCGCGGCCACACAACCTCGAAGTCGCCGGTCGGGTTGGCAGCGTCGAGAAGTCGGGTCTCGCTCGTCAGGCGTGAGCCAGCCTCAATCGCAAGATACATTCCGCTTCGCGAGCGTCCAACGCCCACCCAGAAACTCTCATCAGGTTCATGAAAAACCTGCACGGCCGATGCCGCTGTTGTGCCGAGTTCGTGACGCCAGACGGTGTCCGGGCGCCATGCGTCATCCACCGTCGTATAGAAGATGTAGCTTCCGGTGGCGTCCAGGAGCGCGCCAGACGCGGTGCCGGGTATTTCGTCCGGCAAATCGTCAGCGGCGCTAAAACGGGTCACGCCGGCGGTCGCATCGCCCGCGGCCGCGCCGGGCGAGGGAGTGAGCTGGCGCACGCGCAACGTGTAGCGCTCGTCGCCCTCGACATCTACCCCGTACAGAAGCAGGGTGCCGTCGTCACTGAGCGAGAAGCTGCCGAGGCTGAAGAAGTCGTGCCCTTCGGCTTCGACGTTGTCATCGAGCAGAATTTGCTCGCCGGGGAGGGCAACAGCGGTGTCGTCGTCAGCGCCGCCATCAATCGGTGCCTCGGCGGTGGTGATCGTCGGCGGAGTCCAGTCATCGGCGTCCGTGATCGGTGCGCGGCAGTGGATCGCGTACTGTTTACCCTTCTCGGTCCGGGTGAAGTACCACCACTGGCCGCGACGCACCGGTACGCTCAGATCGGTCTCCTGCGTGCGGGACTTGATCTCCTCAAAGATCTGTTCCTGCAACACACTCAAATGACCAGTGCGCGCCGTCGTGAAAGCGTTCTCGGCGTGCAGATGCGCGAGGGTGTCGGCATGCTCTTTGTTGCGCATCCACTCGTAGTTGTCGACATGGTGGTCGCCGTGCTGGATGCGCTTCGTGGGAATCTTCGCGGCTTCTGGTGGCGTGAGCATGACTTCAGGGTATGCCGGATTTCTGCACAGCGGGAGTGAGTCGTCGGTGCTGAATGCGATCATGGAATCACCCAACAATCGGAGCTATGGATGATCAACCCTCTTGTCACCGCAAATGAACTTGCCGAACTGCTCGACAATCCAGCCGATGGGGGAGCACCGGTTCGGCTGCTCGATGTCCGGTGGACTTTGGGCGGGCCAGACGGGCTTCCACTCTATGAGGGTGGTCACATCTCTGGCGCAGTGTATGCGGATCTTGACACCCAGCTCGCGGGGCACGGTGACCCGCAGGACGGTCGTCACCCGCTGCCGACTGTGGCAAGCTTTCAGGCTGCCGCACGCGGTTGGGGACTCAACGACGGTGACGCCGTTGTCGTATACGACGACTGGAACGGCCTTGCCGCAGGCCGTGCGTGGTGGTTGCTGCGCTACATGGGAGTCGAAAACGTGCGGGTGCTCGATGGGGCACTCTCCGCGTGGACCGCGGTCGGGTATCCGTTGGCCGTCGGCTCCGACGACATGACTGCCGTGGTCCCCGGCACGATCACGGTGAGCGCCGGACATGAACCCGTGCTCAGCGCCGACGATGCCGCGTCGCTACCCAACAACGGTGTGCTGCTCGATGCCCGGGCAGGCGAACGCTACCGGGGTGAAACCGAGCCCATCGACCCGCGTGCCGGCCATATTCCGGGTGCAGTGAGTGCGCCAACGGCAGGCAATCTGGATGACGCCGGCCGTTTCCTCGACGCCGACCGGTTGCGGGAACGGTACGAAGCACTCGGAGTCAGTGTTGATCGCGCAGTCGGCGTGTATTGCGGTTCCGGCATCACCGCGGCGCATGATGCGTTGGCGTTGACGGTCGCTGGGTTCCGGCCCGCGCTGTTCCCCGGGTCGTGGTCGGCGTGGGCAAACCAGCCTGAGCGCCCGGTCGCCACAGGAGCCAACCCGTAGGGCTGGCCTTGTGTGCTCGTCCGCGGGCGGGATCTACGACGAAGGGCCCCAACACGGCGGTGTTGGGGCCCTTCGTGCGTGTGGTTTAGGAAATGACGTCTTGAAGTAGTTCTTGGTTGATCTTCGTGCGCGTCAGAGGCACGACGAAGCCGACCGCCAGAACGATGAACGGTGACAACACGAGGAACCAGCCAAAGGCATTGAATCCAAATGCGGTAACCGTCGGATCCACGCCAGCGTTGATTGTCAACTCTCCGGCCAGCAGCCCGAATCGTGACATCAACAGGTATTCACCGAGCACAAGACCGATGAACGCCAAGATTGGCGCAATGAGAGTGACAAAGATATTTTCGGTTCCCTTGTTCTGCAGGAAGAAGCGGATGACCGCAATGCAGACGAGTGCCTCGATCAGAACGATCGCAACAACGGCAAGGCCACTGAACCAGAAGAACATGTTGCCGATGGGGTCGAGTTGGAAGACGGCGAACAGGAGCATCACGATTCCAGTTATGACCGAGACAATGGCGGATGCCCGTCCCGGTGCTCCGCGGCCGTTGACTGTTCCTGCCGAGCTGGCGATCACTCCACCGCGGCCGAGAGCGAACAGGTAGCGGCTCGCCGCGTTTTGGAAGGCGAGGAGGCCGGCGAACAGGCTGGAAAGCACCAGAATGCTCATGACGGTGGCAAGCCACGGACCGACATAGTCGCTGGCCAGCGAGAAGAGGACTCCCGCAGGGTCGTCTAGTCCTGCCGAGCGGTTGAGAGTCTCGTCGATGACGTTCGAGGAGCCCATGCCGGTGACCAGCGCGAAGGACGTGAGGGCGAAGAGAACCGTGATGACGCCCACCGCGAGGTACGTTGCGCGAGGTACTGCACGTTTCGGGTTCTTGCTCTCTTCGCCGTAGATCGCTGTTGCTTCGAAGCCAATGAACGAAGCGAAGGCGAAGGCGAAGGCGATTCCTGCTGAACCGGCGAGGCCGCCAGCAAGGATCTTGTCTGGAGAGAACGACGCTGCGAAGTTGAGGCCTTCGGGGCCACCGTCGAAGAGGATCGCGATGGCAGCAATCACGAGCACGGTGAGCTCGGCGAGCATCAGCACGCCGAGAACCTTGGCGCCAACATCGACGCGCAGCAGGGACAGCGCGGTCACGAGAATCCAGGCGGCGAGCGTCCAACCCCACCACGGGAGGATGCCGACCTGCAGCTCCATGAGGCCACCGAAGAAACCATAGATGGCTAGCTGAATTGTGAGGTAGGCGAGAATCGAGACGAAGGATGAGGCGATTCCAGCGTTGCGCCCGAGTCCGCGGCCGATGTAGGCGAAGAACGCGCCAGTGTTGGTGACTCGTTGACTCATCGCTGCGTAGCCGACAGCAAAAAGCAACAGGATGATGCCCGTTGCTAGGTAGGCACCCGGCGCAGCAGCTCCGTTCCCGAGAACGATCGCGACGGGCACGGCACCGGTCATTCCGACCAGTGGCGCGGCGGCCGCTACTACGAAGAATACGATTCCGATTACGCCGAGTCGCCCTTTGCGAAGGGACTGATCGGGGCTCTCCTGGGATTTCTGGTCAAGCGCCATGATGAAACTCCTCATTGAGTTCTGGATCAAATCGTCCGTATCCGAACGAGTTGAGTTCCACAATGGCGAAGAATGGTCCTCCGCGTCAAGCGATTAACGAAATTCATTCGGATACGAACTGTTTTGGGCTACACTCTGGCGCATGACCGAACTCAAAGGATTTCTCCCGCCGCTCACCCCGCAAGGGTCAAGTTCACTTGTGCCTGAGATGCCCTGGTACTACTCGGGAACGCTACTCACGGTCGAGTATCTGACCGACCCCGCTAACGTTCGGGCGATCCTCCCGCCCGACATCGACCTCGCCCCAGAGCAACCCGGCGCTGTTGCCATCGTCTGGGCCGATTGGCAGTCCTGCAGCACCGGCGGCCTCGAACTTCTCGACCCCGTGCGTGCGCAGTATCTAGAAGCATTCATGGTCGTGCGTTGCTCGCACAAGGGCATCGTCTACAGCCGTTGTGTCGCGATCTGGGTGAATAAAGACTTCGCGATTGGCCGTGGTTGGTTTCAGGGTTACCCCAAGAAACTCGGCAATATTGCGGTCACCCGGGTGTTCAATCAAGGCAAGGCCACTCCCAAGCTCGAGAATGGCGGGCAGTTCGGTGCCTCCATCGCGGCCTACGACCACCGCCTCGCCTCCGCCATCGTCACGCTGCGTGAACCAGCGGACACCAATGGTTTCGTCAACGGGCACAAGATGCTGCACAGCCGTTTCATGCCATCCATCAGCAAGGATGCGGGAATGTCGCTCGACCAGCTCATCACCATGGGCGGCACCGACGTCGAAATCGGCCAGACGTGGAAGGGGGACGCAGAGTTGCACTTGGCTGATTCGCCGTGGGACGAATTGCACTCGATTCTTCCCGTCGACGAGATCCTCGGCGGCTACTACCGTGAAATCGGTGTCACCTTCAGCGGTGGCGATCTCGTCGAGGACCGCTCGAACGCCATCTAAGTGCGCACCGCGAAAGGGCCCCGCCGATTCGCTCGGTGGGGCCCTTTCGCGGTGATGGGCGGCCTAGTAGTCGGCGAAGTACTCGTCGATCTCCCACTGGCTGATGTCGCGAGTGTTCTTGTCGGCAACAGAATCCTCGTAGCGCATTACCTCATCACGTTTGAGAACGCTGAATACGTCGATGACGGTGCTCCCCATGGCGTTGCGCATCACAGTGTCGACATCTAGGGCGTCGAGCGCCGTCCGCAGGGTCATGGGCAGGATCGGTGCGGATTCGTCTTCGTACGCCCATCCTTCGACCGGTGCCGGCGCCTCCAACCCGCGCGTGATTCCGTCAAGCCCCGCAGCAAGGGTCGAGGCGATCAGCAGGTAGGGGTTTGCCGCCGGGTCTCCGAGGCGCACTTCCAGTCGCGTGCCGGCTCCGCGCTCGGGGGGAACCCGCAGCATCGCACTGCGGTTGTCGTGGCCCCAGTTGGCGCGGTAGGGGGCCAAAGTGTCTGGTCCCAGGCGTTTGAAGGCGTTCACTGTGGGGTTCGAGAGGGCGGCGAGGGCTCCCGCGTGTTCGAGGATGCCCGCAATCATGTGCTCGGCGGTCTCCGAGAGTCCGGCTCCACCATCCGACATGATGTTGTTGCCATCCTCATCAATGACCGAGAAATGCAGGTGGAATCCGCTACCGCCCTCGTCGTCCCAGGGTTTGCCGACGAAGAGAGCGTGTTTGCCTGTGCGGGCGACAATGTCGCGTACGGCCGTCTTGAACAAGAACGTGCGGTCGGCCGCATCCAATGCTTCGCTATGCCACAGGTTGATTTCGTATTGTGACGGGCTGAACTCGTGGTTGCCAGCGAAGATGCCGATGTCCATTCCATCGAGCATCCGCATGAGGTTAAGAAACTGCCCGCCGGGGTCAACGCTTTCGCCGGTGGTGTAAACGCGGCCGGTGCGGTTGAGGCTGCGGCTCCAACCGTTCTCTTCGTCGTAGTTGGCGATGTAGAACTCAAGTTCAGGTCCGACGGTGGGGGTGAGCCCAAGTGCTTTGTACTGCGCGATGACGCTCTGGAGCACGGAGCGGGGCGCAACCTCACTCGCGCTGTGATCGGGGTTGAAGGCGTCACCGATCACCATGGCCACGCCCGGTTCCCACGGCATCATCTTGAGAGTGTCGGGATCGATGGTGGTGAGCAGATCTGGTAAACCGCTCGACATGATGTCGTTGCCGTCGAGCACGTCTCCGCCGGTGGTGGTTACCCACACTCCCTGACAGAACAGAGGCGACTTGCCTCGGTGGAGTTGGCTGACCAGCAGGTCTTTCGAGCGCGTGATCCCCAGAACATCCGGGAAGATCAGGCGTAGAACATCGATTCCTTTGGCCTTCAAGTCTGCTTGGAGAGCGGGTATGTCGAGAGTCATTCTTCCTCCGGAAATAAATCGTTCGGCACTGAACGATTAGTGAGATACTAAGCCACACAGCGGTGTGGCTGTCCACTCGTCGCAAGAATTCATCCGAAAGGTACATCGATGAGAGCTCTCATGGTGCAGCACGATCACGTCACAGCAAGCGGCTCAGTTGGGGCTCGTCTGCGGGAGCGCGGGTTCGAAATTGATGAGATTCTCGTGGTCACTGAAGAAAACTTCGAGACCCCCAATGTGGAGTTCGTTTTTCCTGACGCTGGCAACTACGACCTCGTGATCCCCATGGGGGCTCCTTGGAGCGCCTGGGACGACGCCTGCATTGGCCGCTGGTTGCAGCCAGAACTTGAGTGGATCCGCACCGTTGTAGAGGCGGACATCCCTGTTTTCGGCATCTGCTTCGGTGGTCAATTGATGGCGCGTGCCCTTGGCGGCGCCGTGGCGCGCGGCACGAAGGCGGAGATCGGTTGGACGGTGATCCACAGTGATGACCCGTCGTTAGTGTCTAGCGGGCCGTGGTTTCAGTTCCACTACGACCAGTGGACAATGCCCAATGGTGCTGTTGAAATCGCGCGCAACGCCGTCGCGCCACAAGCATTCACCTACGGCCGGAGTCTTGCCGTGCAGTTTCACCCCGAACTTGACACGGCGATCCTCAAAGGCTGGCTGGACCAGGGCGGCATCAACGAGGTCAGAGCCGACGGGCAGAACCCTGATGTCATGCTCGCCCACACTCGCGCCGAAGAGGGCGTCGCGGCTCAGCGCACCGCCGCGCTGGTGGACGCGTTCATCGACCGTGTGGCAGGGCTCGGCTAGTGCGACTGCACGACCGTGAGCAGGATCGCGGAATCATCGAGAGCGTCCACCGCATGCACTTCGGCGGGGATCGGTAGTAGGTCTCCTGGGGTGCCCTCCCACGACTGGTCAGTCGTCCTCAGCACGATCCGGCCGACGATCACCTGCAGTGTTGCTTCTCCAGGACTGGAGTGTTCGGCGAGGCCCTCGCCCGCCCGCAGAGCCATCACCGTTTGACGCAGTCGGGCATCACGACCCCCGCAGACGGTAACGGCGCTGCGGCCGTTGTTCGATGCGACAGCACTGGCTAGCTCCGATGCCGCCAGCTCGGTCAAAGAAACGGTCGTGTTCATCTCGTCACGCCTTTCGCCAAACACTTCGGTGTGTGCCTTCGGCACCTACGCTACCGCGACATCTAGCGCAGGGTGTCGAGCGCCGCCATGACTTTTTCCGCTTCCGTGTCAGGATTCACGAAAGCTAGCCGCAGCACGCTTTGTCCACGCCAGGAGGTGGGGACGCAGAGGATCACCCCATCGTGGGCAACTTGTTTTGACCATGCCGAGTACTGTTCAGCTGTCCACCCGGTTCGTACGAAGAGTAGAACGGATAACTCGGGTTCGCGTACGAGTTCCAGATAGTCGCTCGCGCGGATCGCCTCTGCGACCTCGCGGGCGGTGGCAACCGACGCTTCGATAGCGTCCCGATACTTGTCGGTGCCGTGGGTGGCCAAACTGAACCACAGGGGGAGACCTCGCACGCGCCGCGATAGGTGCAAGGCAAGCTCGCTCGGGTTCCACTCGTTGCGGTCAATGGCATCCAGATAGCTGGCATGCTGGGAATGCACGGCACGAGCCAGTTCTGGCGTGCGATACAGCAGTGCGCAGCAGTCGTAGGGAGCGAATAGCCACTTGTGTGGGTCGACGATGAAGCTGTCGGCGCGCTCAACGCCATCGAAGAGGTGTCGGATGCTCGGGGCGGCGAGCCCCGCACCGCCGTAGGCGCCATCGACGTGCAGCCACACCCCGAACTCTTCGCACACATCCGCAATGTCCGAGAGGTCATCCACGAGGCCCTCGTTTGTCGTTCCCGCCGATGCAACCACAGCAAACACGTTCGGTGACTGTTCGAGGACAGTTCGCAGCGCCGCCCCGGTCATGTGCCCGCGGTCGTCGATGGGGACATCAACAACATCGACGTCGAGCGCTTTCGCGGCCGACTGGATCGACGAGTGCGCGTTTGTGCTGCAGGCGAGCTGCCAGCCGCCAGCGGGGCGCCCGCCGCGGCGGCCCTTCGCCGTTTCGCGTGCGGTCATCAACGCCGACAGGTTGCCCGAGGTGCCGCCGGACACGAAGGTTCCCCCTGCGGTGTCTGGCCAGTCGAGCAGCCCAATGATCCACTGCAATGCCTGATTCTCGGCAAAGACCGCCCCGGCACCGGATTCCCACAGTCCACCGAAGATGTTGGCGGCACTGGTGACGAGGTCGAAGGCGACGGCGGCTCGTGTGGGAGCGGCTGCGATGTAGGCTAGGTTAAGCGGATCGTCTTGGGCGCGCGTTGCCGGCTCGAGAATCTCATCGAAAATTCGCAGCGCTTCCTCGCCACCGATGCCCTCTGGGCGAATGGCATCGCCTACGGCTTCCGCCAACTCGGCTGCGGGGCACGCGGTCGAGAAGGGATCGGTTTCGCGCACCATCCGCTTGGCTGTCCAGTCCAGAGCGAGCTGCACTACTTCCGTTTCGTCGCCCCACACCGCATGGGGGCGACCTCGTGGCCGAACTTCGCTCATGTGACTACCTCGCTCATGGTCCTACTTCGCTAAATCGACGCGCACCGGGAGTCTCTTGATTCCGTTGACGAAATTGCTGCGCAGACGGTCAGGTTCGCCGAGCTTCGTCATCCCGTCGATGCGAGGCAGCAAGTCCTCAAACATAATACGGATCTCCAAGCGTGCCAGAGAGTTTCCAAGACACATGTGGGGGCCGCCACGACCGAACGCCATGTGCTCGTTCGGGTTGCGGGTTACATCCATTTTGTATGGGTCGTCGAACACCTCGGGGTCCCGGTTGCCGGCGGCGAACCAAGTGACGACCTTGTCACCCTCCTTGATGGCCTGACCATTGATCTCGGTGTCCTTCGTAGCGGTGCGGCGGAAATGGTAGACGGGACTGGCCATTCGCAAGAATTCTTCAACGCCCCACGGAATAAGCTCCGGCTTCTCTTTGAGAAGAGCCATCTGGTCGGGGTTGTCCATGAGGTAGTTCATGGTGTGCGTGATCGTGTGACGGGTGGTCTCGTTGCCGGCAACAACCAGCAGCAGGAAGTAACTGTTGAAATCGCGCTCGCTGAGTGCCTTGCCATCCATCGGCTCCTGATTGACGAGGCGTGACACGAGGTCCGTGCCGTCCTTTCCGCGACGTTGCTGAGCGAGTTCGTTTCCGTATTCGAACACCTCAAGCGCGGCGGGGGAGCGGAACGGCAGCAGGCGAAACTTTTCACTTTCGGCGGAACTTGCCAGCACGTCGGCGTGTTCAGGATCGTCATTGCCGATCATACGGTTGCCCCAGTCGATCAGCTTGTAGATGTCGGCATCGGGAACATCGAGCATTTTGGCGAGAACCCGGATGGGGAAGTCGGCGGCTACTTGGTCGACAAACTCGAACTCTTTGTTCGCGAATGCGGCGTCGAGGGTGCTGGCGGTGAGTCCACGAAGGAAGGTCTCGTAGCCGGCGACGGCCCGCGGCGTGAATTCGCCCTGCATGAGACGGCGCAGGGCCCGGTGTCGCACCCCATCCGTCTCAAGCATCGACTTGCGAGCCTCGATTTGTTCCTCGTCGAGCTCTTCGAGGTTGACGGTGCCGCGTTCGCTGGAGAAGGTCTCGGTGTCGCGCAGAACGGAGACGATGTCGTGGTAACGAGTGAGCGACCAGAAACCATGGTTGGGCTTGGGTTCCTCCGACCAGTGGACCGGTGCCTCCGCTCGAAGCATGTCGAACACATTCCAAGGGGTGCCGTGCTCGAACAGATCAAGGTCTGCCAGGGTGACGTTCGCCGTTGAAGTCAACTCAATCCTCCGTGGGTTGTTTGGATACAAACAATAGGTCATCCGGTTGGGTTTCGGCGAGTGCGCGACCACAAATCTTTCTAGACGCTGGGTGTTGGGTAGAGTAACCGCAGCTAGATTTCAGCGAGGGGATCCTCCGTGGCCGGACCACACACACTTACCGAAACCGAACGCCAAGTGCAGGCTCGGGTGGGCAGTTTGCCGCTCGATTACTCTGCAATGGCGGTCGCGTCGAACCTTTTTCGGGCAGCAAACGCCGTGCGGAATCACTTCGAACGCACCGTGCTGTCGCAGAACAACTTGTCGTGGACGGCATTCGTCGTCCTGTGGGTCACCTGGATCTGGGAACCGATCGAGACGCGCCAAATCGCCCTCGAGGGTGGATTCTCGAAAGCGACTCTCACTGGGGTGCTCTCCACGCTGGAGCGTCGTGGCTGGCTAGTGCGGGAACGCAGTGCCAGCGACGGGCGACTCGTGGTCGTGACGCTGACGGATGCGGGCCGCGAGTTGATGGTCGAACTCTTCCCAGCATTCAACCGGCAGGAGCAGGCTGTTACTGGGCCAGTGGACCCCGCGAAGCGTGAGGAACTGGCGGAGATGCTGCGCCTGATCACCGCCGGGGTCGAGCCCAAGAACTAGTCAGGCCACACTTTTCGGCGCTAGGCCATCCTCGCCCCTTGTTTGGGGTCGAATCACTCGCTACAGTAAGTCATTAGCATCCGAATGACTTAACGGCGAGCGATTCGAGACGGGAACACTATGACCAACGTTCAAGTAGCCGGGGTGGCCGTCGATACGCGGCACTTCATCAACGGGCAGCGCGTCGCCTCCGATCAGACGTTCACCAACACGTCTCCAATCGATGCCACCGAGCTGGGAGAGATCTCCCGCGGCGGCCAACACGAAATCGATCTGGCCGTCGCTGCCGCCCGCGCAGCGTTCCCCGGATGGGCCGCTACCAGCCCCAAACACCGCGCCGCCATCCTGCATAAGATCGCCGATCTCGTCGAAGAGCGCGTCTCCGAACTTGCCAACGTCGAAACTATGGACAACGGCGCACTCCTGCGCAGCCACCTTCGCGGCGTGATGCCGCGAGTGGCTCACAACTTCCGGTTCTTCGCTGACTACCTCGTGAACGACCTTGGGCATCCCGACTTCGAGACGCGTGGTCACAACAACCATGTCTCGTGGGATCCTTCCGGTGTCGCAGCGCTGATCACTCCCTGGAACGCGCCACTGATGCTCGCCACCTGGAAGATTGCCCCAGCGCTCGCCGCCGGCGACACGATCGTGCTGAAACCGGCCGAGTGGACGCCGCTGACCGCCTCACTGCTTGCCGACATCACCGTCGAGGCTGGTCTTCCCGCGGGCGTCTTCAACGTCGTGCAGGGTTACGGAAAAGAAGCCGGCGCAGCCCTCGTCGCGCACCCCGACCTCAGCCGCATTTCGTTCACCGGTTCGGTGCCGACCGCCAAATCGATCGCTCGTGCCGCTGCCGATAACCTCACCCCATGCAGTTTCGAACTCGGCGGCAAGAGCCCGTGCATCGTCATGGAAGACGCCGACCTCGAATTGGCGGCAACCCTTGCGGTGGAGCAGTACGACAATGCCGGACAGGTGTGCCTGTCTGGCACGCGCATCCTCGTCCACGAAAATATTGCCGATGCCTTCGCGGAGGCGTTCAAGGCGAAGGTTGCGACGCTGCGTCAAGGTGACCCACGCGACATTGAAACCGATATTGGGCCGCAGGTGCACCGGGTGCATTTTGAGCGGGTAAAGGGCTTCGTTGACAGGGCAAAAGAGGGCGGAGCCAACGTTGTTGTTGGCGGCACCCCGAACGCGGAACTGGGTGGCCTCTATTTTGCGCCCACGCTGGTCAAAGACCCAGAAGTCGGCAGTGAGATCGTCACTCAAGAGGTATTCGGGCCAGTCTTGACGATGCAGACCTTCAGCACCGATGACGAGGTCGTTGCGATGGCGAACGGTACCGAATTTGGTCTCGCCGCAATCCTGGTCTCGGGTAACCGCGAGCACGCGGATGCTATCGCTAAACAGTTGGTGGCCGGCACGATCTGGGTCAACTGCTTCTTCGTGCGCGATTTGCGCGCACCCTTCGGAGGTTCCAAGAAGTCGGGTATCGGCCGCGAGGGTGGTACCTGGTCGTTTGATTTCTACGCAGATGTGAAGAACACGGTGGTTTCGCCGAACGGATGGAAGGAATAGTCATGGGAGAAGTCGTTGGGGCCGGGCTGATTGCCCACGTGCCCACAATCATGTTGCCCAAGGAGGTCCGCATGGAGCTCAACGAGGGCAAAGACTCGACGCTCGTTGAGGGGCTGGAACGGCTCCGCAAGGACTACTTCGAGAATGATGACTACGACACCGTTGTCGTGCTCGACAGCCACTGGGCCACCACCGTTGAGTTCGTGGTGACCGCGCATGAGCGCCGTCACGGAAAGTTCACGTCGGAGGAACTTCCCCGCGGAATGAGCGGTGTGCCCTATGACTTCACGGGAGACCCTGAGCTCGCGAAGCTAATGGGGGAGCAAGCCGAGAAGAACGGCACCTGGATCACCCCCATCGACGACGAATACCTGCCGATCATGTATGCGACGATCAACCTATGGGAGTACCTCGGCAAGGGACTTTCCGACAAGAAATGGGTGAGCGTCTCCATCTGCCAGACCGCCACCGACGAAGACTTCTTGCGCGCGGGACGCGCGATAGGTGAGGCAATCGCCAAGAGCGACCGCCGCGTTATCCTGCTCGCCTCCGGGGCGCTCTCGCACACCTTCTTCAAGCTGCGGGATCTGCGCAAGCACGAGATGGCCGACCCGGCTCACATCTTCTCGGATGCCGCCCGCGAAGCGGATTACGAACGTCTCGACTGGTTCAAGGCTGGTGACCACGCGAAGGTTTTGGAGACGATGCCGGCATTCCAGAAGGTTCGTCCCGAGGCGATGTTCGGCCACTGGCTGATGACCGCCGGTGCGATTGGTGAAGAGCACTGCACCGCGCCTGGCGTGATGTACAGCGAGTACGAAAACTCGATCGGTACCGGTCAGGTGCACGTATGGTTCCCGAAGCCCGAAGGTGGCTTCCCGAAAGCGAAGGATGTGGTCCTTTCTCGTGACTGAATTCCGCAGAGTACTTCTTGACGGCTACCCAACACAGGTAACGCGTCACGGTGACGTTCTCGTCGCCGGTGATGGCCGCGAGGTGGGCGTCGATGAGGCACTTCACTTGCCTCCGACGGAGCCGAGCAAGATCATCGCCGTGCACTTGAACTACGCCAGCCGCACCGAAGAGTTCATGACCAAGCTGCCCGCGGCACCAACGTACTTTCAGAAACCGGTCACCGCACTCAATACCCATAAGGGTGATGTGGTGCGGCCCGAGGGCTGCAAATGGTTAAACTTCGAGGGCGAGATCGTGATCGTGATCGGTCGCACCTGCCGCAATGTTTCCCCCGACCAGGCCAGCGACTACATCGCCGGCTACTCGATCGGCAACGATTACGGTCTGCACGATTTCCGCGACACGGATGCCGGATCCATGCTTCGGGTGAAGGGAAGCGACACGCTCGCCCCGGTCGGCCCCGGTCTAGTGACCGATTGGGACTTCCGCGGCAAGCAGTTGCGCACCATCGTCAACGGTGAGGTCAAGCAAGACGACAACACCGACAACATGGAGTGGGACATGAACTACCTCGTGGCCGACATCGCGCGCACGATCACGCTGAGCCCCGGCGACATGCTGTTCTCGGGAACCCCAGCGTTCTCGCGTCCAGTCCAGCCCGGTGATGTTGTTGAGGTCGAAGTTGAGGGCCTCGGCAAGCTCACGAACCGCATCGTTACGGGCCCGACTCCGATCCGCACCGACGTGGGTGCACAGCCGACCGAGAGTGAAGAGGTAATGTCGACCGCAATGGGTGGCGACTGGGAGTTCCGAGGTATTCGAACTCCGTCGAAGGATCTCTACCCATCGAAGATTGAGGAAAAGCGATGATCAAGATCGAAGTCGACATGAACCAGTGCCAGCACTATGGCCAGTGCGTGTTTGAGGCACCAGATAACTTCAAGCTCAACGATGACGACAAGCTCGAGTATGTGGCCGAAGCGCCCGACTCGGAGCGCGACAACATTGAGGCCGCTGTTGATGTGTGCCCGATGCAGGCCATTCGAATCGTCGAATAATGTCTGAAGCTAACCCCGCTGCACCGGTCGTTATTGTCGGTGCAGCGATGGGCGGGCTTCGTGCGGCCGAGTCGCTTCGCCGCTCGGGCTACAGCGGTGCAATTCGTGTGGTGGGTGAGGAACTTCACCCACCGTACAACCGCCCTCCTCTGTCCAAAGAGGTGTTGGCCACAGATGTCACCCACGAAGCTGTCGCGTTTCCATCGCGAGCAGAGATGGGTGATGTTGAGTGGATGCTCGGCGTGCGGGCATCCGCGGTCGACCTCGATGCGCACACTCTCACCACCGACGATGGCACCGTGCAGGACTGGCGGGCGCTCGTGATCGCCACTGGTCTGCGAGCTCGCCGGCTCGACTTCGCACCGGTTTCTGGTCGCCATGTGGTTCGCTCGTTGGACGACGCGATGGGTTTGCGCGCAGAGCTCACCGAGGGCGCGCGAGTTGTTGTGGTCGGTTCCGGCTTTCTGGGATGTGAGCTGAGTGCCACAGCCCGCAAGCTGGGCTGCTCGGTGACGATCGTGACGCCAAGCGCCGAACCGATGGTTCGCCCGTTGGGTGAAATGGTGGCGAAGGAGATGCGCCGTCGCCTTACCGAGGAGGGCGTGGAGGTTATCTCAGGCGTCACGGTGGTGGCCATCAACGGTGAGACTGCGGTCGAGTCGGTTGAGCTGAGCGATGGTCGCGTGGTGGAAGCCGATGTGCTGATCGAATCGGTCGGTTCCGAGTGCAACAGCGAATGGCTCAAGGGAACCAATCTCGATTTGCGCGATGGTGTTCTCGCCGACAACGCGATGCGGGCGCTTACGACGTCGGGGGTTGCTCGCGACGATGTGTATGTTGTCGGCGATATTGCGCGCTTTCCCAATCCCATGTTCGACGACAAGCCGCGGCGTATCGAACACTGGAACATCCCGACCGACACCGGAAAACGTGCTGGGGCTGTGCTCGCCGCGTGGCTTGCTGGCGACGGCTCCTTCGACGAGGTCGTGGCGAAACCGTTCACCCCGATGCCGTCATTCTGGTCGAATCAGTTCGAAATCAAGCTTCAGGCTTACGGGCTTCTGGGGCTGGCCTCCAATGATGACATCCGCATCCTTGAGGGCGACCTCGGCGACCAGGCTGCTGTGGGCTACTATCGCGACGATCGTCTGGTCGGCGTGCTGGGTGTCGGCATGAAGGCCGCGCTCTTGCCGTATCGCAAGCAAATCGCGGAGGGCGGCGCCTGACGCCTTGCTGCGACGTTTTCTGCGCACGTTGGCGGGGTGAGAATGTGACGGGGTCGTAGGGTGGGGGTATGACTACCGTTTCGACCGTTGCTGTTGCCCAGTTCGCGC
>Ga0209344_10000582_pt1 | contig 60063 bp, 40 predicted proteins | sample Cruoilmetagenom6_FD_187293 | JGI IMG/M metagenome (GOLD analysis project Ga0209344, IMG submission 187293) | Oil polluted marine microbial communities from Coal Oil Point, Santa Barbara, California, USA - Santa Barbara Oil Seep Sample 6 (SPAdes)... | ecosystem: Environmental > Aquatic > Marine... | reverse complement strand
ATTTTGAAAATAATATTTGGATAGCTACTGATAATGGCCTATCAATTTATGATAAGCGAACTGAGTTATTTGAAAGGTTTAATTATTCAGTCAGTAACCCTTATAGTGTCAGCAGTAATTACATAATAAACTTCTTTGAAGATCAAAATGGCTTGATGTGGGTTGGCACCAATAATGGCCTGAATCGTTGGGATCCTACCATGATGACATTCCGGCAATATGCCGGTAGAGAGCACCCCGAGCTGGATCAGCCTAATATTACTAGCTTTTCACAAGCATCACCTGAAAGCATTTTTTTTAGTGCCTATAATGGACGAATATATCAACTAATGGTAAAGGAAGACAGAATACAACAGTTGGATTTAGGTGGCTTTTTTAAAAACTTGCGTGTAATGAACTTGTTTTATGATAATGACTTCCTCTGGATAGGAACAAGGGCCTCTGGGTTATATAGCGTTAATTTAATGACGAAATCAATTAAGGCATATAAACACGATACCCTGAATTCCTCATCGATTTCTGCGAACAGCATTACCGATATCATCAAAGATATTAAAGGGCAATTATGGGTATCTACCTTTAATCAAGGCCTTAATAGGTTAAATGCAGATGATAGTTTTACGCGTTATGTCAGTGATAAATATACTGCTGAATTAGGTCCAAATAACAATTCTATATTGCACCTGCTAGAAGACGAAACTGGAATTATATGGATTGCTACCTATGGCGGAGGGCTGAGTCGCTTTGACCCTAATACAGAAAAATTTCAGCACATTATTAATGATAAAGATGACGCACATAGTCTTTCGAGTGATCTGTCTTGGTATCTGCTTTTAGATAACGATAAAAACCTCTGGGTGAGCACACAAGCTGCGGGGCTTAACGTATTATCTTATAGCAATAGGATACAACAAAACTACCGTTTTAGGCGCATTGACACTACTGATGGCATGAAGAGTCAGACTGTTTATGCCATGACTCAAGACAGTTTTAACGATATATGGCTCAGCACCAATCAAGGTATAACACGTTATTCAATCAACTCTAATACCTTTAAACACTTCGATTTAAGTCATGGTTTGGTGGACTTAGATTATAATCATGGCGCAATTTTTCAAAGCTTTGACAATGTAATATATTTTGGAGCTGGTAAAGGGGTTTCAAGTATTGAACCACATAATAACCAAAATAAAATTATTCAAACTCCAGTGCGATTAACTAATGTCTTTAAGTTAAATGAACCTATGGTTTTTTCATCGACATTAACCGATCTTAAAAGCCTAGAGCTAGACTATAATGACCAATTAATTTCATTCGAATATGTTGGATTAAACTACGCCAGTCCTGAATCAACACGATATAAATATCGTTTACTAGGTTTTGATCAAGAGTGGCTTGATGCGGGGAAATCTCGCCGTGCCACTTATACCAATTTACCATCTGGTAAATATCAGTTACAAATCAAAGCAGGTAATAGTGATAATGTTTGGAGCGAGCCAGGTCTTACTCTTAATATTGTAGTTAAACCAGCACCTTGGCGGACTTGGTGGGCCTATATTTTATATACCTTAGCCATAGCGTTAATGATACTAATTTACTCACGTTTTCTTAATCGTAAGCTTAGTCTTGAACAGCAACAGAAGTTTTACTTAGAGCAACAGGTACAAGAGAAAACAGAGAAGTTTAAAACACAAAATTTGGAGTTGGCGCAAGCGAACAAACAATTGGAAAAAGCCGCTATTGTTGACAAAGTCACCGGCGTAAAAAGTCGTCGTTATCTAGATATATATATTGAGCAAGCTAGCCAGTTAATGAAACAAATGCACCAAAGCTTACTGCCCGTGCAACGCGACACCTTGCCTAGGTTGTATATTTTAATGCTGAAAATTAATGGCTTTGATGAATTTAGCAATAGTCAGTTGATAAATCTAACGGATTTATTGTTATATACCCGAAACAGTGATGACCTCGTTATTCGTTGGTCAGAAGATACCTTTGCCATTATCGGTTATGAAAAAGATAATAATGCCAGCGAGCTTGCGACGCGTTTATCAGGCAGGTTTGCAGGGGTGGTTGCAACCACTAGCACGATAACTATGGCTTATGCCTTCTTCCCGTTTAGTCGTGACAATCCACTCGGGCTAAGTTGGGATCAAATCAGCGTGTTAATAGAGCAAGCCTTAAGTTTTGTTGCACAAGAACCGCAACTTGCTTGGTTAGGGCTTTGTGGGCCTAAATCAACATCATTTGATTACTTACAATTGATTCAGGGTAAGAGTGTCACTACTTTAAAAGAGCAAGTGGTTGTCAAGTCGGGTTTAGTATCAACTTGATGAACGCAGCTCTGCTTGGTGTTGCTGTTGAAATTGTTTTGGCGTACAGGCAAACATCTCTTTAAAGCATCGACCAAAATAGGTTTGTGATGAAAAGCCAACATCAAGCGCTATGCGACCAATTTGCGAACCATTTTGCAGCAAAATTTTGGCTTTTTTAAGTCGGAACTCTTTAATAAAGTTATTCGGTGTTATGCCGAGCAAGGCTTTAATTTTTCTTTGTAGTTGGCGTTCGCTCATGGCCATTTTTTCAGCGAGTTGCACTATTTCCAAGTCAGTGTTCATATATACTTTTGCGGTCACTGTTTCTAATTTCTCAATAAATTTAGCATCGAGTGTATGTTCATCGTCACTGGCATGAGCGAGATCAGCGACATTATTGAAACTGTTATCTTTTCTATTTTTCTGGATATCTTTATTAAAATGACTTAAGTAACTTTTTTGCAATTGTTCACGACCAATAATGAGATTGCTAATCCGTGTAAGTAGCTCTTGTTGGTTGAATGGTTTGCTTAAGTATTCATCTGCTTGTAAGTCTAGCCCGTGTAAGCGACTATCTAAGTCAGAGCGGGCGGTTAACAGAATCACCGGAATATGAGAGGTCAGCTCATGACATTTCAGTTGTTTAAGCACGGTAAAGCCATCAATACCCGTTAGCATGATATCGCAGACGATTAAATCGGGTAGATATTCTTGCGCTAAGGTTAAGCCTTGCTCGCCGCTATCGGCGAGTAAACAGTGATGTTGTTGACCGATAACCTGTTTAATATGAGCTTGCATATCTAGATTGTCTTCAATAACTAAGATTACTTTCTGGCTTTTACTTCGAGCGCCATTATTGGTTTTATGTTGTTCAAGCAAAAGTGAAGACACTTCGCTTTGAGAAATACTGCTTGGTGTTGATTTTTCCTCTAAGATTGCCGGCGCACAGGGTATGGTTAGCGAAAACTTACTGCCTTTATTGTATTCACTAACCACATTAATGTGCCAATGATGAGCTTTTACTAACTCATTAACTAAAGATAAACCTATGCCGACGCCAAAGACCCCTTGATTTTTTTCATCATCGGCTCTTTGGAAACGTTCAAATATTTTTGCTTGTGAGCTAGGCTCTATGCCAATCCCAGTGTCAATAATATCTAGGGTAAAGTTATCGGCGTCTTTAAATGCAATTACCTGAATACTGCCACCTGTCGGTGTGTATTTAATCGCATTAGCGATTAAATTAAAGATAATTTTTTCGAAGGCTTGGGCATCACAATCAAGCCAGATATCCATGGGGATTTCGCAGCTTAGTGACAAGTTGTTTTGTTGGGCTAAACGGGTAAATGAATCGGTAGGCATGGCCATTAAGGTATGTAACCGATAAGTCGACATGGTTAATTGCGGGTTGTCTGCTAAACGAGAGAGTTCTAACAATTGTTCAACCATACGCACTAATCTTAAGCCATTGCGTTTAGCCGTTTGTAGCTCTTTACCTTCTTCCTCCGTGTGCTCTTTAATTAAGTATCTGTCTAATATGCCATTGATAATGGTCAAGGGGGTTCTAAATTCATGGGAAATATTGGCAATAAATTTATCTTTTAAATCCAGTGCTTGTTGCTCAGCAAGTTTTCTAGCGGTGAGGTTGATAAAGGTGATCACTACTAAAGGTTGCTCTTCTCTTTCTGCCCATTGTAACTCAGCTTGTACTGGAAATTGCGTACCATCTTTACGGCTTGCAGTGCACTCTATTGAAATCCCTGCATCTTTGCGCTGCAAAGTATAAACATTACTTTTGAAATCAAAAAAGTAATGCATTTGGTCATCTGACGAAAAAAAATCACTGACACTCGTGGCGACAATCTCTGCTTCTAAGCATTGAAAAAGCTGCACTGCGGCAGGGTTTGCTGACAATACTGTGCCGTCGGTACTGGTAGTTAATATCGCATTACTAGAGACATTAACGATGGCTTTTTCTTCACTGTTAAGCATGGCGTCAGTTAAGTGTTGATTAAGCTTTACCAAGGTTTGTTGCGCTGAACTTTGTTGGCTAATTTGTTGGATATTTTTATACACTAAACGGTTTTTACGATAAACAATAGTCGTTAATAATGTTAAGGCGATACCAAGCCAAGTGGCAATTAATAGCGACTGTAACCATGATTGAATATTATAATGTAATGCCAACTCGATACCGGCTAAGTGCATTATTATCGAACAAAATATTAATGATATTAAGTAGAGTTCGGGCATTGAAGAAGCGGTTGCGTCAACTGGGGGAGTAGCCGGCTTTAAAGAATGACTTGCGGCAATAATTAGTGCGCAGTATGGCGTGAGTATTAACAGAGTTAAAAAGTAAGGGGGTAATGATATTTGGCTCCAGTGACTCAGATACCCGAGACTATTTTTTAAAAACATAGCGCCGGCAGCAATAGTAAGTAGGCTATTGAATCGCAACCAGAAGCTACTATTACACTGATAACTATTTATCGCTAATCGGATGAAAATCAAGGCGGTTATTAATAGATGGAATAATTGCGATGAGGCAACTTTATCCTCAGTATTCTTGGCGAACTCATCGGGCAGTAGGACCAAGTAACTAAAACATATTAAGGTAAAAAATATTGCGGCAACACGGCTGCTAATATTACGATTTCTTTTGCTTTCACTGATATGTGGGGTAGCTTCTATAGCTAACAAAATGAAGAAATAACTACATAGTGTGAAAAAATCCCTCAGTAACAGACTATCGCCAATAACATTAAAGCTAAACAATAAGTTAGCTATCAATGCAGCGAGTAAGGCCAAGGTGATAAATTGCCAAAATAACTTTAAGGCACGGGTTTGAATACGTAGGTAGCTAATGGTGACAAAACTGACACTGAGTATTTGTAATAGCAGCAATGGCCCTTTTTCAAGCCATGGTTGATTAAAGAGAAAAATATCATTAATTAAAAAGTAAGGTAATAAGGTTAGAATAATACTAACGGCTAATAATATTTTTCTATTGGTTATCTGCAAATCTACAACCTAATGGTGAATGACAACACGCTTTTTACTATTTCAGTGGTTGCTATTTATTTAGCTATAGGCAGTATACCTGATGTTAATGTTTTGTGAATCATCCCTGGAGTAGATCACGCCGTTGCTTGACGATGATAGAATCACTATTCGAGCAGATTTCTTTACATTTAATCTCGGTAATTAAACGTTACCTTTAATTAGGCGCAATATTATCGGTTTAAAATCATTTCCTTAAACTAAAAAGGTGAGGAGCCGGAGCAACGGTTTTAACCAATTTTTTCGACTTGGCATACTTTATCATATTGAAGCTAGATAATATCAACCTGCTACAAGCCTTGAGTCATATCGATATTTTTATATATTTGAGTCGATACCATGGCCAATGCCACTAGGCGGACTCTTGCTCAAAGCATTGCTGTTTTAGCCAACGGCCTAATTTTATAATGTCACTTTGTCGGGCACGGTTTTTTTTAAAAACAAAATAGAAGTTATCGCCAGTCAGCACTTCATGCATGGGGATGCGGACAAAATTTTGTTGGCGGTCTTGCGCGGTCATTAAGTAATGATCAATAAGACTAATGCCGAGATCATAACGGGTCGCTTCAGCGGCCAGTAAAACATGGCTAAATTGACTTATTTTGACATTTTTAGGCAGGGTAAAGCCTCCATGTCGGCACCAACGTAACCAGTCTTCACCTAATTCATCGTTGGTATTTGAAGACTGCACAGATAACAAAGGGTGTAACCACAGTGCTTCAGGTAGAGGCTTATCTCGGATCTGCTGCCAAAGCTGCTGCCCACAAACAGGATAGAGTTTTTCGGCATAAAGAAATTGGCTAACAAAGTTTTCCTTCGGAGGATCAACAGTAATAAAACAATCGGCGAGTTGATCATTACACTCTGGCTCATCAGTGACCATGTTTAGGGTTAGCTCTATTTCCGGGTATTGTTTGTGAAAATCGTCCAACCTAGGGATTAACCATTTCACTGCCAATGAGCTATAAACCGCTAAACGTATGTTGCCAGAAGTACCATTACGAATAAGCTGACTAACATTGGAAATAGTGCCTAATGCACTGCTAATCTCTTTAAAATAACGCTCACCGACCTCGGTTAAAGAAAAAGAACGCCCTTGGCGAATAAACATATTCTCACCTAAGTAATCCTCAAGCAATCTGACCTGATGACTAACGGCACTTTGCGTGACATTGAGCGCTTCAGCTGCTTTTGAAAAGCTGTTCATTCGCGCCACCGCTTCAAAGCATTGCAAAGCACGTAAAGGAGGTAATTTCATTATTAGTTAAACTCATACTAAAAGTAATTTAATCATTATACATCATTATAAGACTTGTAATATGCTAGCGGCCTCAGTTTCTCGATGAGCAAAATTAATCGTATAACTGCCATTTACATTTTTCGATAACTTTTCGATAACCTTTGGATGATAGGAGTAAAAGTAATATGCCAAAAATCTCTGTCGGAATTGCAATGACCTTACTTATTGTTGGCAATATGATTGCTGTTTTTTCTGATGCCTTAATAAAAACGCTGTCAGCAGATGTGGCGGTATATCAGTTTGTCTTATTTCGCCAGTTAACTGCAGTGTTTATTTTACTGCCATTTTGCTTATTTACTCATCAGCAGGGCTTATTCGACGGGCTAAAATGGCATGTACTGCGTGGGCACATTTGGTTATGTGGTGCTATTTTTATGGTCATCGCCCTCAATGCCATGCCGTTAGCGACGGCTAATGCCATTTTCTATGCCGCCCCTTTACTTATGCTGCCATTAGCTATGATGCTATTTCAGGAGAAGCTGACAAGTCATGCCATTATTGTCGCTATTTTAGGTTTTATCGGTGTGCTGATTGTGGTTAAGCCAACACAAATCAACTGGGCGGCGATTGCGGCGCTGATTGTGGCGTTAACCATGGCGGCTAATAATGTCTTAATTCGTAAAATACCCAAGCACTTGAATGTTTTTCAAATTTTACTGTTGACCAACCTCGTTGGTATCCCAGCAGCATTTGGCTTAGCGTTATGGGAGGATAAACCTTGGGATTGGAGCTCGATGTTAACCGCTACCGGCTCAACCACCTTTATCTTAATTTATGCCGGTATTTGTGTACTGGTGTATCGCGCGGTTGACGCCAGTAAAATAGCCAGCGCAGAATACAGCGGCCTTTTAGGCGCGGTGGCCGTGGGCATATTATGGTTTGATGAAATGCCCGATTTGAGCATGGCTATAGGAACGGCATTTATTATATTACCGCTGATTTGGTTGGCTAAACTCGAAGCAAAAAAGAAGCGCTTGGCTGAACAAATAAAGGTTAAACTGTCATGATGTTACCATTCTTAAACTGTTTATTTTAGCTACGAGACACGCTTGACATGATAACTGCCGATATCATGTCAATAAGCGCTAGTACTTACTGGTCAGTAGCACCGTGATGTTTTATTGATAAATATTGCCACCGCGTTCAATTTCAGTAAGGTATATTCGGGTCATCAGCTCTAATTGATGATAGTTTGGCAGCATATGTTGGCACAGTTGATAAAAGGCTTTGTTATGAGCTTTTTCCTTTAAATGCGCAAGTTCATGAACCACAATCATATTTAATAGTGCTTCCGGCGCCTTTCTAAACATACTGGCGATGCGGATTTCGTTTTTACTTTTTAGTTTATTCCCCTGCACGCGCGAGACATAAGTGTGTAACCCTAACGCGTTATTAACCACATGAATTTTATCATCATATTTTACTTGGCTCAGTGCTGCTGACTTTTTCAGATACTGCTGCTTTATCGCGATGGCATATTGGCGCAATGCTTTATCCGTGCTCAGTTCATGAGGCTTGGGGAACTGTGCAAGAAGATAAGCCTTTAACTTATCTTCTTGTATTAGCTTTGTGACTTGCTGTTGTATATCAATAGCATAGTGAGCTAAGTATTTTAATGGTGTGGTCATTTTAGTCGATAATCTTCGTTTTTAAATCCGGCAAAAGTTATTTGGTATAGCTTTGATAAAAATTAATTAAGCCGGTAGTTGAACTGTCATGGTCTTTGCTGATTTTTCCTGAAGACAACTCTGCTTGAATATTATTAGCTAAGCCTTTACCTAGCTCAACACCCCATTGATCAAATGAACAGATTTGTAGAATGATGCCTTGGACAAATATTTTATGCTCATACAAGGCAATTAAACTGCCTAATGAACGCGGTGATATCCGTTTCATTAATATTGTATTGGTCGGGCGATTACCTTTATGGACTTTATGTGGCGCAACTTTATTGATGTAGTCTGGTGTTCGACCTTTGGCTTTTAAATCTGCACGCACTTGGCTTTCATCTACCCCTTGCATCAGCGCTTGTGTTTGCGCGAAAAAGTTAGCCATTAAGGTTTCATGATGACCTTGCACTGGCGTGACACTTTCAACCGAACCGATAAAATCAGCCGGCACCACGTTATTGCTTTGGTGTAAATATTGATAAAAGGCATGTTGGCCATTAATGCCTAACTCGCCCCAAATGGAGGGCACAGTAGGGTAAGAGATTGAATCGCCATTCCAAGTGACGGATTTACCATTACTCTCCATTTCAGCTTGTTGTAAATACGCTGACAGCATATGCAAGGATTGATCATAAGGCAGAATAGCTTGCGATTGTGCGCCCAGAAATGTGCAATTCCAGACACTGAGCAGCGCCAGGATCACCGGGGCATTTTCCGCTAAAGGCGTATTGCAAAAATGTTGGTCAATTTCATGAGCGCCTTCAAGCAATTCAATAAAGCGTTCAAAGCCTAAATCAATGGCAATGGGTAAACCTATTGCTGACCATAATGAAAAACGCCCGCCAACCCAATCCCACATATCAAAAATATTTTCTTCGGCAATGCCAAACTCAGTGGCATTCTTTTTATTTGACGATACCGCGACAAAATGTTTTGCAATGGCAGCTTGATCAAAAGAAGCCGACACTAACCACTTCATGGCAGTTCTAGCATTGGTCATGGTTTCTGTGGTGGTAAAGGTTTTGCTAGAAACAATAAACAGTACTTTCTCGGGATTTAATGGCCGCAGGACATTGGCTATTTGTGTGCCATCAACATTGGAGACATAGTGAATGTTAACGCTATTATCGCTGTACTGATCGAGTGCTTCGGTAACCATTTGCGGGCCTAAGTTTGAACCGCCAACACCAATATTGACCACATCAGTAATGCGCTTGCCAGAGTAGCCTTTCCATAAACCTTGGCGAACTTTATCACTGAATACCTTCATTTTATCTAGTGCCAGGCGCACATCGATATTAATGTCTTTACCATCGAGAATGATCGGGGTTTCACTGCGATTTCTCAACGCCGTATGCAGTACCGCACGTTCCTCGGTGCTATTAATGCGCTCACCGCTGAACATTTTTTCGCGCCAAGTTTCCACTTCACATTCTTTGGCTAACTTGATCAACAATTCCATGGTTGTTTTGCAAATAAGGTTTTTTGAATAATCCACGAGAAAGGGCGCAAGTTGGATAGAAAACTGCTCAAAACGTTTTGGGTTTTGCTTAAATAGCTCGCTCATGTGCTGTGGCTTCATATCAATAGCGTGTGCTGCTAACTTTTTCCAGCTAGGTAATGAGGTTCTATCTTGCATGTTATCTCCAATCTAATAGGGCGCTCGAATAGGGCGCACGAAGCTAAATTATATTGTTTTAACTTAAAAGCTATCAGGATGCTAGCGATATGCTCTATCTAGTCTAGTTCGTGGGGGATTAATTCAATGATTGCTTAGAAATTGCACTACAGCTAACCATGAGCTCAGTTTTGTAACTGGTGAAGATTATGTCTGCTAAACGTTAAAAGATAGCCTAACTCGCTGGTGTGTGAATCGTTACACTGTCGACGTCGATGCGCGAAAAATGCTAATTAAGTTTTCGACAAAGGCACTATTACTGTGCTCAGAGACAGAGACCGTGATGCCAAATGGGGAGAAATGTAAGGCTTGAGCCAATGCTTGTGATGATAGATTTACTCTATTTAAGGTTAAACGTTGTGCGGCAATCTCTTTTTCAATTCTTGCTTGAATGCTTTTTATAATTAATGCTTCTTTTGCGGCAATAAGGTCTTTACAAAATGCTTGTCCTGCATGCAATAAATCAGCTCTGATCAAACTACTGGATACGTTATTGAATAAGCCTTCACAGCGTTGTGTGATCAAGGTCTGTGTTTCTTGCCAAAAGTTTCCGTCAGACATGCTGTAGTCATTAATTAATAGATTGTTTTGTTGAAAATACTTATCAACAACGGCTCGAAAAAGTACTTCTTTAGATTTGAATTGCTTATGTATTGTGACACGGGATATGCCGGCATAACGACTTACCATAGATATGTTTGCCGTGTTGTAGCCATGCTGAAAAAAACAATCCATTGCGGTGTTTAATATTTTATCTGTACTACTTTGCAAACCATATTCCTCTGTCAGCCTGAATTTGAATATATTAACGCGAGTCATGGTAATAAACAACAGGTTTACATTAGTTGTTAATGTGTAAACCTGTGCTATAATTTGCCCCTTGTTTTTTGTCATTCAATACCAAGCTGATTAGTTCAAGGTTATTTCATTGTTAATGAAAAGGTTTTTTAATCCGTTTGGTCTTATTATATTTTGGAGTTAATGTGAATCGAATCCTAATACTTGCAGCAGCTTTTATCCTGCAAGCTTGCTCTGAACCTGAAGTGGTCAAAAAAGAAGTGGCACCAGTTGTGGTCCAGCTATCAACTGCTCGATTGACTAATTTGGCAAGCGAATATCAATTCCCAGCGACAGTTTCAGCGGTAAAAAGCGTTGATCTTAAGTTTGAAGTGTCAGGCCGTTTGATTTTTGAAAGCCTTACCGAAGGCAGTGTGGTTAAAAAAGGCCAAGTGTTAGCAAAAATAGATCCGACGCCATTTCAACGCAAAGTGGATGAAAGCCGAATTCGTCATGAAGATGCCAAACGAAACTTAAAACGTATTAAAGATGTGTTTGAAAAAAATGTGGCTTCACAGCGAGACTACGATGAAGCGAAATCACAGTTTTCCTTAACTAAAATTGCTTTAGAAAACGCCGAACAAGATTTAAGCTATTGTACTATCCGAGCACCATTTGATGCCGTGATAGGGGCTAGATATATCGAAAATGATAGCTTAATACGTATTGGTGACACCCTAGCTAACTTGCAAGATAGGTCAAAACTACACTTTATTTTTGAAGTACCTGAAAGAATTATGACCGCGAATGCTGGCAATCGTGATGTAAAAGCCACAGCACATATTATTGGCCAAGAAGATAAAGTATTTGATATTCATTATGTAGAACATAAAACAACGCCAGATCCTATTACCCAAACATATGGTGCTACTTTCGCGCTACATGGCGAAGCGACTAAGCTCTTCTACCAAGGTTCACGGGCCATTGTTAACATTAAAGGCGATAATATCGACTTAGAGGTTTTAGTGATCCCACTGAGTGCCTTAATGGGTAATAACGACGATGGATTTAGTGTTTGGCGTTTTAATCCAGCAGATAATCGTCTTAATCAAGTGGATGTGAAAATTTCTGATTTTAAAGGGGCATTTGCACTCGTAGCTGCAGGTTTGAATAGTGGCGATAAAGTAGTTTCGGCTGCGGTAGGGCAGATGCGTGAAGGCTTGAAAGTCAGAGAATATAAGGCGACATATTAATATGGATATAGCACGTTACTCGTTAACTAAGCCAATTAATATTTGGCTTATGTCGATCTGCTTCATTATTGGTGGCATTGTCGCTATGGGGAAAATAGGGCGTTTAGAAGATCCTGCATTCACCATAAAACAAGCGGTTATCTTCACCTATTACCCCGGTGCTAGCGCTGAAAAAGTTGAAAAAGAAGTCACTGAACAAGTTGAAATTGCGCTACAACAAATGTGGCAACTAGATACGTTAAAGTCAGTAAGTAAACCGGGTTTCTCACGGGTCACCATGGAAATTCAACCTCATATTGACGGTCCTTTACTACCGCAAATTTGGGACGAATTACGTAAGCGATTACGAGATATTGAACATGACTTGCCATTAGGAGCAAGTGCTCCAGTCGTTATTGATGATTTTGGTGATGTCTATGGTATTTACTATGCTTTATCGGCTCCTGACTTTAGTGCCGATAAAATGCGCGAATTTGCCCGTATTATTCGCCGAGAAGTGTTAACCGTTGATGGGGTCGCAAAAGTCAAAATTGGTGGCATTCTAGAAGAAGAGATTGTCGCAAAAATCGATAGCTTTCAAATCTCCGGTCTGGGGCTTTCTTTTCCAGATATTCAAAAAGTACTCGCCAATAATCTAAAGCCTTTTAGCGGAGGCCGGTTGTTTGTTGGCGATAAACAAATCAGGATCCCGGTTGAGAGTGCAACCAATAAAATAGAAGAAATTGAAAACTTATCGATTGTTATTCCAGGGAAAAATGCTTCTATAAAAATTAAAGATATTGCCGATTTGAGCATCCAGCCTGTCGCTATCCCTAGTGGCTTAAAGCGCTTTAATGGCGAAAGAGCCGTCACATTAGCCATATCGGCACAAAATGATATTAATGTTGTCGATGTTGGCGAAAAAATTGCGGCTAAGTTGGCTGAGGTATTAGCGAAATTACCGGCGGGCATAAATGCCTCTACCATCTATAACCAAGCAACAATTGTTGATGAGTCAGTTGACGGCTTTATTTTGAATTTAGAGGTATCAGTTGCTGTAGTAACCTTAGCATTGTGTTTATTTATGGGCTGGCGCTCAGGTATAGTCGTTGGCGGTACATTATTAATAACCGTACTGGGTACGGTATTGATCATGTGGCTTTATGACTTGCAATTACAACGTATTTCACTCGGTGCTATGGTGATAGCCATGGGTATGTTGGTGGATAATGCCATAGTCGTAGCAGAAGGCATGATGCTGCGGATGGAAAAAGGTAAGTCGGCTATGGAGTCGGCAAGCTTTATTGTTAAACGAACGCAGTGGCCATTACTAGGGGCCACTATTATCGGTATTGCCGCATTTTCTGGTATTGGTCTATCGGACGACGCTACTGGTGAGTTTTTGTTTTCACTGTTTGCAGTCGTGCTCATTTCGTTAATGTTAAGTTGGATACTGGCGGTGACGTTAACGCCGTTACTAGGAAAATATTTTTACCAAGTTGGCAATGAAGCAAACGCTGAAGAATCTACGTCTTTCTTTCATAAAGGCTACTTAATTGTTTTACGTATGGCGCTGCATTGGCGTTATGCAACTTTGGCGTTGCTTGTGGTGATCACCATTGGGGCTTACGCCAGTTTCGGCTCGATCAAACAAGGCTTTTTTCCACTGTCCAATACCCCGGTATTTTTTGTTCATTACTGGGGACCGCAAGATGCTGATATTCGCGCCACTGAAAAGTATATGAAAGCAGGCGAAAAGCAGATCTTGGCAACAGAAGGTATTGAGTCGTTAGCGACTTTTATCGGTGAAAGCTCTGAGCGCTTTACGTTAGTTTTTGGCCCTGAGTTACCCAATGAAAGTTATGGGCTTTATTTAGTTAGAGCTAAAAATGCTGCTGAAATTCCCCATTTAGCCAAGTCAATAGCGGCTAAATTAAGACAAGCCAACCCTAAAGGAAACTACTATCCTGAAATCATGCAATTTGGTCCTGGTGCTGGCGCTAAAATTCAAGCAAGGTTTTCTGGCGAAGACCCGGCTATTTTAAGACAGCTCGCTGATAAAGCAAAAGCAATATACTCTGAAGATGGCAAAATCCGTGATATTCGTGATGACTGGCGCGATAAAGGTATTGTTTTAGCTCCTGAGTATGATGACATTGCCGCCGGTATAGCTGGCGTGTCAAGGAGTGACTTTAGCCAAGCGATTAAGTTTTATACGGATGGCTTGCAAATTGGCCAACTACAAGATGGCGATTACCTTTATCCGATCATAGCAAGAAATAGTAATATTAATCCTGATCAGTTGGCCGGCCTGGAAAACAGCTTGGTTTGGAGTAGTAGCCAACGGATTTATGTGCCCTTTAAGCAAGTAAGCGGCAAAATGAACTTTTCCAGTGAAGAATTGCTGATAAATCGCCGAGATCGGGTGCGCACCATAACGGTTAAAGCCGAAGCCGGTTACGGTGAAACCACAGGTGAAGCTTTTAATCGTACCCAAGCTCAGGTTGAAGCGCTTGATTTACCTGTTGGTTACAAACTTGAATGGGGCGGAGAGTATGAATCGTCGCGTAAAGCGCAAGCTGCGTTAGGGCAAGGCTTACCTCTTGGCTTTTTGATCATGTTTATAATCAGTGTTTTACTTTTTGGTAAAGCAAGGCAACCGATCATTATTTGGCTGATTGTTCCAATGGCGGTTGTTGGAGTCGTTGCTGGTTTATTAATAGCAGACCTACCTTTTGGCTTTATGTCATTACTGGGCTTTTTAAGTTTATTTGGTATGTTAATTAAAAATGCCATCGTACTACTAGAAGAAATAGACTTACAAATCAAAGAAGGTAAAGAAAAGGCTTTGGCTATTGTTGAAGCAAGTTTAAGCCGTTTAAGGCCGGTTTCTTTGGCTGCTATCACCACTATCTTAGGTGTTATGCCCCTATTGTTAGATCCATTCTTTGCCGATATGTCTGTGACTATTATGGGCGGTCTAGCCTTTGCGACTATTTTAACCATGATCGCGGTACCGGTACTTTATAGCGTTTTATATCGGATAAAAGTAGAGAAAGTGTAAAGTCGATAAGTTTGGCGGGCGCAGCATTTACCCGTCAAAATCGTGCTTAAAAAAGCGTGTTAACAGCAAAGCGAACAGTCATGTGTTCGCTTTTTTTTCGTTTATTTTTTATTATTATATTACAACAACTTAGAGTAGTAGCTGGCTTTATTCATCCATAGGTATTCGTTAATAAGTATTAGTCAATATTCAGCACTTTTTTTAATGGTGCTAAGTGTTGCTCAAAATGTTGCCATTGCTCTGTCGCACTTTTGTAAATAGGTTGACGAACTTGCTCTGAGCTTGGGGTTTTGATGTTACGCTTAGTCTTATGAAAATCCACACAAGATTGCTCAAATTCTAAGCCAATAAAATCGAGCATTCTCCGCACTTGAGTTGCTAAGTCATCAACGACATCTTCATGGTTTACGGTTAAGACAAAGTCTGGCAATACCTTTTGCCAATGTGCCATTAACTTTAAATATGCTTGATAGTAACGGCCAATGTCTTCTAAGTGATAGCTAAAGTCTTGTCCTTCAGCAAATAACTGCTTAAAACCACTAAAACAACAGGCCATGGGAGAGCGTCTAGCATCAATTATTTTTGCATTGGGCAGTATGAGTTTGATCAGGCCAATATGGAGAAAGTTATTGGGCATTTTGTCGATAAATAACGGCGCTTTTTCTCGGTAGACTTGCGTTTCATCAATAAATTGTTGACCAAAACGCTTGAAATAGTCGGGATTAATCTCAGCTAAATTTTTAGGGTATTGCGCTTCTGCTTCACTATCGCTGTTGCCGCGCCCCCTCAGCCTAGAGGCTAAGCCTAGTATATTATGTAACTCCATTGTGCCGTCGACTTGGCTATGCGAAGCCAATATTTGCTCAATTAGCGTTGAGCCTGCACGAGGTAAACCAACGATAAAAATAGGATCAGGTACCTTAAGTCCTAAATGGCCACGGTTTTCAAATAACTCACGAGTACAATATTTTATTTGCTCGTTTACTTGTTGCTCTATTTTATTGATGTTAAAACCACTATGAGCATGCTGTAATGCATTACCTTGTTGGTAAGCTTGAAAGGCTTGATGATAGTCTTTCTTGTCTTCAAAGGCTTTCCCAGTGGCAAAATGTAGTTGCACCTTATCTGTGAGTGATAGCTCAGTATTATTTTGTTGACGCTGCATTTGGGTAATTTCTGCATCACTAAAGCGGTAAGTTTTGGTATTCGCTAAACTCCAAAAAGCATCACCGTAACTGGGGTTTATTTGATAAGCTTTTTGGTAACAAGCAATAGCTTTTGTTATGTCGCCTTTCGTTTTAAGCGCATGTCCCAGCTGTAAATGAAAGCCCGGCACTTGCGGGTTGCTGGCCAAGGCTTCTTCAAATAGCGTTATCGCTTGTTCTATCTTACCCAAGCCAGTTAAAGCGTTCGCTTTAGCGACCTTAAAACTGAGATTGTTAGGTTGAACAGCAAGTAGCTTTTCGACTTGTTGCTCGGCAGCTTTGTATTTCCCTAAACGGTTCAGTAAATTAAGGTAAGAAGAGCGCGCATTAATATGCGTGGGCTCTAGCTCTAGCGCACTGGCTAATAAAAACTCAGCATCGTCATAAATTTTGAGCTCTATCCCTATTTCAGCAAGCATACACATGCCATCAACATGACGTTTATTATTTTGTAGAAAATGTCGGCAAACTTGCTCTGCTTTTAATAGTTTTCCGTCGTGCATTAATTCAGTCACAGCCAGTAAGGCTGGAGGGAGTTTTTTTAGTTTAGCTAATTGGTTGGCCGCTTTTTGAACCTGATCAAGTTGTTTGGCATCTCGGTATAGGTTAATTAATTCTTGCCAACTAGCCACTAAGCTCGGGTTAAGTTTAATGGCTTGTTCAAATGATGCTTTAGCTTGTTCGGCGTGATTTAATGCTAAGTTGATATAGCCTTGTTCTTGATAGGCGCGGGCGTGTGTATTATCAAGTTTGAGCAAGGCAACTATACTGGTTAATGCTTGGGGAAAATCTTTATTGTATCGCTGGGCAACGGCAATTAAGTACCATAATTCTATTTGCTCAGGCTGTGCTAATTCTTCTTGAAGTAACCGATGACTTTGCTTAATTGCCTGGTCGAATTTCGCTGTTTGGATCAGTTGTTTAATAGCATTTAATTGCGTTGTCATTGTTGGCAAGGTGTTATTGTTCAACGGTTTAGCTCCATGAAAGATAGCGAGTTATGTAGAGAGTTTTTAGATGAATTGTTATATTTTTTATAAGTAATACTGTAGCAATAAAAAGCCACCTGATACACATATCAAGTGGCTTTATTTACGCGGTTAGTTAGCTTTTAGTACGCGATTAAGACTTAATAAAAATCGTACGAGAATCTAAAGCCAATAGTACGAGGTCGATTAGAAACAACTTTTGGTGTGTACTGTTGAGTATCAACATATAAAATTGCACTCTCATCCGTTAGATTGTCAATAAAAAGCTCCGCTTTCCATTCGTCATTGGTTACACCAAAACTTATGTTTGCCAATATGTAGCTATCTTGAATGTAACGACCACCCGCGAAGGTTTCACCGTTACTGTCTTGATAATTAACGCCTGAATAAACATCTGCTTCTTTTTCAATACTTAAACCTGAGCCGGTGCCATAAATTAAATTAGTGGCATCTTCTATCATATAAGCATCCATCGCCATGCCAGCCAATCTTTCTCCAGTATAGCTGATTGAGCCGTTAATATAGCCGGTGATATCTTGCTTAATTGGGTAGAAATATTGCGCTTGTAAATTACCCGAAAATTTTGCTGAGTAGGGCAGTCGGCTACCTGCAGAGGGTGCAATACCATCAAGCTGAGCATTAACTGATGTTAGCTCGGTATCTATCAAGCTAAAGGCACCTGAGATGATTAAATTATCGGTTGCTACCCAACTAAAATCACCATCAATACCTTTAATTTCAGCATCGCCTACGTTATCGGTAAATACTAAAAAGCTAATATTGGTAGGATCATAGCGAGAGGTTTGCAGATCAGATATTTTTGAGTAATAAGCGGTGGCATTAAAACGCAGGCTTTGATCAAATAAAGTTGATTTGAACCCTAATTCTACGTTATCTAAGCTATCAGTAGTGGAGTAAACTGGAATTCGGAAACCTTCAAAGGCACCTTCCTGGTTTTTAGCTGAGCCCCCCCCTACGCGGTTGGTAACCGGTGGTCTAAAACCTTCAGAGTAAGAAGCAAATACCATGACATCGTCATTGACTTGCCAATCAATCGAAGTTTTGATGATAGTATCATCAACGGTTAGCTTGCCACTGCTATCGAGTAGGTCAGTCTCTAATTGGCCACTGGCGATTGCTGCTTTGATTGATGCGGCATCTTCAGCACCAAAAAATTCAGTTAAAGCGGCATCACTACCATCACCGAAAGCTTGTAACCTGCCACTGACATCGTCGCCGGTAGTAGCACCTTTGTAAATGTCATCAATTTGATACCAACGTGCGCCAAAACTTGCTGTTACAGTGTCGGTTATATCATACTCAAACTGACCAAAGACCGCGATTTGATCTATGGTGTGGGTCACATCGTTAACGAAACTTATTTCTGAAGGGAATGGGCCGCCATGACTATTAATGCCATCGCTACCTTGCAGAGCCCGCTCGCTTTGTAAGTTTGGGAACTTCTCTGTGTTGGCTATTTTAAATTGACCAACCGTTGATAAATCTTGTGTGTCATAAAAAATCCCGGCAGTGATTCGCCAGCGATTTTCTGCCGAGGTATTCATCCGTAGCTCATGAGTGGTGCGTGAGGTGCTAGTGGCTTCTTTATAAAACTTGCTTGGGTCGAGACATTCTTGCTCTGATTCTGGAATACCAGCATAGTTACAAACATAATAGGCAGAAAATGAACCGCCATTAGTATAGCCAGTGTAATCAATAGTTGAATTGATATCTCTGTCTAAATAACCGCCGGTATAAACGATATCTAAATGTTCAAGGCGACCTTCTAGGGTCCAAGTAGTTAAACCAAAATCATCATTATTGTTTTCTGGCGTAAAGCGGTTTGTTGAAGTTTCACCCTCAAGGTTAGGATCATAAGAGAATACGCCCTCAGTATCGAGCGACTGCTGGGTATGTTGAACTAAAAGTTCCCATTCATCGTTGATTAAATAAGATAAGCCAAAACGCGCACCGGCGTAATTTGCGGTGTTAAAGTCATCTTCTACTAAGGCGTCATTTTGTGGCGCAGTAACTGGCACATTTTCAGGGTTAGTCAATACCCCGCCAGAGATTCGACTGATGACTTCAGCACTGCCGTTATAACCGCCTTGGCCTGGAACGTTGAGTATATTATCTATCCAACCGCCTTGGTAGTCGTTGTATGTGGCAACGCGGACAGCCAGTGAGTCGGTTAAAGACATATTAAAATATGCCTCAACAGAGTTACTCATGTCGCCGCCCTTGGTTGAGCTCATACTGGTATCAAAACCAGCAGCAAAACCATCATGTGTTGGCTTGTTAGTTATTAATCGTACCGTTCCTGATTGCGAGCTAGCACCAAAAAGTGTCCCTTGTGGACCAGGTAAAACTTCAATACGTTCAACGTCAGTAGCATATATGTCTAAGTTACGCCCTTGCATAGAAACGGGTTGCTCGTCTAAATAAAAGGCAACTGAAGGCTGTAATGCTTGCACTGATGAAACAGAAATGTTGGTTTGCGTGGTAGCCGCACCACGAATATAAATTTCATTTTGCCCAGGGCCAGTCCCCTGAAAGACAACATTTGGCAAAAATTCGACGTACTGGTCAAAATTAGCAACGCCCAGTATTTCTAAGCTATTACCTGTTAACGCGGTGACAGTAACCGGCACTTCTTGAATGGATTCTGTGCGTTTAGTTGCGGTAACTTCAATAACTTCTATGTTTGCTTTTACTTTCTTTTTTGTTTCTTCTGCGTATAAAGAGCCAGATGCTGCTAACGCTGTTAAAACAGCACAATGCAGCTTAGTGAATTTCATATTTATTTTCCCGTGGTGCTTTGATTATCATTCGAGTTGATATTGTTAGAGTTCTAATTATGTTTTAACTGTCGACTAGCTTAACAATAAAAGGAAATTTATTCAAAAAAAAGCTTAACTATGGCGTGACGGCGGCATGTTGATTTTTGTCACCTGATTGTTTACAGCATCAATTAACAATATATAATATCAATACAAACTACATTTAGGGGAAGGATTTGACTACACACGCTAAGAGTCAATTGAATAAAAAGGTTTTTGTTAGCGCCTCAACTATTATTATTGCACTTTTGCTTTATACCGCCGCACTACCAAACCAAGCACAGCATTTATTTACCATTATTCAGTCAAGCATTGTTGATAATGGCAGTTGGTTTTATGTACTTACAGTGGCATTTATTTTCTTTTTTGTTATTTTCTTAGGGCTTTCTCGCTACGGAGATATTCGCTTAGGTCCAGATCATGCAACCCCCGATTACTCAATGCTAACTTGGCTTTCTATGCTATTTGCTGCAGGTATGGGCATAGGGTTAATGTTTTTTGGTGTCGCAGAGCCCTTGATGCATTATTTATCGCCGCCAACGGCAGATGTTGGTACGGTAGAAGCGATGCAAGAAGCAATGAAAATGACATTTTTCCATTGGGGCTTACATGCTTGGGCTATTTACGCGATTGTTGCCTTGGTTTTAGCCTATTTCAGTTATCGCCATAACTTACCCTTGACCTTGCGATCGGCGCTATACCCCTTAATTGGTGAAAGAATTTATCAGTGGCCAGGACATTTAGTCGATGTTTTTGCTGTGGTTAGTACCGTTTTTGGTGTGGCGACTTCTCTAGGGTTAGGAGCTTCCCAAGTAAACGCCGGTTTTGGTTACCTATTTGGTATTGAAGTCTCGGTAATCAATCAAATAATTATTATGTGTGGCATCGTTGGTTTAGCGGTTATATCCGTTGCAACGGGCCTAGATAGAGGCATTAAGATACTATCTGAAACCAATATGGCATTGGCGGTTATTCTATTATTATTGATTTTCATACTGGGTCCAACGGTATTTCTCTTGCAGGCATATTTACAAAATATTGGTGATTATCTTGCTGATATTGTCCATAACACTTTTAATTTATTTGCTTATAAAAAGACAGATTGGATCGGTGGTTGGACAATATTTTATTGGGGCTGGTGGCTGGCATGGGCGCCTTTTGTAGGCTTGTTTATTGCGAGAATTTCTCGTGGCCGAACCATTAGAGAATTCATTATTGGGGTAATGCTACTCCCGACAGTTTTCACTTTGTTTTGGATGACTATCTTTGGCAATAGTGCCATTGATTTAGTTCACAACCAAGGCATTGTAGAGTTAGGAGAGATGGTAAGCAAAGACTCGTCTGTGGCATTGTTTGTCTTCCTAGAAAATTTCCCGTTAAGTACTGTGCTGTCATTTTTTAGTGTCTTGATGATAGTCATATTCTTTGTTACCTCATGCGACTCAGGTGCAATGGTAGTTGATATGCTCTGTTCACATGGTAGTAATAACACCCCGCTATGGCAGCGGGTATATTGGGCGGTTGGCACCGGCGTTGTTGCGGCGATTTTATTGCTAGCGGGCGGTCTTAATGCTTTACAAACCATGACGATAGCCAGCGCACTACCATTTGCTATCGTGTTATTGCTGGCTATTATTGGCTTGATTAAAGCGCTGCGCGTTGAAGCTTTTAAGCAAGAAAGTCAGCAGATCACGGCATTACCTCAGTCCGATAGTGAGCGCAGTGATAACTGGCAAATGCGTTTAAAAAATATTGTTGATTACCCCAATAAAACGAACGTCAATAAATTCATTAATCAAATTGTTGCCCCAGCATTTGAGCTGGTTGCTCAGGAGCTTGAGGATAACCAAGTCAATGTTGAGATTTCATATCAAGATGGGTTGTGTTTAATTGTTGATCATGGTGATGAACAAAAATTCATTTATCGGGTCTTAGCTCGCAAGTACTCCCAACCAGACTTTGTCACGGAAGGGGAAGACGATGAGCAAAGCTACTACCGTGCTGAAGTGCACTTAGTCGAAGGTGGGCAAGATTATGACATTATGGGTTGGTCAAAGACGGCAGTAATTAACAACCTGATTGATCAATATCACAAGCATTTGCATTTTCTGCACTTGTTACGTTAAGCCTTTAAAGCGTCAGTTTTATTTATAATGCTGGCGCTTTTTCTTTATGCTCCAATAACATGCGAATATTGTGCTTAACCATTATTCGCTAAAGATTTATCTAAATTAAACCAAGCTAATTACTGCCCATCCCGTGAAGGTTTTTTTCTTTAATTTTTCCTTGGTTATCCAGAGCCAATTGTTAAAGTGCTGATTCTTTCATGACAGTAATTTGTATTTTGCCGCTAGTGTATTTAAATTAATCAATAGGTATGATGAGGACAGATTTAACAACCTTATAATTATAAAAATAGTAGGTAGGTAAATATGAAGTTTCCAAAAATTGGGCCCGCGTTCCTGGTGACAGCGGCGTTTATTGGACCCGGTACTGTGATAACGGCATCGATGGCCGGGGCAAATTATGGACTCTCGCTAGTTTGGGCTCTGCTATTTGCCATGGTCGCGACATTAGTTTTACAAGAAATGGCGGCTAGACTAGGGATTGTCAGCCAGCAAGGTCTAGGGGAAAACCTTCGTCAGGCGATAACGCAGCCTTTCTTTAAAGGCGTGCTCATTACCTTGGTGGTTAGCGCGATCGTTATCGGAAATGGTGCCTATCAAAGCGGCAATATATCGGGGGCCAGCTTAGGTTTAGTTAGCATTGCGGAGCAGCTCGGTTGGAGTGGAAATATTGCTAACACTTTATTGCCAATACTCATTGGTTTGATAGCATTTTTGTTATTAATTACCGGCAGTTACAAAGTGATTGAGCGGGCTTTAGTGCTTTTAGTTGGTTTGATGAGTATTGCTTTTGTCGTCACGTTTTTTTTAACTGATCCGCAATGGCGCGAGCTCGGCATGAGTTTTATGGCTTTTGAATTACCCACAGGTGCTACCTTGACGGTTATCGCCTTAATTGGCACAACCGTGGTACCCTATAATTTATTTTTACATGCTTCAACGGCGAGTAAAAAGTGGCACTCAGCTAATGATTTATCAGCAGCAAGACAAGACTTACTGGTTTCTATTCCGCTGGGTTTCTTAATCTCAGTCGCTATTCTTTCCACCGCCGCATCGGCCTTTTTTGGTCAACAGTTAAGTTTGCAAAGTGCCGCTGACCTTGCCCCTGCGCTACAGCCATTATTTGGTGATTCGGCAAGTGTATTTCTTGGCCTCGGGCTATTTTCTGCAGGCATTTCATCGGCAATTACCGCGCCATTGGCTGCGTCCTTTGCTTTAAGTGGTATTTTAAATCTTGATAAAGGCCTTAACGCCTTTGGCTTTAGGCTGACTTGGTTAATTATTCTTGCTATTGGCGTCATCGGCAGCAGTATTGGCTTTAAGCCTGTTGCCGTTATCTGGTTTGCCCAAGTTGCCAACGGCATTCTTCTACCTGTTATCAGCATTTTCTTGCTTTGGATTGTTAATACAAAAGTACTTGGAGAATATCGCAATAATCGCTGGCAAAATATTGCAGCCCTAGCGGTTATCCTAGTAACGCTGTTATTGAGCGGGCGTAGTTTAATGTCAGCATTTAGCTTATAGCCATTTAACTAAATACTTGTCCACTTGTACTGATTAACCTACGCCGTGAAACCTTACTTAGCTACTTGTCACCGTCAAAAGCTGATTTTAAGTTATTGGCAAAAGCAATAAACTTTTCTTTAATGGTACGTTTAACTTCAACGTGCAAAGAGCCTAATATTACTCTTCCTTCGATGGTTATTACCGGCGCTTGTCTACTCGCCATCGAAGGGGCTTTATTTTCTATGCTACTGATGATGCCATAGCTCTTACAAACGACATTGATATTCTCTGGTATATAAATCTGATTACTGCCTAAAAGACAATTTAATTTAAGGGTGATATGTTGATGTTGAAAAATTGCATCGGTAAAGTCGAGTACGGTTTCACCCAAAATGTTATTTACTGTCATAGTTTTCGGGACTAGCCATTGGCCGCTACGCTCGATATTACCTAAGATACTTTGCAGGCTTAACGTATCGTCACTCTCTGGAGAAGAGTAGCTTGGCGTAAATTGATGTGCTTTTTTACTGTTATAGCTGTTATCGGCTTTTAGGCTTAAATCGGCGACTAAATTAACAATATCTTGGTGCGATTCACTGATCATTGCTTGGTCTAACCGGCGTTCAAATGCTTCAGCTGAAATCACACCATGGCTGTAGTTATAAATAAGCTGGTCAATCGTTTCTTCGCGTACTTGCTCAATTGGGCGGTCTTCAAGAATTACCGTCATGTGTCACTCCATTGTCTTTGTTTTTATTTACATTGAAATTTTATAAATAGATATTAGCAAAGATAAAGCCAAAATTTAAAAGCCTTAAAATACAGTGTATTAAAAAAAACATCACTAAAGTGTCTGGTGAAAATAACCACTACTTAGTGTAAATAGTGAGTAATTTATTAATTGCCTTAAACTAATTATGAGCCGTTTTACCGAGATACGTTTGTTCAAATCTACTTATTTTAGGTTTTTGAAGCGAAAATAAAAAAGCCCTTAAGTTCGTAATTTAAGGGCTTTGATTAATGTTAGCTAAATCTTAGAAGCCACATTGTTTGCCTTGATTCTTTTCTTTTAACCAAGCGTGTAAAGGTGAGAAGTAATCAAGAATAGCGCTAGCATCCATTTGCTCACTGCCGGTTAATACTTTATAGGCTTCTTGCCATGGCTTGCTTGAGCCCATTTCCAAAACGGTATTTAGTGCAGCGCCCGCCTCTTTATTATTATAGATAGAGCAACGATGAATCGGGTCGGTATTGCCTGAAATTTCACAAAGAGCACGATGAAATTCAAATTGTTGAATATGCGCTAAGAAATAACGAGAGTATGGCACACCGCCTGGCACATGGTATTTCGCACCGGGATCAAAAGCATTGGCATCACGCTCAATGGGGGCTCTGACTCCTTGGTATTGCTCACGTAACTCCCACCAAGCACTGTTATAGTTCTCTGGCGAAACTTCACCTGAATATACTTTCCAGCGCCATTGATCAACCATTAAGCCAAACGGAATAAAAGCAATTTTATCTAAGGCCATTTTCATCAATAAACCAATATCTTTCGATTCATCTGGAATCGTGTCAATTAAGCCAATTTCTTTTAAGTACTTAGGAGTAACTGACAGGGCAATAGTGTCACCAATGGCTTCATGAAACCCGTCGTTAGCACTGTCTTGATAATAAACGGGCTGATTTTGATAAGCACGTTGATAAAAGTTATGGCCAAGCTCGTGATGAATAACCGAAAACTCTTCACCGGTTCTTTGGATACACATTTTTATGCGAATATCGTCTTTGGCATCTAAGTCCCATGCAGATGCATGACATACCACGTCACGGTCGGCCGGCTTAGTAAATAATGAACGCTGCCAGAATGTTTCAGGTAACGCTTCAAAGCCAAGTGAAGTAAAGAAATTTTCAGCGCCTTTGACCATCTTAATTTCATCGTAATCGTTGGCGGCAAGTTGTTGCGTTAGATCATAACCTGGATCGGCATTTTTTGGCGCTACCAAGTCATAAATGTTACCCCAAGACTGAGCCCACATATTACCTAATAAATGCGCTGGAATAGGTTGATCTTGTGGTACTTTATCTTCGCCGTAAGTCGCGCCTAACTCGGTACGGACATAACAATGTAGATCTTCATAAAGTGGCTTAACTTGTCCCCATAAACGGTCTAATTCTTGCGCAAATTCATCAGCGGGCATATCATAATTTGAACGCCACATTGCGCCTAAGTCTGGGTAACCTAATCCTTGTGCCCCTTCGTTACCTAACTCAGCTTGACGAGTAAATAATGCTTTCATGTCAGGACTGATAGTTCTCCAGCCTTGCCACATTTCTAATAATTCACTGTAATCACGCGATGTCGCCATTTTCGCAGTCATTTGTCCCAAGCTTAACGTTTCGCCACCTTGAGTTGTATAAGTGCCTTTACCGTACATACCACTTAGTTCAGCGCCAATTTCTGCTAATTCAGCAGATTTGGCTGAGTCTTGTGGTGCTGGCATAACCAAACTTTGCTTTAAAATATTGAGTTTACGGCGTTGATCTTCGTTAACGTCAACATGGTCAAATTTAGCCGCTTGCATGGCAAATCTAACACCAGCTTCCGTTGATTTTTGATCCGCTGCGGCGGCGAGTGCCGAAGTATCTTCAGTGATAAAGTTTGCATTGATCCAAGCGGCACGACTGCCTTCAAGGTTTAATTGCACTAATTCTTTTTCCGTAGCGGCTAAGAATTTCTCAGCATCCTGAGCGGTTAATGCTTGGTTTATTGTGCCGGTAGTTTTAGGGACGTTTGTTGCTGTGCTATCACCATTACAAGCACTGAGAGTCGCTGTGACTAAAATAGCCGCAGCAGTCAATTTAAATGTTGATTTCATAAGTATCCGTTATTTTTTTGTTCGCGCTAAACTTGCACGTTAGTTAACGTAATAAAAGGTCTTTGCTAGTGTAAATTGAGATAGAGATATTGGCAACCACATTGGCTTATACTGCCTTTATTTTCAGGTGAGTATTAAATTTAACACAAAAAAAAAGCTCAGCTAAAAGGGGAGCTGAGCCTTTATATAAAATATACAAGGGAAAGTATGAAATTTGCGTTTCAAAAGTCTTTTCTTGAAGCGCCTAAGTATAATAGCTAAGTGTGCTGTTTTTAACTGTGATGTTTCTGTAATAAATTGTAACTTCAATAATAATCAAGTTACTGAATTTGAAAAAAAAGCTCAACAATAAAAGTTGAGCTTTAAATAATTCTAGAGAGATATAAATTCACAATTCAAATACTAGCAGTTGAAAAGTAAGGCTAATAATAAGCAGGTTGGGTGTTTTTAACTGTGCTGATTTAGTAATAGTTTGTAATCAAGCTTGTGCTGAGCGGCTTTTGTTTAACTTTAGTGTGGCAAAGCCCTTAATCCTTGTTGCGTTATTTTAAACGCTTGTTTAAACTGCCTGTATTAATTTATTACTTTAACTAGAACTAGGGTGTTATTTACCTATGAGTACAAAGAATAAAATATTAGATTCAGCAGAGCGTTTGTTTGCAGACAAAGGGTTTAATGGCACGTCGTTACGTGAAATTACCAGTCAGGCAGAAGTGAACTTAGCTGCGGTTAATTATCATTTTGGTTCAAAAAAAGAATTAATTAAGGCGGTGATGTCTCGTTACATGAATGAGTTGTCGCCGCGTTTAGAAACGGCCTTAATTCAGATTTGCAATACTGATTCGCCTAGCTTAATCGAGGTCTTTTCTGCCTTTATTGATCCGCTATTATCGCTGAATGAGTTTAAAGATAAAGGTACGAGTAACTTCTTGCAGCTTTTAGGTCGTGGCTATACCGATAGCCAAGGTTTTCTGCGCTGGTTTTTAACCACTCAATATCCAGGCGTGATTGATAACTTTATTTTAGCGGTACAAAAAGCTTACCCAGAACTCAGCGCAGAAGAGATGTTTTGGCGTTTACACTTTACCATGGGTACTGTGGTATTTACTATGTCCTCAAGCGATGCTTTGATTGATATTGCAAAAAGCGATTTCGATTGCGATTTACAAATCTCAGATGTAATTCGTAATGTCATTCCTTACGTGGCGGCTGGTGTTGGTGCTCCTATGCCGACTCCTGCGGTACGTTCAGTTTAACTAACCTGATATTTACTTTACTGTCTGTTGCTATTATTTTGCTATGAGCTGCCGGCTAGAGCGGCGAAATATTCATAAGAAATGAAGCAAGTTCCTTTGTTTATGAATGCTATTTAGGTAAAGTAGCAACATCTTAATATTTTAAAGTGTTGCTATGGCTCCAGTTATGCTTGATGTGCAAGGCACATCATTGTCGCAAGAAGATAAAGAAATTATTCAACACCCTTTGGTTGGCGGGCTAATTTTTTTTACTAGAAACTATCAATCTCCCGAACAAATTATCCATTTAACTCAGCAGATCCGCACTGTGGCGAAAAAGCCGATGTTATTAGCGGTTGATCATGAAGGCGGACGGGTGCAGCGTTTTCGTGACGGCTTTTCTTTGATCCCAGCGATGGGGAAATTATGGCAAATGTCAGGAGAGGACTTGACCCTAGCCAAAGAGCTTGCCAAACAAAGTGCGATATTAATGGCCTTAGAAGTACAGGGCGTCGGTATTGATATTAGTTTTGCGCCCGTGCTCGATATTAATAACATTAGTGATGTTATTGGCGATCGCGCTTTTCATCAGCAAGCTGACTATGTCACGGCATTAGCGGAGGCTTTTATTAGCGGTTTGCATCTCGTCGGCATGAAAGCTACCGGAAAGCATTTCCCTGGCCATGGCAGTGTCAAAGCCGACTCACACATTGATTTACCGATAGACTCACGTTCAAAAGCTGAGATTTTCCAGCAAGACTTAATGCCATTTCAACAGCTGATTAAAAAAGGGCAAGTGGATGCCTTGATGCCTGCACACGTTATTTTCCCCGATATTGATAGCCAAGCGGTTGGTTTTTCTCGTTATTGGCTACAAAATATATTACGTGAACAGTTGGGCTTCAATGGCGTGATTTTTAGTGATGACTTATCTATGCAGGGCGCGGCAAGTGCCGGTGGTTATATTGAGCGAGCTGAGGCGGCACAAGCGGCAGGTTGTGATATGTTATTGTTATGCAACAATCGAGATGGCTGTATTGATGTACTTGATAATGCCAATATTTCAATCTCGTTAGAAAGTACTATGCGACTAACTAAACTTTTAAAAAATAGCGCTGAAATATGCCCTTGGTCAACACGAAGAGAAAACTCGATATGGCAACAAGCAACTAATTTACTTAACACTTACCGTTAAGTTTTAGCCAATAGTACAAAACGTTCAAATTAAAAATAGCAAATTATAATAATAAATATCCTTGGACACAGCTATGAAACTCACTCGGCCACTATTCATTCCGCTGGCACCGGTTTTAGCCTTATGCTTTTATTTTATCTTGCAAGCATTAGGTTTAGAGAGCAAAGCAGCTATTGCCGCTGCTATCACCTTATTAACGGTAATTTGGTGGGTAACGGAAGCACTCCCTATTCCGGCAACGTCATTAGTGCCTTTTGCCTTGTTACCGCTTTTTGGTATTGTTGATCATAAAACGGCGGCATCATCCTTAGGTAGTCACGTAATCTTGCTGTTAATGGGCGCTTTTATGCTCTCTAAAGCCATTGAGAAGAGCGGCGCACATGAGCGTTTGGCGGTTTATATGATCAAGATGGTCGGGGTAACAAGTGGTCGGCGCATGGTGCTTGGTTTTATGTTAGCAAGCGCATTTTTAAGCATGTGGATCTCAAACACCGCAACCACTTTAATAATGTTACCTATCGCCTTAGCTATTTTAAAACATATAGATAATCAACAACTTAAAGTCGCGTTAATTCTAGGTATTGCCTATGCCGCCAGTGTTGGTGGTGTTGGCACCCCGATAGGCACACCACCAAATGTTATCTTCATGGGGATTTATGAGGAACAAACCGGCATCGAATTTGGCTTTTTAGCATGGATGAAAGTGGGCGTACCTATTGTGGTACTAGCTATTCCAATTATTGCTTTTTGGCTAACCAGAAATGTCAAACTTGAGCAAGAAGTACATCTACCGGTTTTGGGACCATGGCGTGCGGAAGAGCAACGAACATTGTGGGTGTTTGGTTTAACGGCCTTAGCCTGGATCACCCGGCAGGAGCCTTTTGGTGGTTGGAGCGGCGCGTTAGGCATTGAAGTTGCCGGTGATAGTACAGTGGCCTTGTTTGCGGTGGTGATGATGTTTATTGTACCTAATGGTAAAGGGTCGCGGTTACTGGACTGGGACAGTGCTAAAACCATCCCTTGGGGCATGCTATTACTCTTTGCTGGCGGTATTGCCTTAGCCAAAGGCTTTGTTGCCTCAGGACTGAGTGATTTACTCGGGCAGTGGCTGGCGTCATTTGCGAACTTACCCGCTATTCTGATGATAGTGACGGTATGTTTAGTGGTAACTTATCTGACAGAAATTACCAGTAATACCGCGACAGCCACGTTACTGATGCCCATTTTGGCTGCGGCAGCTATTGCCTCTGGATATGATCCGAAAGTGTTAATGATCCCAGCGGCAATATGTGCGAGTTGTGCCTTTATGTTACCCGTGGCGACCGCACCTAATGCCATTGCCTACGGAACGGGTGAAATTGAAATTAAAGATATGGTCAGAGAAGGGGCGGTACTGAGTTTTATTATCGCTTGCTTGGTCGGCATTGTGAGTTACTTATTGCTGATTTAGCCCCAAACCGTCGAAGCTTAGAACGGCTTTAAGTATGTCGACGGTGAAAACTAAATAAGCGACAAAAGTCGCTTATTTAGATTCTAAAGCTTAAGTTAGCACTTCGAAAGAAACAGTAATTAAAGCATTTTCTTTTTTAGCAAGCGTGCTAATAAACTAATAACAAAGGCTATGCTATAAATACCGAAGATAACTAACATCACTTGCGGCATGGTAAAGCCTAAAAATTGCCACTTGATATCACCACAATCTCCCGTTGCTTCGAACAATGCAGGTAACCAATGATGTAATGGCGCCCAAGCTGGGAAGTTGGGAGTAAACTCACAACTATACAAAAATGACATAGTTGAGGCTTGCATATCGACATGCTCTAACGCAATGATGAACCCCCAAATGGCACCGGTAGCCCATAAACCATAAGCGGCAACACGAACTAATAGCCATTGACAGCCCAAAGCCCCAACAACACCTGCTAAAAATACGCCCCAGATTGCTGTACGCTGGTAAATACACATAATGCAGGGTTCAAGTCCCATCACATATTGAAAGTAAAGGGCGATTAATTCAAAACATAGTGCACTAGCAGCGAGCAATTGCCATGCGCGTTGGTTTAACGGTAATTGACTTAAGAAATTCACGAATTGTCACCTTTGAATGATTGTTGTTATTAGAAATTTTATGCATGCTAGCAATAATCAAAAAGCGCCACAAGGGCGCTTTTATTAGATATTATATTAGTCTATATCGTTAACAAATCGTTAGTGGCCACCCGGTGCTTTAGTCGCCTCACTTGCAGTGTGATGTTGTATGATATTTTTTTCATAAAAAATATCAGTATACTTCGACAGTTGACCGGTAGAAATTGCTAGTAAACCGACCAGGGTTAAGACAATAGTATATGGCAATGCCATAATCACCATACGGCCATATGATAAGCGAATTAACGGTGCTAGTGCCGACGTTAACAAGAATAAGAACGCAGCCTGACCATTAGGTGTTGCCACACTTGGTAAGTTTGTACCTGTGTTAATCGCCACAGCAAGTAAGTCGAATTGGTCACGAGTAATTTGCCCAGCAGCTAGTGCCTTGGTAATTTCTGTTATATATACAGTACCGACAAAGACGTTATCACTAACCATAGATAAGAACCCATTCGCCAAATAGAACATTACCAGCTGCATGTTGCCTTCAAACGTCAGTACCCAAGTAATTACTGGAGTAAATAACCCTTGATCAACGATAACAGCGACAACGGCAAAAAATACCGCTAATAAGGCAGTAAAAGGTAACGCTTCTTCAAAAGCATGGCCAATTTGGTGTTCTTCGGTAATACCAGTAAAAGCTGTTGCAAGAATGATAACAGATAGACCGATCATACCTACCGGCGCTAAATGTAATGCAAGGCCAACTATCAACCAAACGGCAATTAGACCTTGGGCAACAAGTTTGACATTATCAAGCTTATTGCGCTTTTTACTTTCAGCAATATCATATTCATTTAAAATATTGTAAACATTTTCAGGTAATGCCACACCATAGCCAAACCACTTAATCTTCTCTAGTAGCACACAGGTTAACATACCGGCAAAAAACACAGGAATAGTCACTGGCGACATACGAATGGCAAATTCAAGGAACTCCCAGCCGGCTTGTTGACCAATAACTAAATTTTGTGGCTCACCCACGATAGTACATACACCACCTAAAGCAGTACCAACACCAGCATGCATCATTAGGTTACGTAAGTAGCCGCGAAATTGTTCTAAATCGCTACGTGAGTATTCAGCTAATTCATTGTCACTCGTGTGGTCATGTTCAATATTGACTTCTTTACCCGAGGCAACTTTGTGATAAACCGAGTAAAAGCCGATTGCTACACTGATGATTACCGCGATAACTGTTAAGGCATCTAAGAACGCGGATAAAAATGCGCTTGAGAAACAAAACAATAAAGAAACCATTATTTTAGAGCGAACTTTAGTGACTATTTTAGTGAACAAAAATAGTAACAAGCTTTTCATAAAGTAAATGCCGGCAACCATAAAGATTAACAACAAGATCACTTCAAAATTTAAAATCATTTCATGCATGACTTGCCCAGGGCTAGTCATGCCTATAGCAACAGCCTCTATCGCCAGTAAACCACCAGGTTGAAGTGGGTAACATTTTAGCGCCATGGCTAAGGTGAAAATAAACTCAATGACCAATGCCCAGCCTGCAACGTAAGGGTCGACATAGAAGAATAGCAATGGATTGATAACTAAAAATGAAATAATGGCGAGTTTATACCACTCTGGCGAGCTGCCGAGAAAGTTTTTATAAAACGCACTCATAAATGATTGCTGCATAATGAACCTTTTAAAAAATTGAGAATTAGGGTTAGTGTTTTTTAATGTTTAATAATTATTGTTATTTAAATTTATGACTGTCAGCAGTTTAAGCGCAAATGTTGCCGTTGTAAATATGTCACATTAAGCTCATGAAATTTAGTATTAGTTCCTAAGTAATAAGCAGAGTTTCATTAATATAGATCAATTTAATCAAGAAACTTATAAAAAGTTGTTTGTATAAAATTGCCGGACTTGTTGGTTTAGGAGAAGTTTTAACTGAATTTGAAGATATTGAGCCTATAGCCGAACTTAATAATTGTTTATTGATGGGTTTTATTGCGCTTGTGTCAATTGATTCTTCTGGTACAATCAGTTTCAATTACAATTACAGTCTATATTAAGCGATCTGGAGCCCCATGGTTATAAAAGCGCACAGTCCAGCAGGATTTGCCGAGCAGTATATTGTTGAATCTATTTGGAATGGTGGATTTCCACCGGGTACAATTTTACCCGCTGAACGTGAATTATCAGAGCTTATAGGCGTCACAAGAACAACATTAAGAGAAGTGCTGCAACGTTTAGCCCGCGATGGTTGGTTGACCATTAAACATGGTAAGCCAACAAAAGTGAATAACTTTTGGGAAACCTCTAGCCTTAATATTTTAGAAACGTTAGCACAGCTTGACCAAGAAGGGATTCCTGACTTAGTCGATAATCTAATGTCCGCGCGAACAAATATTAGTGCCATCTATGTCCGTGGCGCAATTAAGAATAATCCGGAAAAAACCATTGAGTTATTATCAGCCATCGAAGAGGTAGAAGATACCGGCGAAGCTTTTGCTGAGTTTGACTATCAGCTCAATAAAGAGCTGGTTGTTGCTTCAGGTAACTCTATTTACTTATTGATTTTAAACGGTTTTAGAGGTTTGTATTCTCGTTTGGGGAGTTTGTATTTCGCTCATCCTCGTGGTCGAGAAATATCTCGTGCTTATTATAAAAAATTGATTGAATTGGCTGAAGCGGGTCAATTTGATGAGTCAGTTTTTGCGGTCAGAAAATATGGTGTTGAGTCAGGTAAACTTTGGCTTGAGCTAAAAGACGAAGTGTTAAAAGAGCTCGCAGAATAACCCAAGGTTAAAGAGTTTATATTAGCAGATGAGGCAACTAGATAGTTGCCTTTTTTTCGTTTAACTCATCTGCCTTGGGGCATTGAGCGATAACCTCATCCTCACCATTAGCATTTTCTTGCAACAGCTTTACTTCAAATTGCCAGAGATAATATAAGTGCTTTAATACTTCATCTTTAGAGTCAGCCAATGGCACTTTTTGATGCGGGATATAACGTAATGTTAATGAGCGGTCGCCGCTAACATCAGCGTTAATTATTTCAATATTAGCTTCTAAATTACTGAGATTATATTGTTCAGATAACATTCCCCGAATTTTTTGATAGCCACTTTCGTTATGGATAGCACCGACTTCTATGAAGTTTTTCTCACTATCGTCATGTAGGTGAAAGAGTTTGAAGTCACGCATTAATTTCGGCGATAGAAATTGGCTAATAAAGCTTTCATCTTTAAAGTTTGCCATAGCAAAGTGGACGGTATCTAGCCAATTACTACCGGCAATATCGGGAAACCATACTTTGTCTTCTTCGCTTGGGTTTTCACAAATACGTCTAATATCGATAAACATGTTAAAGCCGAGGGCATAGGGATTAATGCCTGAGTAATAAGGGCTGTTATAGTCGACTTGTGCAACCACATTGGTATGATTATGGAGGAATTCCAGCATAAATTTTTCCGTCACTAAACCTTCATCATACAGGTGGTTTAAAATAGTATAATGCCAAAAACAAGCCCAACCTTCATTCATCACTTGGGTTTGTTTTTGTGGATAAAAATATTGTGAAACTTTTCGAACTATGCGGACTAATTCGCGTTGCCAAGGTTTTAATAATGGAGCATTTTTTTCGATAAAATAAAGAATATTTTCCTGTGGCTCTGACGGAAAATTAACTTTGGCTTTAGCCGCATTTTTTTCATTATCGGGTATAGTTCGCCACAGCATGTTCACTTGTGATTGTAAGTATGACTCACGTTCTTTTTGTCTCTTTAATTCAGCTTCAAGTGATATTTTTTGTGGGCGCTTATAACGATCTACACCATGATTCATTAACGCATGGCATGCATCAAGACAAGCTTCAACCTCATCAATGCCGTGTTTATGTTCACAGTCAGCAATGTACTTTTTAGCAAATAATAAGTAATCAATAATTGAACCTGCATCAGTCCACGCTTGGAATAAATAATTACCTTTGAAAAATGAGTTATGGCCATAACAGGCATGGGCCATAACAAGCGCTTGCATGGCCATGGTGTTTTCTTCCATTAAATAGGCAATACAGGGATCTGAGTTAATAACAATTTCATAAGCTAAACCCATTTGGCCGCGTTTATAGGTTTGCTCGGTTTGTATGAATTTTTTACCGAAGGTCCAATGATTATAACCAATAGGCATACCTATGCTGGCGTAAGCATCCATCATTTGCTCTGCGGAGATCACTTCAATTTGGTTCGTATAAGTATCTAAACGATAATGCTGTGCGACACGGGCAATTTCACTCTGGTATTGTTCAAGTTTAGCAAATGTCCAGTCGCTACTATCGTCAAGTGCTTTAGCTTTGATCATAAAACCTCCGTAATTCTCCGTAATTAAAGGCTAACGGCTAACGTTAGGCTGCTTGAACACTTTTTTTCTTAAATAACGAACGAAAGACCGGGTAAATGTCTTCAACGGTTTGAATATGTTCAATCGAAAAAGCATCATTACTGTTAGCAATTTTTTCATAATGCTGCCATAAGCTTTGATGGGCACGTTGAGTAATTTCTATGTAACTAAAATAGCGTGTTTTTGGTAGTATTTTTTCGCGCATTAACTGTAAGCAATGCGGAGAGTCATCAGCCCAATTATCGCCATCGGAAGCCTGTGCGCCATAAACATTCCAATCATTTTCATTATAGCGCTGAGCGATAATATCTAGCATGAGCTCTAATGCGCTTGAGGCTATGGTGCCGCCGGTTTCCTGAGAATAGAAAAACTCATGTTCATCGACTTCTTTTGCTTGCGTATGATGGCGAATGAAAACCACATCTATAGTTTCATAGCTGCGCGTTAAGAATAGATATAAGAGAATGTAGAAACGCTTGGCAATGTCTTTAGTGGCTTGATCCATTGAACCAGAAACATCCATTAAACAAAACATCACAGCTTTTGAGGTGGGCACCGCTTGTTTAGCATAATTACGAAAGCGTAAATCAAAAGAGTCAATAAAAGGTACTTTGGCAATGTTATCTTTTAATATTTTAATGGCCGCTTTAAGCTCGGTCTTTGCACGAATATTTTCATGTTTATCTTGCTCGAGTAACGCTAACTCAGTTTCAAGGGCATTAAGTTGTCGGCGCTTATCAGATGTCATGGCCATTCTTCGTGCTATTGAGCCCTGTAACGATTTGACAATATCAATATTCGCCGGCATACCTTCGGCACAATACCCTGCGCGTACCGTTTTATAGTTAATGACTTTATCGAACTGATTTTTTTCTAAATTGGGCAGTTCTAAATCTTCAAAAAGTAAATTGAGGTATTCATCTTTTGAAATGGAAAATACAAAGTCGTCATCGCCTTCGCCAGTATCACTAGCATCCCCCTGGCCGCCACCTTGACCTTGCTGTTGAGGAGGGCGAGTAATTCGATCGCCAGTGGTAAATTGGTCGTTTCCCGGATGCACACGGTCTTTGATCCCGCCACTGCCTTGATGAAATATGGGTTCACTTAGATCTTTTTTAGTAATACTAATATTTTCACCGCTGGTAACATCGGTAACACCACGGCTATTTATTGCGTCATTTACAGACTTTTTAATTTGGCTTTTATAGCGCCTAATAAAGCGCTGTCGGTTGACAGTGCTTTTGTTTTTACTATTTAATCGCCGATCAATAAAGTTTGTCATACCTGCTCCTAACTTAGTTAACTTGTCATAACTAAGTACCGCTTAAGAAGACTTCCTAACCCGCAAATACCATTCAGAAAGCAATCTTACTTGTTTTTTGGTGTAACCTTTAGTCATCATACGTGCGACAAAATCGTCATGCTTTTGTTGATCATCGTTTGATGTTTTGGTGTTAAATGAAATAACCGGTAATAAGTCTTCGGTATTGGAAAACATTTTCTTCTCAATAACCGTGCGTAGCTTTTCGTAACTTGTCCACAGTGGGTTTTTACCATTGTTGTTGGCTTTAGCCCGTAGCACGAAGTTGACAATTTCATTTCTAAAGTCTTTCGGGTTACTAATGCCGGCCGGTTTTTCAATTTTCTCTAATTCATTATTCAGCGCTTCCCGATCAAATAACTGCCCGGTTTCAGCGTCTCGGTATTCTTGGTCTTGGATCCAAAAGTCGGCGTAAGTCACATAACGGTCAAAAATATTTTGGCCATATTCAGAGTAAGACTCTAAATAGGCGGTTTGAATTTCTTTACCGATAAACTCGATATATTGTGGTGATAAATAGCCTTTGATAAATTCTAAATAACGCTCACTGGCCTCTTTAGGGAGTTGTTCACGCTCGATTTGTTGTTCAAGCACATAAAATAAATGTACTGGATTTGCCGCGACCTCTAAATGATCAAAATTAAAGACACGGGAAAGAATTTTAAAGGCAAAACGTGTTGAAAGGCCTGACATACCTTCGTCAACTCCGGCATAGTCTCGATACTCTTGAAAAGACTTTGCTTTTGGGTCGGTATCTTTTAGGCTTTCGCCGTCATAAACCCGCATTTTTGAATAAATACTCGAGTTTTCAGGGTCTTTTAGGCGCGAAAGCACTGAGAATTGTGCCAGTGTTTCCAGGGTATCTGGCGCACATTGCGCATTTTTTAATTCACTGTTTTGCAGCAATTTTTGATATATTTTAACTTCTTCAGAAACCCGCATACAGTAAGGCACTTTAACAATATAAACCCGATCTAAAAATGCCTCATTGTTTTTATTATTTCTAAAAGTTTGCCATTCAGACTCGTTAGAGTGAGCCAACAAAACGCCGTTAAATGGCAGGGCGGAAAGACCTTCAGTTGGATTGTAATTACCTTCTTGTGTTGCCGTTAACAGCGGGTGTAGCACCTTAATTGGTGCCTTGAACATTTCAACAAACTCCATTAAGCCTTGATTGGCACGACATAAGGCTCCAGAGTAGCTATAAGCGTCAGGATCGTTTTGGGCAAAGTGCTCTAATTGACGGATGTCGACTTTACCAACTAAAGCAGAAATATCTTGGTTGTTGTCATCACCAGGTTCGGTTTTAGCGATGGCAATTTGATCCAAAATTGACGGGTAAACCTTAGTGACAGAAAATTTCGCAATATCGCCTTTAAATTCATGCAAACGCTTGGCCGCCCAAGGCGACATGATGGTGCTGAGATAACGCTCAGGAATATTGTATTCTTGTTGTAATATTTTGCCGTCGGCATTGGCATCAAATAAGCAAAAAGGATGGTCGTTTACCGGGCTGCGCTTACCGTTAGCACTTAAAACATAAATTGGCTCTTGCTGCATTAATGCCTTTAGCTTTTCTGCTAACGAGGACTTACCACCACCCACAGGTCCGAGTAAATAGAGGATTTGTTTTTGCTCCTCTAAACCTTGTGACGCATGGGTTAAGTAGGAAACAATTTGCTCTATTGCTTCTTCCATACCATAAAACTCTTTAAAAGCGGGGTAGCGAGCAATAACACGATTTGAAAATATTCGACTCAGACATGGCTCATTTGAAGTATCGATCATCTCTGGCTCGCCTATGGCTTTTAATAAACGTTGTGCGGCACTTGCATAAGCCATAGGTTCATCGCGACATATACTAAGAAAGTCTTGAATTGAATAGCATTCTTCTTGTGCTTCATCGTAGCGTGATTGGAAATGTTGAAATATACTCATAACCGCCTCCAAAACATAAGTCGTTCAAGCTGAGCTGATAAATTCGGTCAGGTGAAAAAGTTTACTTATCAAACATGTGATAATGCCTAAACTACAGTCTAGTAGACCGGTTATTTACACTTTCTCTTTATAAGTTTAGATGTTAATTGTTAAAGCGCTTGAAAAAAAGCCAATAAAAATTGTAACCAAGCGATGGCTGGAAGGAGTGATGCTTTTGAAGGTTAAATTAATTTAGATTAAAATTTCGGTAAATAAAAAGGTCATCAAAAATGATGACCTTTTTTCAGCTGAAACCGTCACTAAGACGGGTCAGAACTTAGGTGCTTTTAGCTTAAGCAAAATTTGCTGAGGCAAAGTCCCAGTTAGCTAGAGCCCAGAAACCTTCCATGTAGCTTGGACGAAGGTTACGGTAATCAATGTAGTAAGCATGTTCCCATAAATCCACGGTGATAAGCGGTGTCACGCCTTCATCCGTTAACGGTGTTGCAGCGTTTGAGGTATTTACGATAGCAAGGCTGCCGTCGGCATTTTTCACTAACCATGTCCAGCTAGAGCCAAAGTTATTGATAGCGCTGTCAGTAAATTTTGCTTTAAATTCTGCAAATGAACCAAAACTTGCAATAATTGCATCAGCTAAGGCACCTGTTGGTTCACCGCCGCCGTTAGGGCTTAAACTGTTCCAGTAAAAAGTATGGTTCCAAATTTGTGCTGCGTTATTGAAAACACCTGCAGTAGATGATTTAACGATATCTTCTAATGATTTACCTTCAAAATCAGTACCTTCAATAAGACCGTTTAATTTTACAACATAGGTGTTGTGGTGCTTACCATAGTGAAACTCTAAAGTTTCTTGTGAAATGTGTGGTGCTAGTGCATCCATTGCATATGGTAGTGCGGGTAATTCGATAGCCATTATATTCTCCAGGAAGTGATTATAAAAATTTATTCTAATGCAAATTTAAAGAAGTAGTTTGTTTTTTTCTAAAACCTAGTAAACTACTCAGGTATTAAAGCTTACATAGTTTACCCATCTATATAGGTATTACTATAGGTTTTATCAAGGCTAATCTGTTTTAATATATAAATTTTTTTGCTTTAGTATTTATTGTGCTGCGTATTTAGTTAGTTTTACTTTAAGTATTGAGCACAATAAGTACTAATTTTTTGAGGACATTATGGATACCATCGAACGTATTAAAGAACAAATCAGTGACAACACTATTCTGCTTTACATGAAGGGCTCACCAAAACTGCCAAGTTGTGGTTTTTCATCACAGGCTTCTCAAGCTTTGATGTCGTGCGGAGAGAAATTTGCCTATGTTGATATCTTACAAAATCCAGACATCCGTGCTGAACTACCAAAATATGCCGATTGGCCAACATTTCCACAGCTATGGATTGATGGAGAATTGGTTGGCGGTTGTGACATTATTATGGAAATGTATCAGCAAGGTGAATTACAAACCTTGATCAATGAAACTGCGGCTAAGTACGGTTCAGAAGAAAGTTCAGAATAGCTATTGAATTTTTATTTAACGCCACCATACTAGGTGGAGTGAACATTGAATAACGTGAGTATGTTGAACTTTTAGTTTATAGCTTCTCTTGCATATACAAGTGCAACAGGCTCAAATATTTATTTTAAAAATTGGAGAATATAATGAGTGTATTAGTAGGTCGTTCAGCACCAGACTTTACCGCAGCAGCAGTTTTAGGTTCAGGTGAAATCGTAGATAGCTTTAACCTTGCCGAAGCAATTAAAGGTAAAAAAGCCGTAGTATTTTTCTACCCACTTGATTTTACTTTTGTATGTCCTTCAGAGCTGTTAGCATTTGACCATCGCATGGAAGAATTCAAAAGCCGCGGTGTTGAAGTAATTGGTGTTTCTATCGATTCACAATTTTCTCATAACGCATGGCGTAACACACCAGTAAACGACGGTGGTATTGGTCCAGTTCAATACACTTTAGTTGCTGATGTTAAACATGAAATCTGTAAAGCATATGACGTTGAGCATCCAGAAGCTGGCGTGGCATTTCGTGGTTCATTCTTAATCGACGAAGAAGGTGTTGTTCGTCACCAAGTGGTTAACGATTTACCATTAGGTCGTAACGTTGATGAAATGATCCGCATGGTTGACGCTCTACAATTCCACCAAGAACACGGTGAAGTATGTCCTGCAGGTTGGAACAAAGGTGATAAAGGTATGACAGCAACGACCGAAGGTGTTGCTTCTTACCTTACAGATAACGCAGATAAACTTTAATATTTAAGTTAAATTGTTAGTGAAAAAACCGCATTGTGCGGTTTTTTTTTGACTGAAATTTATCAATGGGTTAAAAAACCGTTGTAAAGTAATATTTTATCGCTATGCTAAAAGTAGATCAGGCTTATTTATCATTTATTGAGAAAAGTAAAACTAAAGGATTGTTGATGTTTTATCCCAAGTTTATTTATGAAAACTTGCCGTACGCTTATTTATTAGTGTGTGCTTATTTACTCGCTTTTTATGATACTTGGACGGTGTTTATGTCAGCAGGCTTATTCTATTGTGCTGGCTGTATTACCTTAGTGACTCGCTCAAATCATCGCCGTATCGACCGTTACAAAGACAACCCAAATAATAAAAACACCTTGCCTGAACTGCTGTATGAATATTTACCATACCTTTACTTTGCCATCGCTATGGTTATGGTATTAAAAACAACTTCAGCCGCCTTACAGTTTTTAGCTTTTTGTTTAATGATTATCGCGTTAAGAAATTTATTGCTTAGAAAAAACAACCGCCGAAAAGAAAAATCATTGTTTTAGAAGCTGGAACTCCCTTCCCGTTAGATATTTGATTAGGTAGCTGACGAGATTAGGATTCTGTTGTTTTTATTTCTGGTGCTTGCTCTGCTGTTTCTTTCGCTGCAATTAAAGGCCAGCCCCCTAGTTGTTGCCACTTATTGACGATATAACAAAATAATTCCGCGGTTTTTTCGGTGTCATATAGGGCTGAGTGAGCTTCATTATTATTAAAATCAATTTCAGCGGCCGCACAGGCTTTGGCTAATACCGTTTGGCCTAATGCTAAGCCAGATAATGTCGTGGTATCAAAGCTAACAAAAGGGTGAAAAGGTGAGCGTTTAATTGCGCAGCGCTCAGTCGCAGCATTAACAAAGCCTAAATCAAATGAGGCGTTGTGTGCCACCATAATCGCACGTTGGCAACCTGCGGCTTTCATTTTTTTACGTATCAGTTTAAAGGTTTCTGTTAAGGCCTTTTTTTCACTCACTGCGCCACGTAAAGGATTGGTTGGATCTATACCGGTAAACTCTAATGCGGCTTTTTCTAAATTAGCACCTTCAAATGGCTCAACATTAAAGTGTATGGTTTCATCTAAGCGAAATTGGCCTGTATTTTCATCTAAGGCAAGGGTTGTGGCAGCAATCTCTAATAATGCATCGGTTTGGGCATTAAAGCCGGCTGTTTCAACATCAATCACGACCGGGAAGTAGCCGCGAAATCGCTGGGCAATGAGTGGTTTTTCAGCGTTAGAAGTGGGGGTATTGTCAGACATAAAGGCGATAAGGTTTAATTAACAAAAATAATGCTGAGATTATCGCAGAAATGCCAGATTAAGGCACCACCGAAATTTAAAGCATTTAAAATAATTTATTAAAAAGCCTATTTAACTGTTAAAGTTATCACTGATGTTGTCGATAGTAATAGATGTCGCTATTAAACTTAGAATAATTGGCATGAAAATTATTGTTATGAAAAAAATTATTATCCTAGTTATATTATCATTAAGTATTTTCCAAGCCAATGCAGGCATTAGGCAGTATCGCGCAGATATTGAAAACTCTTCGTGGCAGTTAACCGATGACTCTCGCTTGCAATGTACACTATCACATCAAATTCCCCGCTATGGCGAAGCTAAGTTTTATAGTTCGGCAAGCCGTCAAATGAATATGGAATTTGAGCTAGAAATGATGCGCTTGCCAGACAGTTATTCATTAGCTGAGGTGCGCTCTGAAGCGCCTAATTGGCGTCCCGGTGTGGCTGGTCGAGTGCTCGCCGATATGAAACTACATAAACAATTCTCGCCAAGTTTACCGAAAAAAATTGCCTGGAATATGCTCAATGAATTAGAGCAAGGCATGAGCCCAACATTTTATTATAACGACTGGTATAGTGATAATGATAAAATTACCGTCGGTTTATCGACCGCACGTTTTCAAAAAGCTTATCAAGCTTTTGTCAGCTGTGTTGGTAATTTACTAAATTTTAACTTTGATGATATTTCCTATACGGTGCTTAATTACCAATTTGGCTCGGACAAATTAACTAAAGCATCGCAAAAGCGTATGAAGATGATTGTTGAGTACCTATCACTTGACCCGAATTTGGAATTGGTGCTGATTGACGGTTATTCAGATAGCTACGGTGGCCGTAACACTAACTTGAAAATGTCAGAGCGTCGGGCAAATAAAGTGCGAGATTTAATTGTCAGTAGTGGTATAGATGCCAGTAGAATCGAAGCCAACGGTTATGGTGAAAAACGCCATGTCGCTTCCAATGAAACCCTGATAGGGCGTAGCAAGAACCGTCGGGTTGTGATACGCATGGAGCAACCTTAAGCTTGCAAAGGAAACAATTCTTATATCCAATGTGAAGTCGTTTAGCTTGATATCATAAATAGCACTTGAAGAGGCCTGTAGATTCACTGTAATCTACAGGCCTCTTTAGTATGGGGTACATTTTATGAAATTTTTTATTCGTCTTGTTGCCATTATGGGCTGTGTTATGCAGCTCACATGGGCACAATTAGCCTCGGCGGAAGTCGCTGATACATTAACTTATGCGAACTATGAGCAAGTAAAAGTTAAGCACCTTTATTTAGATTTAGCGGTTGATTTTGATAAAAAATCATTAACAGGCTTTGCTGAGTTATCACTTAACTGGCTTAGTGATGATATCGCAGATGTTTATTTAGATACCCGTGATTTGGAAATCCATCGAGTGATGGCAAAAAATGCCAATGATCAGTGGATAAAATTAAATTATAATTTAGCTAATCGTGACGATGTCATGGGTTCAAAGCTGACCATTAAAACGCCTTTTCAAACGCCAACCATCAGAGTTTATTACAACTCATTACCGCAAGCCTCTGGCTTACAGTGGTTGTCGCCTGAGCAAACGGCCGGCAAAGACAAGCCGTTTATGTTTAGCCAAAGCCAAGCCATTCATGCCCGTTCTTGGATCCCAATACAAGATACCCCCAGTGTTCGTATGACTTACGATGCGCGCATTACCACAACAGATGACTTGTTAGCGGTGATGAGTGCTAATAACGCCCCTGATACTGCACGTGATGGTGATTATTCATTTTCAATGCCACAAGCTATCCCAGCTTACTTAATTGCTATTGCTGTTGGTGACTTAGAATTTAAAGCCATGAGCAAGCAAACTGGTATTTATGCCGAGCAATATATATTAGATCGCGCGGTGGCAGAGTTTGATGACACGCAATTGATGATCGATGAAACGGAAAAGCTGTTTGGCGCTTATCGCTGGGGCCGTTATGATCTATTGATTTTACCGCCAAGCTTCCCATTTGGTGGCATGGAAAACCCAAGGCTGTCATTTATAACGCCAACGGTAGTGGCCGGTGATAAGAGTTTAGTCAACTTGATCGCGCATGAATTAGCACACTCTTGGTCAGGTAATTTAGTCACCAATGAAAGCTGGCGCGATTTATGGTTAAACGAAGGTTTTACCAGTTATGTTGAAAACCGCATTATGGAAGCGGTATTTGGCGCAGATAGAGCCTTGATGGAGCGTGCACTAGATTCACAAAATTTAAATTACGAAATTGCAGAATTACCGCCAGGTGATACTCAATTGTATATTGACCTGCAAGGTCGTGATCCTGACGATGCCTTTTCCGGCGTACCTTACACCAAAGGGCAATTGTTTTTGCTATATTTAGAAGAGAAATTTGGTCGTGAGAAATTTGATACCTTTATCATGCAATACTTTGATGATCATGCTTTTCAAAGTTTGGGAACGAAAAAATTTGTTAAGTATTTAAAAGCCAACTTAACGCACAAGTATCCTAATATTGTTAGTGATAAAGACCTTAATGAATGGATTTATGAGCAAGGTTTACCAAGTTTTACCCCTAAGCCGCGCTCAAATGCCTTTGTTAAAATCAATAATTATATTTCAAAATGGACTAATGCTCAGCTTGAGCTAGTGCAAATCCCAACAAAAGAGTGGACCTTACATGAGTGGTTGCACTTTATTAACAACCTACCTTTGAGTATTTCAAACGAACGTATGACGACATTAGATCAGACTTTTAATCTCACCAATAGCAGCAACGCAGAAGTTGCGCATGCCTGGTATTTATTAGCACTGCGCTCAGGTTATGACGTGGTGTATCCGGCAATGGCGACGTATTTAGAGTCAATCGGCCGTCGTAAGTTGATTGTGCCTTTATATAAAGAGTTAGCAAAATCAGCCAAAGGTAAGGCATGGGCACAAACGGTTTATAAAAAGGCTCGTCCAGGTTACCACCCTTTAGCACAGGGCACAGTAGATGATATTTTGTTAAACTAATCACAAGTCAGCTAATTTAAAGACATAAAAAAACATCGCAATTCGCGATGTTTTTTTATGTCCAACACTGGCACCTTTCGTACAATGTTTATGCTACTTATAACAAAGCAACTATGAACTGGCTTTTGCTTTATCGACAATTACATCCACTTGACGGAGCTTATTTTGTTGAGAAATAACCACACGAATTTGTTGCAACTCTTGTTGATAATTCAAGGTTAAACGACCCCGTTTACGCTCGCGCTGAATCGGCTCTCCGTAGCTTTTATTATAAAATGCTATTACGGTTTCTTCAGTCTCTGCGGTGAAGTAATTGATCACAGCGGGCGCTTTTTCATTAAACTGGGCAAAGATACGCGCCCCTTCAATTACCGGAATATCAACACTTTCTATGATGTTACTTGCAGAATAAGCATTAAAGCTTACCATCAGCAGCAAAAAAGTACGGGGTAAAAATGAACTCTTTGCTATAAAGCGCAGTGCTTGCATCGCCAGATCCTTTTAAATTTTCAATAGTATTAGAATGATATACGTTGTATTAAGTGTGCGCTTTGATTTTTTTGCTGTCAAATTTTAGTAAAATGTTTGCTCAAGCTAGAGTTAAGTAGCCGAGCAAACAAACAGCAAGATTAGCGCAATACTTATTCCCTTTGTTTAAAACTTAGCAACTTGTTGATTATTATTTGATTTCTATGAACGGTCAACAAATTCATCACGATAATGGTCGACCCAGAGTGCGGTAGCGCCGCAAATTGCCACAGGCATCACCACCAAGTTGACTAGCGGGATCATGGAAAATACCGCGGTAGTGATACCAAAGCTGTAACTTAAGCCTTGACGTTGCTTTAACGCTTGGCGCATATGGTTAAAGCTAATTTTATGATTATCAAACGGATAATCTTTATATTGCACCGCCATCATCCAAGCCAGAAATAAAAACCAAAGCACTTGGCCAATAACCGGTAATATCCAATAAAGTAAAAAGAAGCCGATAGCGCGTGGCAGATAATAGCCGAATTTACTCAGCTCGCGACTCAGCGTTCTCGGGATATCTTTAACTATGTCAAAAGCACCGCCGTTATTTAACGGCTGATCAGTTAATAGCGCCTCAACTTTTTCGGATAACAGTCCATTAAATGGTGCCGCTAACCAGTTGGCCACTGAGCTGAAAATAAAGGAGAATATAATCAAAATAAAGAGCACAGCTAATGGCCAAATAAAATTACTTAACCAAGAAAACGATTCACCCAGCCAAGCATCTAACGTCGACATATAACTGTCGAGCTGCAAAAACATATAATAAAAAGCCCAACTAAACAGTATTAAGTTGACCGTTAATGGAATAAACACAAAACGTCGGATACCTGGGGTACGGATCAACTCAAAGCCTTTGATAAAATATCCGGCACCGCCGTTTGCTAAAAGGGGTTTGTTATACTTGTTCATTGTTGATTTATTAACCTAACTAATTGATATTCATAGCTCGATTATAGGATCCTTGGCAAGATATGAACAGTATTGTGATGTTACAAAGTACATCAATCTCTGGTACAGTGGCGGCCATGACATCGGCTTTTATTTTTTTATTTTCAAAGGCTGAAATTTAGTAGTTTATTTATGCTAATTTCCGCCTTTGATAGCAACGATTAGGTTATTCGATTTAATGCGACTCAAGCATATAAAATTGGCAGGTTTTAAATCCTTTGTAGATCCGACGACTGTCGCATTTGAACAGCAAATGACTGCCATTGTTGGGCCCAATGGCTGTGGCAAGTCTAATATAATTGACGCGGTTCGTTGGGTGTTAGGCGAAAGCTCAGCGAAAAACCTCCGTGGCGAAGCCATGACCGATGTTATTTTTAATGGCGCCGCAACCCGCAAGCCGATTGGTCAAGCAAGTGTTGAGTTAGTTTTTGACAATACAGCGGGCCGAATTCAAGGCAATATGGCTGATCGAAGCCAAGTGTCGGTGCGCCGTATAGTGAATCGCGAAGGCAGCAATAGCTACTATTTAAACGGCACAAAGTGTCGTCGTCGAGATATCACTGATATTTTTCTCGGTACTGGCCTAGGTCCGCGTAGTTACGCAATCATCGAACAAGGCACTATTTCTCGATTAATAGAGTCAAAGCCGCAAGAATTACGAATATTTATAGAAGAAGCTGCGGGTATATCAAAATATAAAGAGCGCCGCAAAGAAACCGAAAACAGAATACGCCACACCAGAGAAAATTTAGCTCGTCTATCTGATATACGTCTTGAACTTGATGTGCAAATCGATAAGTTGCATCAGCAGGCCGAAGCCGCAAAACGTTTTCGCGCGTTAAAACAGCAAGAGCGTAAATATAAAGCGGAACTGGCGGTATTACGTTGGCAGAAATTCGATCAACAACATCAAGCACATCAAACACGGATTCTCGCGTTAGAAACCAAAATCGAAAGTCAAAATACGCAACTTAGTGAAAATGATTTAGCGATAATTGAATTAAAAGCTACTGTGTTGGGTTGTAACGATAACAATCAAGCATTACATCAGCAAAAACTCAAGGTAACGCAAGATATTGCCCGCGCTGAACAACAGGTTAAATACTTAAAAGAGCAAGCAGAAAAGTCGCAAACTGACAATCAGCTCACCCAGCAGCAATTACTCAATGCTCAAGAGTTAATTTTAGCTGAGCAAGCGCAGTTGCAATTGTGCCATCAGCAATTAAATCAACAACAACCGCAATTACAACAAGTCGAAGCGGACTTAGCGGCTTGTCAAACCGAATTAGCGCAACAGCAAGTCGCGCAAAAACAACTGCAAAGTCAGTGGCAGCAAGCACAGCAACAGCGCGCCGATCTACAACAGCAAAAATTGGCGCTACATGCCAGTATTACCCAGCAACAAACTATTATCGAACAGACAACGCAGCAAATTGCCAAACTGCGCCAGCAAGTGACCTTATTACCTTTACCAGAGCCAGAAGTAGCACAAGCGCTTTTACAACAAAAAGCGACTGAATTGGCGGCGTTAAAGCAGCTGCAAACTCAGCTTAGCCAGTTCTCTAGCGAAGAAAAACGTTTGCAGCAGCAAGCGTCGCAACTCAATCAAGAGTTGGCGATAGCTACAGGTCAACAGACAGTTCAAAGCCAAGTAATTGCAGCATTACAGGCAAAGCTTGCTGACCAATCACCCTGGAGTGAAAAACAAGCGCAATGGTTTGAACAGCAGGGCATCACAGATGCGGTTATGCTGCAAAGCCAGCTTGAAGTTGCCCACGGTTGGGAGTTGGCCGTTGAAGTGGCTTTATCACATTATTTAGCAGGTCATGTGATTACCACTTTGCCAGATGCCGATGAAAACGACAGTTTGGCTACGGATAACTTATGCTTTGTCTTTTTAGAAACAGCACAAAAGCTAACTAAAACTAATAAAGCCAATGCAGATACAATAGCTGTAAAAGCAAACACCTTGGCCAGTAAAGTTTCCGGCGTTAGTGCATTAAATAGTTATTTTAACCGCATTTTATTAGCGGATAATTACAGAGCAGCAACACGGCAATTGGCAACATTAGCGCAAGATGAAAGCATTATCTGTCCAGATGGCACTTGGCTAAATCATCAAATGGTATCAAAAGGCAAGCTTGAGCAAGGTTATGATTACATTAGTTTACAGCGCCAACTTGAAACCGAACAAGCCTTGCTGCAAGCGTTACAAATAAAACAGCAAAAATTTGAGCAACAGCAAGGCCAAAATAATGCACAGCTTGAACTATTAATTGCTGAAAAATTAGCGCAAAGTGACCATGTCGCTATGCAACAGACTAAGCTTAATGACCTTGAAAAAACGTTGTTATCACAAGAGCAAGACAGGACTTATCAACAAACTCAGCAGCATAAACTCGCGCGAGAAGTTGAAGAATTATTGGAAAATAAGCGTACGGCGAAAGATAAATTAATAACATTTCAACGGCAATTAACACCATTGCTTGCCGATACCGAACATAGCGTCGATGGTTTTTCGCAACAACAAGCGCTTTTGCAACAGGCAATAGAGGAGATTCAACGCCGAAGCCAGGATTTACACCAACAGCGGCATCAGTTGAGTATGGTGGTTGAACAACTTAAGAGCCAACGCCTGCAACGAGAGCAAAGCATTGCTGCCAGTCAAGAAAACGTTAATTTACTGACGCAAAGATTAACCAGTAATAACCAAACATTTTCCGATAACGCTAAGCCGTTAGAAGCATTTGAGCAGCAATTACCACAATGGCTTGATAATTTAACAGCGATAAATGAAAAACTGCAATTTAATCAGCAAACACTCAATGACAGCCAAACACGTTTGGCTGAATTAGAATTAGCGCAGAAAACCAGTCAAAATAAAATTGCCGTGCTCAAAGAGCAGCTAGCGCGCTTACAGTTAGACAGTGAAGGTTTTAAATTAAGAGCTGAAAGTGCCTTAGAAGTGCTTGCTGAGTTGCAGCAAAATATTGCTAGTGTGCTTGATAAAATGCCCGAGCACGCGAAAGAGTCGCTTTGGCAAGCGCAGTTAATTAAGTTAGCTAAAGACATCCAGATGCTAGGGGCGATAAATTTAGCGGCGATTGAAGAATACGAAAGCCAGTTTCAGCGTAAAAGTTATCTTGACCAACAAGATCAAGACCTTAATAATGCTATAACAACGTTAGAAGCGGCAATTGCAAAAATAGATAAAGAAAGCCGACATAAGTTCAAATTAACCTTTGAGCAAGTTAACAAAGACCTACAGCTGCTATTTCCAAAGGTTTTTGGTGGTGGGCAAGCGTATTTAACGTTAACCGGTGAAGACTTACTAGAAACTGGTGTTAGTATAATGGCTAGACCGCCAGGGAAAAAAAATAGTTCAATTCACCTATTATCAGGTGGAGAAAAAGCGCTGACCGCATTATCATTAGTGTTCGCAATTTTTCGATTGAATCCAGCACCATTTTGTTTACTGGATGAGGTAGATGCACCGTTAGATGATGCAAATGTCAGTCGTTTTTGTAATCTAGTGCGAGAAATGTCGCAAACAGTGCAATTTATATATATAAGTCATAATAAAATAGCTATGGAGATGGCGTCACATTTAACCGGAGTTACTATGTTTGAACCAGGTGTTTCACGTATGGTAGCGGTTGATATTGACGAAGCAATCGCCATGGCAGAAGTATAAGAATAGGCTAGGTAATGGAAGATAATTTCAGAAATACATTAATTATTATCAGTGCTCTTGTAATAGCAGCTATATTCATTCATGGTTACTGGACCATTAGAAAACAAAAAAATCCGTACAAATTAAAAACCAAAGATAAGCCTGTAGCGCCGCCTGTGCGAGGTTTTGACGGCTCTGGTTTTGATCAAGACGGAGTCAGTAAACCGAAAATTATTGGCGCTAGTGCCCAGCACGATGAGGCGGCAGTTAAGTCCCACTTTATTGACGATGGCGAAGACTTTCATAGCGACGAGCCGATGCCAAGCGCTGTTCCTCCTGCGGTTTTTGAAGAAACTGTGGAAGAGCAAGGCTTAAATTTCGGTGCTTTGCTTAATGATACCGAAGAAGTGCCTGAGCATTTAAAGCAACAAGCATTGTCTGATGTGCATAGCTACACTGAACAACAGAGCCATGAAGCTGAACTGTTTCCTGAAGCCAATGTGAACGAGTCGGTTCCTCATCAAGCAGTCAAGAGCAAGCCAGAGCAATCTAAGCCGGTTTATCAACAGCCAGTGACGCAAGCAAAACCAGAAGTATTGCTCAATAAACCTGGAGCCACTACTAAAAGAAATGTTCGTAAGCCTAATGCTAAACGCAACCAAATGGAAATTAACTTTGGCGATGAAGCGATAAAAGGTATGCCGAGCATGTCGGCAACTGCAGTAAATAAAAAGCCAGCAGTTAGTGAGATTGAACCGCAAGTTATTGTGCTTTCCGTGGTCATGCCCGAAGGGCAAGTCATGTCAGGTGCAGCACTATTACCTTCCTTGCTGACTTTAGGAATGAAGTATGGTGAAATGAATATATTTCACCGTCATCAAGACAATGCGGGTAATGGCAAAGTCACCTTTAGCCTGGCAAATATGCTTAACCCTGGTACTTTTAATCTTGATGATATTGAGAACTTTAGCACCCAAGGCATCACGCTCTTTATGACCTTACCTAATGCTGGCGATGCCTTTGAAGTGTTTGAACAAATGCTAAATGCCGCTAAGCAACTTGCTGTTGAGTTTCGCGGCCAGCTATTAGATGACAAACGTAGTGTCATGACCAAGCAAACTGAGCAACATTATATGGGCATTATTCGCGAGTTTGAACGAAAAAGTCGCATCGGCTCACTTTAAACATTACCGCCATTAACTTCTGGTCAACAAGGTGTTTTAGTCCCGCTAAGACACCTTGTTGGCGATAGAATATACACTATCAAAGTAAATAAACTTATGTCTGAACAAAACATTAATAATCGCATCACTGAAATCTGTCAGTTAATTCATCATTATAATTATCAATATTACGTGCTTGATGAACCTAGCGTACCGGATGCTGAATACGACCGATTAATGCGGGAATTAATGACTTTAGAAAGCGACTATCCACACTTGAAAACGCTTGACTCACCGAGTCAAAAGGTGGGTGGCGAGGCGCTGAAGTCGTTTAGCCAGGTCACCCATCAATTACCCATGTTGTCATTAGATAATGTCTTTTCGGCGCAAGAGTGGCAGGCCTTTGTTAAGCGGTTAAAAGATCGCTTAAAATCTAAGCTGGACTTTGCCATCTGTGCCGAGCCAAAATTAGACGGTTTAGCGGTAAGTTTACGCTATGAAAACGGCGTATTTATCCAAGCCGCGACCCGTGGTGATGGTATGGTGGGGGAAAATATTACCGAGAATATTCGCACCATAAAATCGATCCCATTACGTCTACATGGCAGCAGTTTTCCCGATATTCTAGAGGTTCGAGGTGAAGTGTTTATGCCAAAAGCGAGCTTTGAAGCCCTGAACCAACAAGCGATAAAAAAAGGCGAAAAAGCCTTTGCTAATCCGCGCAATGCTGCTGCGGGCAGTTTACGACAGTTAGATTCAAAAATTACCGCCAAACGTAATTTGGCATTTTATGCTTATGGTATTGGTTTTGTTGGCGCTTTAGCAGACGGTAATGGTATCGATGATAACTGGCTGGCGAACTCTCATTATCAACGTTTGTGTCAAATAAAAAGCCTTGGGCTGCCGATGTGTCCAGAAGTGAAGCTGCTGGAAAACGCTACGCAAGTAGAAGATTATTATCAAGATATTTTACAACAGCGCGAAGCTTTAAGTTATGAGATTGATGGTACCGTTTTTAAAGTTGATGACATTGCGCTGCAGCAAAAGCTGGGCTTCGTTGCTCGTGCCCCGCGTTGGGCTACCGCCTACAAATTTCCTGCCCAAGAAGAATTAACCATACTTGAAGCGGTTGATTTTCAAGTAGGACGCACAGGTGCAATAACGCCCGTCGCCCGCCTTAAACCGATATTTGTTGGTGGCGTTACCGTTAGTAATGCCACGTTGCATAATCAAGCCGAAATCGACCGATTGGGCATTCAGATAAACGATAGTGTTATTATTCGTCGTGCCGGTGATGTGATCCCGCAAATAGTCAGTGTCGTGCTTGAACGTCGACCCGAGAATGCCGAAGTTATTCGCTTTCCAAGTGAATGTCCGGTTTGTCAATCTGCGGTTGTCAAAGCAGAAGGTGAAGCTGTGCTGCGTTGTACTGGCGGCTTATATTGTCAGGCCCAACGCAAAGAAGCCATTAAACATTTTGCATCACGCAAAGCCCTTGATGTCGACGGCTTAGGCGATAAGTTAGTGGAGCAATTAGTTGATGAAGGCTTGATAAAAACCCCCGCAGATTTATTTAAACTTAACGTACTTGATGTTAGTACGATGGCGCGCATGGGGCCAAAGTCAGCCGATAATTTAATTAAAGGTCTTGAACAAGCAAGAAGTACCACCTTAGCAAAATTTGTTTATGCGCTAGGTATTCGAGAAGTAGGGGAAACTACCGCGGCAAATTTAGCGCAATACTTTCTGACGTTTGCGGCAATTAAATCAGCGACTCAAGAGCAGTTGCAACAAGTGCCTGATGTCGGCGTGATAGTGGCAAAAAATATTGTCAACTTTTTTGCACAAGCTCATAATATCGAAGTGGTTGAAGAGCTAGAGGCGATTATGTCTTGGCCTGATATTGAACGAAAAAGTGACGATGAATTACCACTCAAAGAGCAAATATTTGTCCTGACCGGCACCTTGAGCAAGATGGGCCGTAATGAAGCTAAAGCGGCATTGCAAGCGTTAGGCGCTAAAGTTTCTGGTAGTGTATCAGCAAAAACACATTATTTAGTGGCCGGTGAAAAAGCAGGCTCTAAATTAGTCAAAGCACAAGAGCTAGGTGTCAATGTCTTAACGGAAGACGAAATGATTGCACTTTTGAATCAATCCGATTAAATAACCTGAGACAGCTTAATCAAGGAGCAATACTGACGTTAACTTAGCTTGCTCCTAGACGAATAAAAGCGTAAAGAAACAATAGTATGGGTAAGGGCAGTAAGACCATAAAAAGTATTGTTTCACACCACTCAATTAGCCGGTAAAAGTTATACCAAGCGCTATTTTCTTCACGGCTTGAGGGCAGTACTTGGAAGAAAAACATAAATGCTGAAAGCACTAAGCTTTCAATAGCGATAAATAAAATAAGTATTGCTAACCAGACAAGAACGCTCGGTGTTTGCAGTTGAATTTGTGCCTGCAATAGCATAAAGAGCGCAAATAAGAATAGGCTCCATATTAATAGTTGCCATTTAAAGCGGGCAAATGAAATAGCAATATAATTAAAGAGTTCTGGAGTGATAGAAAATACCATTAAGTGAAACCTAACGCCTTTTAAATTAGTGACTAAAGAGCAAAGCACTTTTGCGCCTTAACATCTTAAGTATATCGATTAATGCGTTGAAATGTCAGTGTATGCGTGAAATTAACCTTTATAGTTAGTAGCCGCGAGCGACTTTTTATATTTCAGGGGTAAATATTTAGGCGGATTGAATGTTATCAGCCAAATTCACTGGTCTATAATGTGAATACGGAATAGGAATATCGAGTCAATTTCATCACTATCTAGCAAGCAGCGAAAGTAATAACAGCAATTAAAATAAACAATCAACCTTGGAAATCGCATGAGTTTAGCAAAGTTAACAAGTAAAAATTACGCCGGTAATTTTATCGTGGCGATAATTATCGTGCTTTGCTGTCTAAACTCGGTAATGAGTAAAACATTGTCTGAACATATAATCGCAGCGCATGATGAAACTTCCTTGATGCAAAGCCATCAACAGGGCTTAGTTACTGGCGCCTCGGTTGAAAGAAATGCTAACCGTGATGAAAAAACTCGAGCAGAAAAAACGACGCCTTTAGCAAGGGCGATGGCGCAGTTGTCAAATCAATTGTCTGAAGATAAAGATAACCAGGATAAAACCTTGAACTTAGATATTACAGAGCTTAAAGACAATAATGGGCTGGTCTATTTAGGTGGCAAGGTTTCTGCTGCTGAGTTGAGTGGTTATTTAGAGCAGCTAAAAAATCAATTAGGCGCAGAGCAATATGCAATATATCGTGGCTATCAAGCAGCGCGAGATCAGCAATCTTTTCATGTCACTTTGATAAACCCTTATGAATATCAAACCATAGCTAAAGCAAGGTTAACGTCGTTCGAACAATTTCGGGTTATTTTGCATGGCTTAGGACGGGTCGGAAAAGCGGATAAAACCAGCTATTTTGTTGTCGCATCATCAAGTGATGGACAATATATTCGGCAAAATCTATTACTAAAAAATAAAGACTTTCATATCACCTTAGGTTTTTATCCAGAGGATATTTACGGTGTGAGTAAAGGCCGAGAGACCCTTATTAAGCCATCATTGCTCGAGCATTAAATCATCACTAAACAAGTGAGGTTTTAGCTAGTTATATGGCAATATTTAGGTTAATCAGACAAGGTTAAGCTAAGTAAAATACCGATAGATATTTGTATTGTCATTATTTAGAATAAGTTAACAAGTAAGCATAAATAATATAAGGAAGTTAAATGAAAATTAAGTTGGCCATGTGCCTAGCAGTAATAATATTAACCGGTTGTGCAAAGTCATCAACAGGTCGTTCGCAATTAATGATGATGTCAGAAAGTGACCTTAATGTTATGGGCAGTGCTTCATTTGAAGAAATGAAAACAAAAGAAAAGATTAGTCAGTCGCCAGGAATTAACCGTTATGTACAATGTGTTGCCAATGCCATTACTAAAAATGTGCCAAAATCTGCCCATGACGGCGCTTGGGAAGTCGTGGTTTTTGATTCCGAACAAGTGAATGCTTTTGCCCTTCCAGGTGGTAAAATAGGTGTTTATACCGGTATATTAAAAGTGGCGGAAGACCAAGACCAGCTTGGCGCTATTATTGGTCACGAGGTAGCACATGTTATTGAAGGGCACTCAAATGAGCGCTTATCATCAAGCCAAGTTAGTCAAATGGGCCTTTCCATTGTTAATGTCGTTCTTGAAAGTCAAAATATTGAAAGTCGTAATATGGTTATGGCGGGCCTAGGTTTAGGCGTACAGTATGGGGTGCTAATGCCTTATGGCCGTAGTCATGAAAGCGAAGCAGATATTGTCGGCCAAAACCTAATGGCAACATCAGGTTTTGATCCGAAAGCGAGTATCAAGCTTTGGCAGAATATGGCTAAAGTCTCACAAGGTGCGCCACCGGAGTTTATGTCGACCCATCCTTCAAATGAAACCCGCATTAAACAGTTAACCGCACACTTACCTAAGTCAACGCCGTTATTTAAGCAAGCTAAGGCGGTTAGTTGTCCTAAACCTGTAATGTAATCGTTTGCAGTAAGTAGTTGTTTAATACTTGAAGCCCGCACTTGCGAGCTTCAAGGTACTGGCCTTTCTCAGACATCCTGTCTTTCAAGGCATTAGTGCATCCATGCACGTCGCCTTTCTCAGACATCCTGTCTTTCAAGGCATTAGTGCATCCATGCACGTCGCCTTTCTCAGACATCCTGTCTTTCAAGGCATTAGTGCATCCATGCACGTCGATGTACGGTCAGTTATTATGTTCCCGACAATAATTAAGTACCTACATCCATCTACGTCGAGTATGTGGCGTGCTTAACCCGCCATGAAGCGCTATTTTTTAGTTATACGCCAAAATGCGAAACAAGCAACAACAAACAAAATCATTGGATAATACGCATTAGCGACCACCTCTAAAGGCGATATTTTTAAGGTGGCTCCTAATAACAAGGCTTGTGCGCCATACGGCAATAAACCTTGGTTTATACAGGCGAAAATATCTAATAAGCTGGCTGAATGGGCAGGGCTGAGCTCACCATCTTCAGCTAAGTCTTTGGCGGTTTCACCGGTGACAATAATAGAGACAGTATTGTTGGCGGTAAAAAAATTACAACAAAAGGCTAAAGCACCAATACCAATGCCGGCGGCACGCTTTTTATTATCTGGACTAATTTTATTGGTTAGCCGTTCGATGCTGGCGGTAAGCGCACTTAAGCCACCTTGGCGTTTAATTAACTCGCTTAAGCCGCCAATAAATAACGACAAAATAAAGATATCTTGCATACTGGCAAAGCCTTTATTGATATCACTCACCCAAGTGGCCAATTGATAGCCATTGTTTATCATGCCAATTACTGCCGCTAAAATTATACCGATAATTAACACCATAAAGACGTTAACCCCCGATAAGGCCAAGGCTAAAATGACGATATAAGGTAAGAAGCCAATAACATCAATATTTTGGCTTGTTTCATGAGCAAGAGGTACACCGTTTACAGCAAGTATAGCGATACAAACTAACGCTGCCGGCACCGCAAATTTAAAGTTAACTCTAAACTTGTCTTTCATTTGTGCGCCTTGGCTGCGGGTTGAGGCAATAGTGGTATCCGAGATTATGGATAAGTTATCCCCAAAAATGGCACCAGAAATTATACAACCAGCAATTAAGCTAGCATCGATATTAGCCGACTCAATAAAGCCCAAAGCAATAGGCGCTATGGCGGCAATTGTGCCCATTGAGGTGCCCATCGCCGTGGCCAGAAATGCCGCCACTAAGAACAGGCCCGGTAATAAGAAATAATCCGGAAAAAGCGACAGACCCAGTTGCACACTGGCATCAACACTACCGGTAGCTTTCGCCACAGCAGCAAAAGCGCCTGCTAAAAGGTAAATAATACACATCGTAATAATGTTTTGATGACCAGCCCCTTGAATGAACTGACTGATTTGCTCATTGACAGCTTCTCGTCCCATATAAATGGCCAGTAATATTGCCGGAATAATGGCGATGCTGGCAGGTAATTGATAGAAGGCAAAATCAACACCTTGCAAGGATAGAACAACCCCGGTGCCAAGGAATAAGCCAAGAAAAAGCCCGAAGGGTAATAAGCTTTTTAAACTAGGAGCAGCGTTATTTTTAGCTAGTGGCGATGGTGTAGGCGCTGGTGAAATATTATCGGTCATGAATAGGTTCTTTTTTGAGTTATTATTTTATTCAAATTAAACAATAACTTTTTCTGCAGGAATGTCTATATTGGATTGCATTATATGACGTAAAAGTCATTTGTCAATCTAGATGTCTAGATGGTCATGTCGGCTTTGGTAAATTCTAAAGTTTGGATATTCAATTGCGATGTGAATTGGTTCACAAGCATTATCGTATATGCTCAAACTTGAACTATGCCAATGGGGTTATAGGTTTTGATCAAGCCGATAGTCGCAAAAGCCACCATAGCAGTCGTTCACATAATTACACAGGTGTGATTTTTTGGTGCACATTACTGTCAATAGCCTCAATTTTTTACCATATATTTTCTAATTCATCCTGATGAAAATTCAGAGTCCAAAAATAGAATGTATATTAGTCTCTATCTAGCCAACGCTTGTCGTAAAAGGTCATGGGGCTGATAAGAAAGCAACAGGCTCAGCCTAATCAGACGATAATATCTGTAGAGGAAAAGCCGCGACTACTCCCTAAATGGCCTTGTAAGCTATGTAAAACTGGGGTGTTAACGTTCACAGGTATCATAAATTCAATGACAGAGGACTGGAATACACAGCGAACGATTTAGCAGCATGGCATGCTGAATTAAATCAAAGCGTTAACCTGCTTCAGTGCTCGGGTAAGTCACCCTGTGCGCTGATAAAATTTCATTGCTTAATCAGGTAAAATTAGGTGTAATGGATGTAAATGAATAAGCAGAGCATGCAGGGAAGAGGCAAAAACCGAACGTGACCCAATTAAAATGGGTGTATGATGGTTTTAGTTCAAAAAAGCAAATCCCCATAGCATAAACAACACCAACTCTACTACACCGAGCAGGTATCGGCTCAGCTCAACAAGCGATTATGCAACACAAACAGCGTGTCGCATAAATACTAAAGTGTTATGTGCCAGTGTTTATATCTAACCATATTTATAATCTTATAATTAAAGAAGAAACTATATGAGTGATTCATCACAAGAAAAAATGTTAAGTTTATTCCCTTTAGATTACCCCTTCGAAACACTGGTGAGCAGAATTAACTCCGAACCAGCTAAGTTAAAATTAGACCCTGATTTTCAAAGAAAATATAAATGGGATAAAGATGGCTGGGGAAGATCCTCGAAGTTTATAGAGTCATGTTTAATGAGAATACCGTTGCCTTCTTGTTATTTTGCTGAAGATGAAGATGGAACCCATATGGTAATCGATGGTTTACAGCGTTTAACAACCATAAATCGTTTTTTTAACGATGAGTTTGCTTTAGAGGGGTTAACTGCATTTAAAGAGCTAGAAGGTAAAAAGTTCTCAGAATTAGGCTCTTACCAAACAGATCTAGAAACAACAACAATTAGATGTATTGTTTTAAGGAAAGACAACCCTAAAAGCTTAATAAGAGAAATTTTTTCTCGCTTAAACCAGGGGGCTGTTGAGTTATCAGATCAAGAAATAAGACACGCTATTTATCCTGGTGAATTAGATCATCTTTTAGTCGAATTAGGTGCTGATGATGAAATTAAGAGGTTTGGTTTAGCAGATAATTCAAGGTCAGTCAGAGATGGTTTGGAGCCGGAGGAGCAAGTATTGCGCTATTTTGCTTTTTCTGATGATACAGCCCTTTCAAATTTTGATAGCAATTTAAAATCATTTTTAGACAACTATATGGAAAAGAATAGTTCACTTGATGCCCATGAAGTTATAGAGCATAGAGAACGCTTTTTGAAAGCACTAAGTACTTGTAAAGAAGTTTTTGGTGACAACGTATTTGTGAATCCTTCGGTTGACAGAAAGCGTAAAGGCTTAGTTCATAATACTTCTAAGCCACCCATAATTACTTGCTCATATTTCAAACGATAAACTACACTTAATTTACTCTTTTTAAGTGTGGCAATACTTCTAAGCCACCCATAATTACTTGCTCATATTTAATACTTCTAAGCCACCCATAATTACTTGCTCATATTTCAAACGATAAACTACACTTGATTTACCTTTTTTCAATGTGGTGATTGTCATGCCTAAACCT
>Ga0209344_10000581_pt1 | contig 60073 bp, 51 predicted proteins | sample Cruoilmetagenom6_FD_187293 | JGI IMG/M metagenome (GOLD analysis project Ga0209344, IMG submission 187293) | Oil polluted marine microbial communities from Coal Oil Point, Santa Barbara, California, USA - Santa Barbara Oil Seep Sample 6 (SPAdes)... | ecosystem: Environmental > Aquatic > Marine... | reverse complement strand
GCCCTCTTGAGCATCAGCAAACGAACTCCGTGCCCTGCCCTCCGCCTGATCGATCCACCCACTAGAAAGGCCCCGAACCTCTTCAAAACGAGATCGAAGATCATCAAACTCATCCTCAAACGAACTGTTTGTCTGATCAATCACCCTGCCCAGCAGGCTGTAGGTATCCGTAACAATCTTTGGCATTGGGTTTGAGCCGCTGTCCTCGACACGATGATGCCAGTGTTCCGCTGAAACGAAACGATCTACTTCCGCCCCGCATTGCTCGATCTCCAAATCAAGACCAAGATGTTCCCCCACACCCCCCAGCACATTCCGCCAGTCATTCAGGATGTCTGTGTATCGCACAAACATCCGAGGCGTACCCCGAGTTTCATACTCAGCACGGAGAACATGGTCAAGCCACAACCACATCGACCTACCCTCGTCGAACCCGTTCCTTGATTGCAATGAAGCCGCGATCTCAAGGGGATGGCGAACAGGAACTAATACCGATGGCCTGACTTTCAGTTCATCGAACACCAGATTCCACAATGGCATTAACCGACACATCCGAGGGTCCTTGAGCACAATCATTCTGGAATGATCATCCCCGAACTCTTCTCGCACACAGTCAGACAGCTCCTGGACCCATTCCTTCGCCGTTCCCTTCGAATCAAGGAGGCCAAGGACACTTTCGGCGCCGATTTGACCCATCATCGGTGTGTCGTTCTGAATTCCGATACGATCGAAAAGCCGCTCGTGTGCCGATACAACTTTCCTCGGCTCCCAGAATCCCGTCATGTTGTCAGCCGCTGGGGTTCCGGGGTTCATTGGGAGCTGCCCACCAAGGATCCCCATCACCCCAGAGAGCATTGATGTCCCGCTGCGATGCATCCCCAGAACAACTAGAGCCAACTGATCATCCAACACTTTCGATACCCCGGCCAGCGGGGCGTTCTGGCTCTTGATATCGGGGTTCGGTGACATTGCTTTCTCGATCTCTCCTTTGAAATACATCGTAGCACCGCCGGGAATCAGCCTCCAAATTGAACCCATTTCAGGCCCATATCATGTGAGTGCGTAGGTGAATTCATGCCCCCCAACCATACAGGCTACTGAGGATTGAATAATGGGCCAGCTCGCCCGAGCTGTCTATCCCTCATGCACTCCTGTCCCATTGGTTTATGGACTCACGGCCCAAGAACTGCAATCCCAGCCGAGCAGGGCCTCGGTCTCCCTGATGTCAGTTTCAAAGAGCTTACAGAGCACCGCACGATCACCCGGGTCGATTGAGCAGCGGTACTCCTGCGCAAACACGATCTCGTTCTGAATCTCAACCTCATCATCAATCCCAAGGAAACGAAAGATTCGTTTCATAGTCTCTTGGTGTCCGGACGCAAAATCCTGATATCGAATAAACAGGGTGTTCTCTTGTGGAACATGCTCCCACATCCGCCGGATTTGTGGTGCGTACATCCCACGCGCCAGATACGAACCTATCCGATCGTGCGAACCACCCGAGTCTGAAGCGATCTGATCAGCTTCATCCCGGATCGCATCGGCAAACGGTCTGTGTTCCTTCCCCCGCTCTGTTTCCATACTCCAATGGGAGAACGCCCGATCAACAGGATCCCTCAGAATCGCAATACATTTCATCGCCCGGTTATACCGAGCGATGCGCTTCATTGAGGGCGGCCAATACATATAGATCGGGGTTGATTCGCCACGAACCACAGCCTGCTGATCCCAGCAGAAGAAACTGTTGTAGTGCGAATAATCAGGATCCGTTCCATCAAACCGAGAATCAGTATCGAAGAAGTGGACCTCTTTCTGTGAAGCCATACTGATCTGCTTGTGTTGACGGAGCAGCACATCCATCGCGGATGTACCGGATTTCTGCGCCCCGCAAACAAGGAAGTCGATCTTCAAAGATACTCTCCAGCTTTCGGGCCCTGAGTGATTCATAGTAAACGACACAGATCAGGAAAAACACGTAAACGCTAGGCTCATTCGGAGCTGCAAGCCTCGCTCGGGAGCGAGCAGTGATAGTCTACATCGGTTTGGAACCGGATCATCCCCTGCACAACGCGATCGGCGATCACATGAACCACGGCCACATTAACAATCCGATCAGCAACACAAGGCTTCCCGGTTTCATCTAGCACACTCACACCCATCGTAACCGCGTATGACCCGGGCTGCAGGTACGGAATCCGGATTCTCCATGTAACTGTAACCTGCTCAGACGGCTTCAACTCCGGCACCGGCGACCCCTCATTGCCCGAATGCAATGCTGAGATGTCGTCCCCGCGGATGTTCTTGAGTGTCCAACCGGTCTGGAGCCTCCCGATAGTATCGTCGGTGGATTTGTTGACAAAGCTCAGGCGGAGATACATATCCCCGCCGGCTTCAATGACCGTGCTCCTCTTTCGCTGATTGTTGTACACGCCAACACCAAGAATCTCGACCAGTCGATCTCCAACCCGGTAATCTCCGCCGGGGATAGCAGATTCCACAGGCGGGAACTCATCGCCCAATCCAAGGACAGGTTTGACGACTGGCTCTGGTGAGGCAGCGGTCTGAACAACGGGCTGGGCAATGGATGGAGGATTCGGTCCGACCTCAGGCTCGCCCAGAAGCTCTTGCTCGATCGGCTCTCGCCTGCTGCTTTCAGATACGACCTCAAACTGATTCTCGAGGTACGCTTCGACCACCTCTGCGGAAGGGCCGATCATCCTCATCTTCCCATCGTCGAGCCATAAGACTCGGTCGCAGAGTCTCCTAACCGCACCCGCATCGTGAGCGACATAGAGAATTGTGGCTCCGCGGTCTTTGAGCTGATTAATCCTGAGCATGCACCGATGCCGAAAGATGGCGTCCCCAACGGCTAAAGCCTCATCAATGATCAGGATATCCGGATCAATGTTGGCCATCACACTAAATGCGAGCCTGGCGTACATGCCTTTGGAATAGGTCTTCACTGGACGCTCAAAGAACTGCCCGATATCCGCGAACTCTTCGATGCTTAAGATCCGCTTGTCCATCTCTTTGCGAGGGATCCCAAGCACCGTCCCGTTCATGTACACGTTCTCTCGTCCTGAAAACTCCGGGTTGAACCCGCTCCCGAGTTCAAGCAGCGCTGTCATCTGCCCGGTTGATTCGATCTCCCCCCCGGTTTTGGTGAGTGTGCCCGCGATGCACTGCAGTAGTGTCGTTTTCCCTGCACCGTTCCTCCCGATGATCCCAAAGGTTTCTCCCTTTTGGACTTCAAAGTTTACGTCCCTGAGAGCCCAGAACTCCGTGAAGTACCGTTTCTTGGTCCCCACAATATACTGCAAAAGTCGATGCAACGGCTTTGCATAGATCTCATACATCTTCTCGACACCCGACACCTTGAGCACGACCTCTCGCGAGTCATCCCTCGATGTATCGGATACCAACTGTTGCTCAGACGACATCGCAGAACCCCCCGCGTGTCCGCTCAAACCACCGACGCCCGAGTATATACACCGCCATAGATTCTACGAACGCGATCCCGAGCCAAGCCCAAGACGGGAACTGCCCATCAATCACTACATCCCTCGCGGATTCGATCACAACCGCGACCGGATTCACCAGGACCAGCAACCGGAGCGATTCATTTGGAAGCAGATCCATCGTCCAGACGACAGGGGTTAAAAAGAAAAACAACTGGATAAACGCCCTAGTAAAGTGCTGAGTGTCCCTGAGGTAAGCCCCCAGTGAAGACAGCACCCACCCGAGCCCCACAGTAAAGAAGTACAAAGGAAGCAACACGAAGGGAAGCAGCCAGAGCGTCCCGCTTACCACCCCGTTGCTTAAGAATACCGCGATCAACAGCAGCACCGCGCCAATCACCGCAAAGACAGCCGAGGTCCCAAACGCGACGACCGGGAGCACCTCAACCGGGAAAATCACTTTCTTCACCAGCGACGGGCGGCTCACAATCAAAGACGGGGCACGAGACACGACCTCAGAGAACACACCAAAGAAGATAATCCCACAATACAGATTCAGCACATACCCCAGCGAATCCGATGAGTCATCGATCACTCTCGGACGGAAGATGACCAGGAAGACAAACGCATATACGAGCAATGTCAGCAGCGGATTGACAACCGCCCAGAGAAGCCCGAGCACGGACTCTTTGTACCGCGCCGAAACCTCTTGCTCGATCAACTGCTTTATTAACAGTCGTTTCGACCAGACTGTCTTTGAACTCTCATTCAGCATGAACCCATCCGAACTCTCTCAGTCACCAATCTCATCGGCCTAGCCGTTCCGCTATGTACCAAGGATATCTTCAACGCGCTCGCCGCATTGGTCTTTCTCTGAAACAACCACCCGATCGGTCTTGGGCCAACTGATTTGAATATCGGGATCATCCCAGCGGATGCACCCCTCTAAGTCGGGGGCGTAGTGATCCGTGGCTTTATAGAGCACCTCTGCGGAATCCGAAAGTGTCAGGAATCCATGCGCAAACCCCTCGGGCACCCAGAGTTGTTTCTTATTCTCAGCAGAGAGCACCTGACCAACCCATCGCCCAACGGTTTCTGATCCGGGTCTGATATCAACCGCAACATCAAAGATCTCCCCGCTCACAACCCGCACCAGCTTCCCTTGGGATTTGGGCCGCCTTTGAAAGTGCAACCCGCGGAGCACGCCATACTCAGACAACGAATGATTGTCCTGAACGAAGTTTGACGGGCAACCCGTCACGCCCTCGAACTCCTTTGCATGAAAGCTTTCAAAGAAAAACCCCCGCTCATCATCGAACACCTTGGGTTCAAAGACTACCACCTCTGGGATTTCTAACCTGGTATGCATCATCAGAAGGTCCGCTCCTGTAAGAGCCTCTCTAGATACCGGCCGTACTCGTTGGAACGCATGGGCTGGGCGAGCTTCAGGATCTGATCATCATCGATCCACCCCTGCCGATATGCAATCTCTTCAACGCAAGCGACCTTGAGCCCTTGGCGTTGTTCGATGGTCTGCACAAAGTGATGCGCCTGGAGCATGCTCTCGTGGGTTCCAGTATCGAGCCAGGCATACCCCCGCCCCATCCGCTTGACAGTCAACTCGCCGAGTTCTAGATACATCCGGTTGAGGTCTGTAATCTCGAGCTCGCCGCGATCCGATGGCTTGATCCTTTTGGCAAACTCGACGGCTCGGTTGTCATAAAAATACAAGCCGGTGACGGCAAAGTTCGACTTTGGAAACTCGGGTTTCTCATCGATCCCCAGAGCCCGTCCGTCAGGATCGACCTCAACAACCCCATACCGTTGAGGGTCCTGGACATGGTACGCGAACACGCAGGCGCCGGACTCTTGCTCGCGGGCGGAGATGAGCAGGCTGTCGAGCGAATGGCCGTGGAAGATATTGTCTCCCAGAATCATCGCTGAATGCGAATCCCCAATAAATGATTCACCAATAATATAAGCCTGCGCAAGACCGTCTGGTGACGGCTGGACAGCATACTGGATCTCCATCCCCCACTGCGACCCATCCTTAAACAACTCTTTAAACAGAGGAATATCGTGCGGGGTTGAGATAATGAGTACTTCTCTGATCCCCGCGTGCATAAGCGTAGAGAGCGGGTAGTAGATCATTGGTTTGTCGTAGATAGGAAGGAGCTGCTTGGACACAACCTGTGTAGCCGGGTACAGCCTTGTCCCTGATCCACCCGCAAGTATGATGCCTTTCCGATTCATTCAGCCTCCTGTGGAGACATGGTAGCAATCATGCGATCAACATGGAATCGCCAATCGGGCAGAGAGTAGCCAAATGACCCGACAAACTTGGAACAATCAAGGAGCGAGTTCAGGGGACGAGCCGCAGCGGTTGGGTATTGATCGGTCGTTACCGGATTGAGCCGAGCCCGGCTCCCATCTCCCGAGCATCGCTCTAGATAGTACTTAGCCAGCTCGTACCAGTTGGTCTGCCCGACGGGAGTTAAGTGATACAGGCCCGAATACGACCCATTCTTTTCACGGCTCAGGTTCTCCATGGCAATCGCTGCCGCGGTTGCATCGGCGATCATCTCCGCACTGGTCGGAACACCCGTCTGATCCGAAACAATATTGAGCTCTTCTCGCTCGGAGGCAAGGCGAGAGATGGTCTTTAAGAAATTCGCACCCCGAACGCTGTACACCCAGCTCGTCCGGAAGATCAGATGCCGGCATCCGCTCTCTTGGATGGCGACTTCGCCATCGCGTTTGGTCTGTCCGTACACGCCCAGTGGGTTTGGCTCGTCGGATTCGTCGTACTCCCCCGCCTTTGTGCCATCAAAGACATAATCAGTCGAATAGTGAACCAGCAGGGCTCCAGACGAAGCCGCGTATTTTGCGAGGAGACCAACCGAATCAGTATTCACCAAGCGGGCACGATCCGGTTCCTGCTCAGCTTTGTCAACAGCGGTATACGCCGCAGCGTTGACAACAACATCCGGACTGGCCGTATCCAAAAGTCCCGCGATACTGTCCACACATTGGAAATCCACGTCTTTGCGTGTGCACGCGATGAGTTCGCCGCAAGTTCCGAGCGACCGTCGCAGCTCCCACCCGACCTGGCCATCAGCACCAAGCAGCAGCAGTTTCATGAGTACTGCCTCTCAACCCATACCCGATACTCGCCGCTGGTGATGTTGGCGACCCAACCGGGGTGATCCAGGTACCACTGAACCGTCCGACGGATACCTTCCTCAAAGTTCACCGCGGGAGTCCACCCGAGTTCTGCCTCGATCTTCGACGCGTCAACCGCGTATCGCCGGTCGTGCCCGGGTCGGTCTTTGACAAACTCAATCTGTTCTCGATACGACCCACCCTGAGTCCTTGGCCGGAGTTCATCGAGAATATCACAGATCTGGTGAACAATCGTGATATTTGCTTTCTCGTTGAGACCACCGATGTTGTACACCTCACCGAGTTTCCCCGCCTCAAGCACCCGGCGGATCGCGTCACAGTGGTCCGACACGAAGAGCCAATCCCGGATCTGCTGCCCGTCGCCGTAAATCGGAAGCCGCTCTCCAGAGAGGGCGTTGTGTATCACCAAGGGGATGAGCTTCTCAGGGAACTGAAACGGTCCGTAGTTGTTCGAACAGTTCGTCGTGAGAACCGGGAACCCGTAAGTATGGTGGTACGCACGGATCATGTGATCTGACGCAGCCTTGCTCGCGCTGTACGGGCTGTTTGGGAGGTATTTGTTTTGTTCTGTAAACGCGGGATCGCTCGGCCCCAAAGATCCATACACCTCGTCGGTTGAAATGTGCATAAACCTGAACGCGGACCTCTCTTGGTCTCCCAATGCTTCCCAGTACAACCGCGCGGACTGTAGGAGTCTTGATGTTCCCACCACGTTGGTTTGAATAAACTCCTCGGGGCCCTCGATCGACCTGTCAACGTGCGACTCGGCCGCAAAGTTGATAATCGCCCGTGGCTGATGTTCACTAAGCAGTTGTGAAACCAGCTCGTGATCACCGATATCCCCTCGGACAAATATGTGTTTTGGGTTGTCCTTGATCGATTCCAGATTCTCCAGATTTCCCGCGTAGGTGAGCTTGTCTAGATTCACGATCCGCTCATCCGAATCGCTCAGCCAACTGATCGCAAAGTTGGAACCAATGAACCCTGCTCCGCCTGTAATCATGATGGTCATGGAAGATCTTTCTCTATTTCGTTTGTGAAGAACCGGTTGGTCACAATCGGAAAGCTCCACATTGAATCACGATCCAATACGATATGCGGATACCTTCATCCCATTGAAATACAGCCCCCCAACGCCCTTAAAAAAGGCTTACCGCGCCGGCTTGTCAGAGAAAAAACCTAATAATCCAGCCAGAAATCAAAGCCCCTTTACGCATTCATACCACTCGCTCTATGCATCGGTCCTGATCATAAATGCACTCCGAGAACGAGCCGGTCACCATCGCCCAATCCAATGCTCTTATCACCAACCGATTTCGACTAGTGAAGATGATATTCAATCGGATATTAATCAATACCTTACTATCCGCAATACAGGCTCCACCGCATACTTTTTGTCAATTTTCTTGTGCTCACAATAGAATTTTTGTATAGTGGAAATATGCGGTTATCGGGCAGAAGTACGCCCTGACGAACCGCGACGCCTCGCGCCTTCTGCGCGAGGGTTTTGCACCACTGGGGCGGATAACGCCCCGACAACAAGAGGGGTACGCCATGCGTATATCCAACTGGATCGCTGCTGCTGCTACTGCTGCGCTGACATCGATCATCACACCCTCCTTGGCCGATGTCGGTCCGGGAGTGTGTGATGGCGAGCGTCCGCAGTTTGAAGCCGACGAATATCAAATCTTTGGAGGCGGACAGATCGCCGTCGGAACACAATGGCGATCAAACGACGCCGAGGGCGTGCTCAATGTGTACGACCTGACCGACCAAACCGGAGCACCATTGGGTGTCGATTGGCCCACCAATATCTACACGCACCCGGAATGGGTCCGCTCAACAATTGGCGAGGTCTTCGGGGTCGCCCTTGATGACCAAGGGAATATCTACACCGCCCATACCGCGGTCTATTTCTCAGACAACATCGGCACCATCGGCGGTCAACCCGGCCAAATCTACATCATTGATTCGGTCACCGGTGCCCCGACCGTCTTTGCCACACTGCCCAACAACAGTGACCCGGTCATCGCCGCATCGCCTTTCGGCATTGCCGAGTCCTACCCCGGACTAGGTAATCTCTGCTTCGATGTTGATAAGCAAGCTGTGTATGTGTCCAACTTCGAAGACGGCCGCATCTACCGCATCGATGCATCTGGCACCTGCCTGAGTACATGGGATCACGCGACTGGAATCGTTTCTGATTGCAGCCCTGAAGCCGGTGACGGCGAGGGTGCCGCTCGTTTAGGCGAGCGTGTTTGGGCGGTCCAGTCATTCAACGGCCGGGTGTACTACTCACTCTGGGTAGAAGACCGCGGTGCTCCAGACCCAACCGCTGCAAACGAAATTTGGTCTGTCGCTTATGACGCTGCTGGCGAGTTTATCGCAGGCACAGAGCAACTCGAAATTTCAGTTCCTCAAATTACACCTGAATATTCGAATCCTGTTTCTGACATCTCTTTCGGGCCTGCAGGCCAAATGATGATCGCAGAACGGACCATGAGGACCGACCCAGCTACAGGCCGGTTTAACACCGAGCCACACCAATCCCGAGCTCTTGAGTATGTGTGTGAGCAACAAGCACAAGGAGCAGTATGGGTCCCCTCGGGCAACGCCTTCTCCGTCGGCGGTGGCGCAAGCGACAGCGCCGATTCGGCGGGCGGCGTCGACTACTCATACGCAGCGGCACCTGACGACCGCGTCTGGGTCACCAGCGATGCGATGATCCTCGGCACTCCGGGAATCGGCCCGAATGTCTACGGCATCCAAGGCTTACCACAAGCAGGCGGGAATGTCGCCAACTCGATCTTGATCGATATGGACGCGGAAATCTTGCAACAAGACAAATCCGGCATCGGATCAGTCGAGGTCTCGTGCCCCGGATTCGTCCAGGGCCCATGCGCTACCGTTTCTAAAGAAGAGATTCTGTGTGATCTGGATAACTCGGGCAACTACACATACACCTTCGACCTGACCAACAACTCAGGCCAGGATGTGTCGTACCTGCTCGTGCTTCCCGATGCCGGGCTCAGTGTCGTCCCAACAGGGCTCATCGTGCTGCCTACACCGCTGCTCGACGGAGACACCACGCAAGTCTCGATCACATTTAACGGCGGTAACCCAGGCGACGAGCTGTGCTTCACGCTGAGCCTAAACACATCGGACTTCGAAGAATGCTGCGCGATACGCCCATGCATCATCGTGCCCGATTGTGATTGTGCACAGATCCATGACGAGAGCGTTGTTTGCACCCCTGATGGCACCGGATGCTTCACCTACACCTTCGATGTAGATAACCTGCTCCCGATCGACATCTACTACTCGTACTTCGTGCCGATCTCACCTGCAGGCGTCACGATTGATACAGGCAACGTTGACCCGTCCCGCTGGGACTACAGCCCGGTCCCAAGTCTGGGAACCGAGACTGTAACTGTCACCATCTGCGGCTCAATGCCTGGCGAAGAAGTCTGCTTCCTTATGACCATGCACAACGAATCACTCGAAGAGTGCTGCTCGATTGAGATCTGCGTCATCACACCCGATTGCGCTAATGGGATTGAGTGCCCCGCAGATTGCAACGGTGATGGCGTGCTGGACTTCTTTGATATCTCAGTATTCCTCAACGAGTTCACAACTCAAGATCCGCGTGCGGACATGAACAACGATGGGAGCTGGGACTTCTTTGATATCTCCGCATTCCTGACCCTGTTCAATCAGGGCTGCCCTTAAGCCGAGACCGAACTCAAACCACAACTAACCCCCTGCATTCACTTCAGAAAGCAGGGGGTTTTTCAATGCCGCGATCACACACAAAGAACGCCCCAAGAAATCTTGGGGCGTTCATGGATTCTATAAAGCCGTTGCTTTTCCAGAGGCTTAACTGGTTACTCATTCACGGGCAACCGGCACTAAACGCTGTCAGGAATGCGGAGATATCAAAGAAATCGAATACGGTGTCGCCATTGAAATCGACCATGTTGGATAGGAAGAACGAGATATCGAAGAAGTCCAGAGCACCGTCGCCGTTGAGGTCCGCTTGGCAAGGATCAACCACCGTGTAGTTACTTGGTCCATGAAGACGGCCGTCACCCTCGTCGGTGAGCGAAAGCGAGGATGAGTTCGCAGCCGTTGAAACAAACTCACCGGTCGCTGTCCACAGCCCCTGGGAAACAGCTTGACCTGTACGGAACTCGGCGTTGCCAACCCCTTGCCCATCAATATTCCACTGAACATGGTCAGCTATCAGAGTGCTATTCCCAAAGCTAATCGAACCATTGGCATCGGGAAAGAACAACTGCATCCCATACGCATCTTGATCTAACGGAACCGAGAAGCCTCCGCCAAGCGACGAGCGGTCAACCCGATCAGGGTCAACAGGCGCATCATTATTAAAATGAATATACACCGAAGTCCCAGCTTCGATAATCACCCCATTGAACCCGGAAGCCCCCGAGTACTGGAGTGCCTGATTGAAATCGTGGGTGCAAGTCCGCCACCCGGTCAGATCCTGATCGATTGTTCCATAGTTAAAGAACTCGATGACCCCGTTGTCAAAGTCGATGCTTCGGATCTGCACATCCCGAGGCTGGGCCTGCTCGCCTGCAACAACCTCGATCCGCCCGGTCATATCGATATGCCCAGTGATCCGGCAGGTGTAGAAATAATCTCCGATATCGCCAGCAACCAGTGCCCATTCAATGAAATCTGAAGTGGGTGCCGGATCAGCGGTGAAGTCCGCGATCGGTGCGAGCGTCGCGGCGTCGATCACAGCGCCGCTCGCGGTGGTACGGAAATACGACCCGTCCGATCCAGCGACTGGCATCGAGGTGTCTGTGATGACAAACGGATGGCCGCTTGTAGCCCTGCTGAATGTATAGGTCTGTCCCGCTGTCAGAATAAGCGTTGGGTCTTCCTCGTTCACTACACTCCCGCTCGAATCTGTCCAGCTAAACAAGTAACTGGAAATACCGGTATGACTCAGTTCGAAGTCCACTCCAGATTCAACGCGAAAGACATGCGGAGCAACCTCCGTGGTCTGCGCGTGCCCGAGTGTTGCCAAGGCCATCACAAGGCCAACCATGACTTTGTTCATCTTCATTTGTTCTCTCCACTGGAATTTTTGATTGAGTTACACACCGTTTAGTTATGCTTCGAGTGCGTCAAAATATTGCCTGAATTATGCGTATTCACACAATGAATCTCTAGAAATCTAACTGCCGAATTCTTTGGTGTCGGCGCACAAATATAGGTTTCAATACACGAGCCGCGCATTGAAACCTGATACACGTCATCAATCAGTCCGAAGGTGTGTTAAGGACAACCAGCAGAGAACTCGGTGAGGAATGCGCTGATATCAAAGAAATCGAACACGGTATCGTTATTGAAATCTACCGTGTTGGAAAGGAAGAATGAGATATCAAAGAAGTCAAGAGCGCCGTCGCCATTGAGATCCGCCGGGCATGGAGCAGCGGTGCTTACACCGGCCCAGAATCCACCGGTGAGCGAAAACGATCCGCCGGTCATCGGGTCGCTTGCATCGGGCTGACCGATGGTGCCGCTCAAGGCAAACGAACCACCAGATGTGTTGATCGCTCCACCGCCGTCGATCGTTGACCAAGGGATGCTAAAGACGCCTCCCGAAGGACCGCCAGCCAGCACGGGCAATGCGGCCATTGTTGTCAAAGTTATTCCTGCCAATGCGATTGTCCAACGGCTCATACCATCTCCCTTAATAATCGAGTACAGCAATATCGTACCATAATCTCTCTGAATTACTCGTAAATACTCAACAATTGAGATAATTAAATCCCACAGATTATGGACATCCACCTGAGAATGCCGTGAGGAATGCGCTGATATCGAAGAAGTCAAAGGTGGTGTCGCCATTGAAATCTACCGAGTTGGACAAGAAGAACGAAATATCGAAGAAATCCAAGGCCCCATCGCCATTGAGATCCGCTAAACACGGATTCATCGCAGCAATGTCCTCGGCATCGATATCAAAGTCACCGTCCATATCAAAGATCTCGACACCAGGCTCGATTTTGATACCAGGGCCAGTAATCGCGGCGGTTGCGGCTGCGATCTCGGCGGCATCGATTGTCCCGTCGTTATTCGGATCCCCAAGTCGTGATTGGCTATAAATCGACCATGTCTTATCAGCTGGGACACCGGTCAACTGACGGATCGCTCCGCCAGGCCAGACCACATCAACAACCTGAGCTTCGGTATCCGTGCCTAGACCAAACTGGACGGTTCGTCCCTCACTCGCCTTGTAGTTCACCCCGGCGCGGGCTTCCCCGGCTTGCCACTTCCCATTGGCAAGAACATTAAAACATGTACCAACGCACATGATGTTTCCGTTGTCACCAATCGGTTTGAACCGGACCATGTGGTTGTTGGCAGCATCCGGTGACTGATTGATAAAGAGCTTCACCGTGCTGTTGGTGTTTCCCACCAGCATATCGAGCAAGCCGTCGTTATTCACATCACCTACAGCAACGGAGTATGAGGTGCCGCTGACATCAACCCCGGCGGCGGGTCCCTCATCGGTCATCGGCCAGTCTGCGATGTCCTCGCCACGGTACAAGCGATTGGGGGTTATTGCGTTGCATACATACAGATCAGAAAACGAGTCATTGTCGAAATCGGCAAACACGGTACCCCATCCGATTCGTGCAGAAGCTACACCCGCCGCGTCGGTCTCGTCAACATACGCCGAGTTGCCGTCGTTCATGAACAGCACATTCCGCGAGCCATCGGTCATATACACATCAAAGTACGAATCATTGTTCAGATCAGCAACCGCAATCCCCATGCAATCGATATACGCGAACGCATTGGCCGACGCTGTAATCTCGGTAAAGACCCCGCCATCGTTACGGTATAGACGGTTCCACCATGCGAGCGAGGACCCCTTATCCGTTCCCAAATATATATCGTCGTCACCATCACGATCGAAGTCGTAGAACGAGGAAAGGAGTGTTGGGTCATTCTCAGCGTCTACATCCAGAGCGACCGCGACATCGGTAAATGTGCCATCACCATTGTTATGGAACAGCATGTTGGTTACCCAGTTCCCGTTCGTACCTGTACGAGTGGGCAAATATAAATCCATGAAGCCGTCAAGGTCATAGTCAGCCCATGACGGACCCATCGCGGCAGAAACGGCGTTCACTCCCGCAGCAGCGGAAACATCTGTAAAGACAAAGTTGCCATCATTCCGGTACAGCTTGCTCGAAGAAAGCCACCCGCCAATGAAGATATCCTGATCGCCATCATTGTCGTAGTCAGCGCAAGCAACACCCGACGCTGTGATCGCGGCCAGGTTCGAACCAATGCTGCGATCGGTATACTGACCGGTCCCGTCATTCTCGTAGACGCGGAGTGCCCCGCCATTCATCCCGGCAAGGATGATGTCAAGATCGTCATCGCCATCAAAATCCAGCAGCCCGAGTCCTGGGCCAAACTGAGTCGCCATGGACGGAGCGATGGTGTAGTGAATCCCCCGGGCGATTGCCTCTTCAGAGAATGATAACGGCTGAGCCGCCATCGCCACCGACGATGCCGCCATACCAAGACACACGATAATTTTCAGACCCGTCATACTCTCATCCTCCACAAGATCTTCTCTCGTCAAAATTCAGAGAACACGACATTCAAAAGTCTGAATCTGACCCACACAATCTATCACATTTGGGATCATGTGAGCAAGCAAAAAATATCAAAATAAACTCCAAATCCTCATTCATTTATCCCTTATAAGCCTGTTTCCAACCGATTCCATCCTTATCTGTTTGGGTGGTATTTCAATTAAAAGCTGGAAATCGAATCCACAGTTTCATCAATACAATGAATTCAATCAATCAATTTGAATGATTGAATCCACCTAGTCCTGAACACAACGGACGACGATTTGTGAATCACTTACTTGCTGACGCATTGCTTCACAGCTGTAATACCGGCAATGATCCGTCTTCATTTCTCACTCATGCGGGATCCAACTAGGTCTCCAAGCGAACATACTTTCAGATTCAGCCCGACTTTGCATGACGGCATATTCAGGATCACGAAAGGAACTTATAACCCAAATAGACCCGTCCGTTTTCCTAGCAAAACCTGTACTTCAATTCGCATCGCCATTTCAGACCGCTGCGATCGAACTCCAGATTCACAAGGACTGATAAACGCAGACGGATAACAAATCGGTGGTTTCTGGGCTGGATCGTCAATGTCCCCAACCAGTCTGGAAACCCTCCCCGGCGGGGCACACCGCCCAGCCGGGGTTTTCGGGAGGGGAGCAGCCAATGTGGCTGCCACCTTCGGACGCGGGAAGGCGAGAGCCCGCGTCCGTTTTTTATGAACTCTCGGGTTTGCGGCATTGCCCGGAACCCGTACCGACGCCGGGTGGGTAGAGACTCGGCATCACAGTAGAATGGCCAGTCTGTCCACAATCCGTTTGGACTGTTCAAACCAGCCAACCAAACACGCCAACACCAGCGTCCACGCTTTGTGTACGATCACTTCATGCCTGATCAACAACAAGCCAAGGCCTATCTCTCCATCTTGGGATGGCCCGCCGGCTTCAGTCTCGATGATCGCCTTGAGGCACTGGTAGCCTCCGTTGGTATGGATCCAGACCAAGCGCGATCCGAATCCATGATGGAACCCCCGACAGTCGTGGGGACGGTCGACGCGATCATCACCGACGAGATTTTGCGGGTGCTCCACAATCTTGGGGTACTTGCAGTCGCGCCAAGCGATGATGAGCTGGGCTCATATCCCGATCCCGAGCCCATAAAGAGGATCGCCCGCTTCCCGGGGACCAATCCAACAGCGTTTGCCGCCGACGACAACGATGAGCCCGCGTGGACATTTACAACCAACGACATCAGGCTGGTGGTCGCGGGGACCGCTCGGCTGACAGAAACTAGGGTCAATGCCGAGCGAACAACAATGGGTCACGGACGAGGGAATCAGCGGTACACCTCAGAAGTAAGGACCGTCAGAACCGAGCGGAACCGTACCAAAGACATGCTCGATATCCACCTGGTCATGAACGGGAAGCCCCGACTGCTCCGGCTAACCGGGCGACGCACACTCATCCGGTCACTCGAAGATATTGACGATCGCCCCTCACTGCTCACCCCCCCTGATGCGATCGAAATCCTCAAGCCTCACATCCCGGGTGTCCAGATCGACCAGGCCTTTGATTCATTCAACCCCCCCCCAAAAATCAGGCTGAAATCGGGCTCCAGTCGTCATGGGGCCAAGAAACGCACCCCCGAGGCGTTCGGCTTTTACTCAGTATGGCTCGCGACTGTCAATCGCATGCTCCAAGGCGAAGACTAGGAAGCCAAAGATTCGCTCTTGAATTACCCAAGCATGTGGTATTATGTCGAAATCAGACCGACCCGATTCCCATTACATCTATACGAGGCACTAGGCCACAGAGACACACGGCCTGATTGACTCATCTGGAGAACCTGAATGGAAAGCCTAATACACGAGTTCATCAACAATGAGGAAGCCTTTGTCGTGACTCTTATCACGACGGCGATTGTGCTGATTGTCATATTCAAAGCAATCACACGCATGGTCACCGGGATCGCAAGCGAACGCACCCGCAGAGAGATCGCGGCCTACATCGCAGAGGGATCCATGACCCCCGAGCAAGGCGAACGCCTCCTCAACTCCGGCAAATCTCGAGGCTGCAACTAACCCCAAAAGTGAAGACCACGGCTATTTATTCCTTTTGATAGCCGAACGAAGGAAAACATATGAACCAAACGCTCGCAATCACACTGTGCGAAAGCCCTGCAGCAAACGCCATCAGCGCAATGGATGACAACTGGGTAGTTGTCACCATCTTCGGCGTAGTCGGGTTTCTCATCTTTATTTCCATCCTCTCCCGTATCTCCGGAACTAATGAACGAGAAAAAACCAAGAGAGAAGTCGCGGCGTATATCGCGGAAGGTTCCATGACACCAGAAGAAGGCGAACGGATATTAAACTCCGGGAATCGCGGCTGCAAATAACCCCCCCCACCCTAAAAATGAAGATCACGCCAAGTGCTAAGCTGACGGCTGAATGAAGGATAAACACATGGACCTCATGCTCGCAACCACCACACTCTGTCAGAATGATGCTTCCGAAATGATCTCGGCTTTGGGCGACAATCTTGTTGTCGCCATCGTCTTTGGGGTCGGCGGGGTGATCGCGATTGTTGCCATTCTCTTTGGGACACTCACGGGTGTCGCCAACACCAAAGAACGCGAGAAAACCAAACGCGAACTCGCTGCCTATGTCGCCGAGGGCTCAATGACGCCAACCGACGCTGAGCGGATCCTGAAAGCCGACAAAGAAGCCTGATCTATTGACGCGATTGGGAGTGCGTGTAGTTGGGGGATTCTTTCGTAATCCGGATATCATGCGGATGGTTCTCGACCACGGTGGCGCTCGAGACCCGGACGAATGTCGCGTGTTTCCTAAACTCTTCGATGGTCGCGCAGCCGCAGTAGCCCATTGCTGACTTGAGACCCCCGACAAGCTGATACGCGAACTCTGCTAACGAGCCGCGGTACGGCACCAACCCCTCAACACCCTCTGGAACAAACTTCTGGGCTTCTCTCCCAGGGATCGCGAGTTTGTCGGACTGGCGGTAGCGGTCCGCAGACCCGGCCCCCATCGCACCTTCTGAGCCCATGCCCCGGTAGGATTTAAACCGGCGGCCGCCGGAAATCACCAGTTCGCCCGGGGATTCATCGAGCCCGCCGAAGAGTGAGCCCATCATGACTGAATCGGCACCGGCTGCGATCGCTTTAGCGATGTCCCCGCTGAGACGGATCCCGCCATCGGCGATGACTGGGATATCTGAGCCGATCGAGGCGATACCCTCGACCGCGTTCATGATCGCTGTGATCTGGGGCATCCCCACACCGGTAACCACGCGAGTGGTACAGATCGATCCGGGACCGATCCCGACCTTGACCGCATCAGCACCGGCGTTCGCAAGCTCAATCGCGGCCGCGGCGGTCGCGATGTTGCCCGCGATGACATCAATCGTGTATCTTTTCTTGATTTCTCTGACAGTATCAATAACAGCACCGGAATGGCCGTGGGCGGTGTCGACCACCAGCACATCAACCTCTGCTGCGAGCAACGCCTCGACACGATCGAACTGGTTTGGACCTACGGCGGCACCTACACGGAGCCGACCTCGCGAATCCACACACGCATGAGGGAACTGGCTGAGCCGTTCGATGTCCCGCATCGTGATCAATCCTGCAAGACAGCCGGCATCATCAACAAGGAGCAACTTCTCGACCTTGTGCTGATTCAAAAACTGTTCCGCTTGGTTCAGGGTCGTCCCTGCTGGGCCGGTGACCAGATTCTCTTTGGTCATGACCTCGTCGATCGGGGTTTGGTGGTTGCTTGCGAACTTGAGATCGCGCCGGGTCAGGATGCCCAGGAGTTTGCCCTTGGAGCGGAGGGTGGTGTTGCCGTCTTCGGTGATCGGGAACCCCGAGACATTGTGAGCGTGCATCAGCTCGATGGCTTTACCGACAGTGTCGGTTGGTCCCAGCGTGATGGGATCGGTGATCACGCCATTAGCGGAACGTTTTACGGTCGTAACCTCGCGGGCCTGGTCTTGGGCCGAGAGATTTTTGTGGATGATCCCGATCCCGCCTTCTTGTGCCAACGCGATGGCGAGGGCGGATTCGGTGACGGTGTCCATCGGGGCTGAGATCAATGGGGTATTGATATTGATGGATTTGGTCAGGCGCGTAGCCGTGATTGTGCCCGCGGGGAGGACATCGGAGTGCTGCGGGATAAGCAACACGTCATCGAAGGTGATCCCTTCCATGACGATCTTTGGATTGACGCTCGAAGGTTGTTTTTTGGGGTGCTCCATGAGAGAGTATCGCAGGGTGGTGCCCACTTGTCTACGATTTTGATGTGAAGACTGCGACAAATACAGATCAAACCCATATCCCTTCGGTTTCATGGGAACCCAAGCAACCTATCGGCCTCTCTGCGGATGCCGAGTGGGTGCTGGCGATGGGCAACGGGTCCTTCGCGATGGGCTCGATCGACGCGACCCCGCGCCGAAGATACCACAGCTTGCTGATCGCGAGCCAGTCGCCCCCGGTCCAGCGGGCCAATCTGGTCTTGGCGATGGACGAGTGCGTGCGGATCAGCCAGGAGCATTGCTGCACCCCAGAACTCGCGATCAGGCTCACAAAGTTCCGGTTTGCTGATGACCACTCCCCTCCGATCACCATGCTGGGGTTGGTGGGATTCGAGCATTCGCATGACCAGTGTGTGTGGACCTACCACATCCCCACACAACAGGGTGCGATCTCTATCCGCAAGACGCTGACGACTCCAGATCGAACCAATGCCGTTCTGCTAACCTACGAGATCCAATCCCCCGTCGATGCGACCATGGACCTGACCCCGCTGCTTGCGCTGCGGGACTTTCATGAACTGAACCATCCGGGATCGATTGGTATAGAGAACTTTGCGATCAAAGCGCTCAAAGAACCGGCCGTCGAGGGTGTTCGGGTTGATCGCGGATCACTTGGGGTTAATCTGCGTGGGCTCCATATCAAGTGGACCGATCAGCCGACCATCTACAACGGCATCCGTCTCGATCACGAGACTCACCGAGGGCAGCCCGATCTCGAAGACTTGTTTGCACCTGGGCGATGGCGGGTCGAGATCAGCAAGGGGATCTCGCAGACGATACAGATCGAGCTGGCTGACGCGGATATCGGGACAGTTGATTGGAACGGGCTCGCCGAGAAGAAAACCAAACGGCTCCAATCATCGATTGATCACGCAATCGCGGCGGCGGGCGATCCCGATGACCCCGCCGTTCGGGATTCGATCGCGATGCTCGCGGCAGCCTCAGACGCATATGTCGTAGACCGGTCCGGATCGACCTCGATCATTGCGGGGTACCCATGGTTCAGCGATTGGGGACGCGACACGATGATCGCTTTGCCCGGATTGCTCCTTGTGACGGGGCGTTTCGATGAAGCGCTCGATGCACTGACCACCTTCGCAAACGCTCGCCAAGACGGCCTGATCCCCAACCGGTTCGACGACGACGCGGGGCCGGCACACTTCAATACGGTCGATGCCTCGCTGTGGTTTGTCCATGCGTGTTCGCAGTGGTGCGCCGCGACATCAAGCCCGCTGCCTGATTCGCTCGATGCCGCGTGCAGTGATATTCTTAACGCCTACACCCGGGGCACCATCCACAACATCGGGGTCGATCCCATCGACGGGCTCGTAGCCGCGGGCAGCGAGGACACGCAGCTCACATGGATGGATGCACAGCGTGACGGCGTCACCTTCACGCCCCGACACGGCAAAGCGATCGAGATCAACGCGCTCTGGATCAACGCACTCCGCGCCTACGCCCGGCTCATCAATCCAACGCATCCCACCGAAGCCACCGCGCTGCGGGCCCAGGCGGACCTCGCGCAAGAGTCCATCTCCATGTTGATGACCAAGGGCCCATCGCGAGGGCTCGTCGATTGCCTGACTCCAACGAGCCAGACTCGGGCTTCGCAATGGGAACGATCAAACGAACTCCGTCCGAATCAGATCTTCGCGTTGTCATTGCCTGAAGTTCAACTGCCGATCGCGGTCCGGGACGATGCAATCCATGCAATTTGGGATTCGCTCATCACGCCCGCCGGGGTCCGGACACTCTCGCCGGACGATTCAAACTACCACCCCCACTACACCGGCACGCTGATGGACCGCGACGCGGCGTACCACAACGGGACCGTCTGGCCGTGGCTGCTTGGTCCGGCGTGCGAGGCGCTGATGCGGACACGCGGATTTGATGATGCTTCTCGCGCTACAACCATCCAGCGGCTCACCGAGCTAGCCTCGGCGATGACCCGCGAAAGTGTTGGACAGATCCACGAGATCTACGACGCCGATCCTGGCTCTACCGGGCTCCACCGCCCCGATGGATGCCCAGCGCAGGCGTGGTCGATCGCTGAGACGCTCCGTGTGCTGATTCTGGCGTCCAACCCCGGTTCTGAGCCGATTTGAACCCTATATTCCATGGAATTCGAGTCTAAAATGCTCGATCGCCGATCCCAATAAGAATCGGTATTTAATCCAGTTTCATCCCTCCCCAATCGGAGATCATCAATATGAGAATGCTTCAATCACGCAATCCGGCCATGGGCGCTTTCGAACAAGAAGGCCGCTTCGGCGACTCACAAATCGCCAAGAGCGAATCCAACACCATGACCATCGGGGGCACCGTCTCGGCGACCTCGATTTTGCTGGCGATCGTCGCCGTCGTCGGGATCTTCACCTGGCAGCAGATGGTCTCTGGCGGGACGTTGACCAAGTTCCTCTGGCCCATCCTGATTGGTGGGTTCATCTTGGGGATCGTCATCTCGTTTGCGATCTACGCCAAGCCCAAGTCCGCTCGCGTTCTTGGGCCGGTCCATGCGGTGTTTCAGGGCGTGTTTGTCGGGGCGTTGAGCTACATGATCCCGATGCAGTTCCTTGGCGCCGCCGTGGATCCCACGGTTCCCGCGTCGGGCAACTCGATGCAGACACTCATCCTCCAAGCGGTCGTCGCGACCTTCGGCGTCGCCGGAGCGATGCTCGCTGGGTACGCGTCGGGGCTCTTGCGGGTCGGGCCTTTCATCCAGAAGATGATCATCACCGCGACCCTCGGGCTGGTGTTCTACGCTGGGATGCTGTTCATTCTCCAGATGTTTGGAGTCGGGATCTGGAACGGGTTCGCCGACACCGGGATGATGGGGATCGGGTTCACCGGGTTCTGCGTCGCGTTGGCATCACTCTTCTTGCTGCTGGATTTCCAGTTCATCGAGAAGAATGTCGAGGCCGGGGCGCCCAAGTACATGGAATGGGTCGGCGCGTGGGCCTTGATGGTCACACTCGTGTGGCTGTACATCGAGATCCTGCGTCTGCTCTCCAAGCTGCAATCGCGGGACTAAAGCAAGGCCCGGGCCATAGAGACTGTAAAACACAGAGATAGTAAACTCAGTTATTTGAGCAGGTACTTCTGTGCTTTGGACATGTCCTGTTCGATTTTGAGTAATCGATCGAGGCGGGTGAGTTTCATGACGCCAAGGATATCGTCGTTGATCCCGGTCAGGACCATCTTTGCATCGCAATCGCTAGCCGCCTGCGAAATGGTGATCATCGCCCCGAGCCCGGCACTGGCCACGAACTCGACGGCGCTGTAGTCCATCACGATCAGCCGCTTCCCGCTGTTCTTGAGGTACGCTTTGAACTCCTCGATGAGGAGGGTTGCTTCATGCTCGTGGAGTTTGTGGTCCATCACCCGAACGATTGCACCGGTGTCCGAAAAATCCGTCGCGTTGAGGTGGCCTGTGCTCATAGAGCACAAGTATACACGAACGGCCTCGGGTCAGTCGAGTTTGAGATGCCCACGCTCGGGCGGTTCGTGATAGAACCCCTGCCCGTCGTAAGCGAGCATGCCCTTCTTGACCATCACCTTCCAGATCAACGGATCAAACTCCGACGCCCCCGGTGGCTGCATGGAATCGATCTGGGCTTTTTTACCACCGGTCAGGTTCCGCTGGGAGATGCGGGATTCATCGTCGAGTTTTTTGTACTTGATCCGATGCCGGAACGCGCGGAGGGCCTCGTTCATCAGGGCCTGCTCAAACTCTGGCAGCGGTTCTTCCTTGGTCTTGAAGGCCTCTGGGTCTTCGAGTTTCTTGATCATCACATCGAGCCCGATCCCGTCGCGGTCTTTGATGATGCGGGCGAGTTCTGGTTGATCCACGGGCATGCGGCCTAGGAGTCTTTCGAGGAGATTCCAAGAATCGAGCTGCTTCATGGGATCACTGATCGCGCGGAGTTTGCTCTCGGTGTCTCGGATTTTTTCGATGATGTTCATAGAGAGGATGATAGGACGGTTCGCAAGATAATCCGGGTTCATTTCTATCGCTAGAAGCTGGGAACCCAGCAATGTACGCGGTTTTCGTATTCAACAAACTCATCCCCGAAACGGGCTCTTAGATCCGCTTCCTCAACTGGACGTACACAGAACTGCCAATAGATCCCGCCAAGCATGATGTATGGCAGCATCAGCCATGACCCGAGTATCAGCATTACGCCTAGCCCCTGCATCAAGCCTGCGATCACCATGGGGTTTCGAACAAGAGCGTATGGACCTCGGATGACGAGATTGGGAGCCGCATCCGTTGGCAATGGTGTTCCTCGACCATGCCAGGACATCGCCCACGCAGAAGCCAGGCCCAACACGCTGGCAGCGAAGAGTACCCCCCAGCCAAGCACTTGTAATGACCTGAATCCAGATATACCGATTCCCCTTTCGATGTACCCGATCACCATCGGCAATAGCCAAAGAAATACACCCCAGAAAACAATGATCTGCAACAGCGTTTTTCGCAACGCCGGCCAAGGCCCGCTCGCGTCCGTCACACGAAACGAAATCACTGGAAACACCGGATCAGTTGGTTTTGTGGTGCACGCAAAGATCAGGGTACAAAGCGTTGCGATCAGCATCATGAGCGTCGGGACACTGTAACCGCCGTAGTGAATCTGCAGCCCCAGACATAGCAATGCCGCGTAGAGCATGACCCCGCTCAAAACCCACAACAGCGAACTCCCGATCGGCTTTCTCAGCGCGAATGCAAGAGCGGTTGACAACGAGCCGGTTGCAAAGAGCAACAGATCGGGGATCGCGAACGACACCACAAACGAATCCGGTAAGCCGTCGGGAACAAAGTAGACACGCGATGCGGGATCTACCGCGAGCCATACCCACCACAAAAAACCTGACACTCCCTGCGTAAGCAGGTAGAGCCAGGCTAATCGAGTACCGGGTTTGAGATTCAATCAAAGGTTTCCTCTGCGTTCCTGCTCAAGCTCCAAGCTCTCAAACAAGGCTTTGAAGTTGCCCTTGCCGAAGCTCTGGCTCCCGCGACGGCAGATGATCTCGATGAAGAAGGTTGGACGGTCCTGCAACGGCTTGGTGAAGAGCTGGAGCAAATACCCCTCGTCGTCGGCGTCGACGAGGACTCCGAGGTCTTTGACGCGTTGGTGGTCTTCTTTGACGATCTCGTGGCCGTGCTCTTTGAGCATGGTGTCTACGCGGTTCCAGACATTCTCGTAGTAGGTGTCGGGCATGTTGAGGAAGTCGACACCGCGACGGCGGAGCTCAGCGACGGTTGCGAGTTCGTCGTCTGTGCGGAATGCGAGATGCTGGACGCCGGGCATCATGTTGTGCCATTCGAGGTATTCAAGGATCTGGGACTTCTTAACCCCGTCGGCGGGCTCGTTGATCGGCATTTTGATGAGGTTGTTGCCAGACGCCATGACCTTGGACATGAGTGCTGAGAACTCGGTTGAGATGTCCGCGTCGTCGAAGTGCTTGAACATCGCGAAGCCCATGACATCCTCGTACCACTGGACCCACTCGTTCATCTTGCCCTCTTCGACATTGCCGACGAGGTGGTCGGTATACATCAGCCCGCAGGGGTGGTCCTCGTTGTATTTATTGAGGGGGCTGTTGTACTTCTGGAAGGTCGGCATGAAGAGCCCGCCCTCGCGGAGTTTCTCGTGGGCGTACTCGCCTGTGCGAGAGACAAAGGTGTGGATCACGCGCCCGTAGGTTTTGATCGACGCGACGGTGACGGTGCCCTTCTCATCTTCGAGGGTGCGTGGGGCTTGAGCGGATTCGCCGCCGTTCTTGATCGCCTGGTTGTATGCGGCTGTCGCGTCCTGGACGGTCAGCGCGACATCCTTGATCCCGTCGCCGTAGAGCTTGATCTCTTCAGCGGCTTGGTGCTCTTTATTGAGCGGGGTGGTGAGCAGGATTCGGATGTTGCCCTGAGTCAGCAAGTAGTCTGCTTCTTCGCGCGAGCCGGTAGTAAGATCCGCGATCTGGTCAATCCGGAAGCCGAAGGTATGGGCATAGAAATACGCGGCTTGCTTTGCATTGCCTACATAGAAACGGACATGGTCAACATCGATCAGGGTCAATGGATCAGCGGACAGCGAGTTGCTGGTCTGGGTGGAGGCGGTGGTCATCTCTGAGTCCTTGTGTCAATCTTGGGCGGTGAATGTGCCGGGGAGATGTGTATTTATACAGACACCATCGCCCGGCGGGAGCCCAGGTCCCGTGATGACATTATAGAACGGCCCAGCCGTACTTCCAAAGACTATTTCGAACTGTAATTGCCGCTTCTAGAGCCCTAGACAATCGTGCAGGCACGGACTTCGGCCTCGTCGGCAACACGGAAGCCCGACGAGGGGTCCCCGACACGCAGGATCGCGACCGTGCTCTGAGCAAGGATCGCACCGAGCGGCTTACCCGCGACAAGCAACACCGGATCGCCCTCAGCGACCAAACCTCGTGCGACGAGCATCTCTTCGACCTGATCGGTCCAACTCCGGAGCTTGCCTTTATGAGGCGGATCCGTCAGGATCGGGGTGACCCCTCCGAACAACGCCATCCGGCGCGAGCCGATCGGTGAGGATGTGTAGGCGTAGATCGGGACACGGAAGTTGTTCTGTGAGAGGTACCGAGCCATACCGCCGGCCTGCGACCAGACGACGACCGCTTTGGCTTCGAGTTCCTCGGCCATGTGCCAGACGCCGCGAGCAAGAGCGGCGGACCGGAATGGGTATTCCTTGAGGTCCGTCGGAGCGCCTTGGGCATGAGCAAGCTCGTCCATGCGTGCCTCGGTGACCTTGATGATCTTCTGCATTGTTTCAACCGCGATATCCGGGAACGCTCCAACAGCGGTCTCCCCAGAGAGCATTACCGCGTCACAACCATCGAAGACCGCATTGGCGACATCGGACGCCTCGGCGCGTGTCGGGGTCGGGGATTCGATCATTGATTCAAGCATCTGCGTCGCGACGATACAAGGCTTACCCTGCTCGTTGCATTTGGCCAATATATGCTTCTGGACCACAGGAACCTTAGCGACATCCATCTCCACACCAAGATCACCACGCGCCACCATCACAGCATCGGTCGCCTCGATGATCGCCTCTAGATTGTCCACGGCCTGAGGTTTCTCGACCTTGACGATCACCGGGATACGCAGCGACAGGTCCTTCTCCGCCCACGGTAAATCTGGCGTGCACCATTCGGTGAGCTTGTCGGTAAGCTCGATGACTTCATCAGCGGTCCGAACGAACGACAGGGCGAGGTAGTCCACGCCGTTGTCGACAGCCCAGCGGGCGCATTCCCAGTCTCGATCGGTGATCGCGGGGACACTGATGTCCGATTCTGGAAGATTGACTCCCTTGCTGCTGGTTATCCGGCCGCCAACGGTCGCGGTGCATTCGAGCCATTTACCCTTCTCATGCTTAATAGCGAGCATCCGGATGGCGCCGTCATTGATCAGAACACGCTGGCCAGGGAGAACATCGGTGTACAACGGATCAAAGGTCACGCTGAAAGTTGCGACTCCATCAACCATCGCGGCTTCACCCTGGTCGATGCGGAACATCACGGTGTCGCCGGTCTTGACAACGATCCCACCTCCGGGATCGATATCTGGGACTTTGCCGACACGCATCTTGGGTCCTTGGAGATCGCCGAGAATCGCGATACAGCGTCCTGATCGCATGGAAGCCTCACGGACATTCTGAATCCGGGTATCCATGTCGGCGAGTGTGCCATGAGAGAAGTTAAGGCGGAAGACGGAGACACCCATCTCGATGAGTCGATCGAGCATCTCTGGAGCGTCAGACGCGGGGCCGAGGGTCGCAACGATTTTGGCGTGCGCGGGAGATGTAGAATCTGCGAGATCCCAGACAGGAGTTTTTGAGTGCGGCGTCATGATGGCTCCGATGAAAATTCGGTGGTTCTATAGCTATACAGAACCGTTATCGGCCTGATCGGGGTGGAATCTGAGCGATTCCGAGCAGAAATGGAGGCATTCAATGGTCAGAATCAGACATTGAACAAGAAGTTGCACACATCAGCGTCGTGCATCACATAGCCCTTGCCCTCAACGCGGAGCTTCCCCGCTTCCTTGATCGCCTTCTCAGACTTGAACTCGACCAGATCGTCCACGCTGTAGCATTCGACGCGGATGAACCCGCGTTCGAAGTCCGTGTGGATGACACCGGCCGCTTGCGGGGCCTTGCAGCCCTCAGGAATCGTCCAAGCACGGACCTCTTTCTCGCCGGCGGTGTAGTACGACTGGTACCCCAGCAGTTTGTAGGCCGCCCTTGCCAGTTTACCAAGAGCGGGCTCGTCCATGCCCATATCTTGGAGCATCTCGAGCTTGTCATCATCATCGAGTTCCGACAGCTCGGATTCGATTCGAGCACAGACAGGAACCATGACCGCACCGACGGATTCTGCGTGTTCGCGGACTTTCTGCGCCAGAGCACCTTCGCCGTTGGCGTCGTCGTCGGCAACATTAGCGATGTACAGAATCGGCTTGGTCGTGATCAGCCCGAGCTTTGTGAGAGCGACTATGTGATCAGGGTCGGTGAGCTTGAGTGCCCGAGCGGGCTTTTGATCTTCTAATACCGGGGTCAGGAGTTCGATGACCTTCATACGGGCGATTGCTTCACGGTCGCCGCCCTTGGCGTTGCGTTTGGCCTTACTCGCGGCGTTCTCGATGGTCTGGATATCCGCGAGGATCAGTTCGAGCTCGATGGTCTCGATATCGCGGAGCGGATCGACCGAGCCATCCACATGGGTGATGTCCTCGCCGCCTGGGGCTTTTTCGAAACAGCGGACGACCTGGACGATCGCATCGACATCCTTAATATGACCAAGAAACGCGTTGCCCTTGCCCTCACCGGTGGACGCACCCTTGACGAGCCCCGCGATATCAACGAGTTCGAGGACCGCGGGGATGATCTTCTGGGTCTTGACATGCTCGTGGATGATTTCGAGCCGAGGATCGGGAATAGGGACGACGCCGATGTTGGGGTCGATGGTCGCAAACGGGTAGTTGGCAGCCAGCGCACCCGCGTTGGTCAGCGCGTTGAAGAGGGTCGATTTGCCCACATTTGGGAGTCCAACAATGCCTGCTTTCATAGCCAATCTCCAGATCCGCTGGCCTTCATCGGTCGCGGCCACGATTGTAGTCGCCCGGCCCATCGCACGGAATACAATGCTTCTGACCAAATCAGTGTCAAAGCCCGGGTAGCTCAGTTGGATAGAGCAGCGCTTTCCTAAAGCGCAGGTCGCAGGTTCGATCCCTGTCTCGGGTGTTCCCCCCCACCCCCCACACCCCCCAAAGTATGAAGACTCCGAATCAGCCATCCTCTGCTCCCCCCAATCGCGGGCACCTGCTCACAGAGCAGCGCCTTGATGCTTCGGCAGATCTGGATGCCGGGTCGATCGGGGACACACTCAGGACCATCAACGATGCCGATTCTGGGATCGCTAATGCAGTTCGGGATCAGATCGAACCCATCGGGCTGGCTGTAAAGATGGTCGTCCAATCACTCGAATCGGATGGACGGCTGATCTATCTCGGCGCCGGAACCAGCGGACGGCTTGGAGTCCTCGATGCTTCGGAATGCCCGCCGACCTTCAACAGCGATCCAAACCAGGTCATTGGGATCATCGCCGGGGGGGACTCGGCTCTGCGGAAATCATCGGAACACAAAGAAGACGATCCGAGCGGGGTACACATCCAACTCGATGAGCTGAGCGTGAACTCCAAGGACTCGGTCATCGGGATCGCAGCCGGGGGAACAACGCCATTCGTGCTTGGCGGGGTTGAGTATGCCAAGTCACTCGGGGCATCGACCGGACTCCTGACCTGCACGCCGATCGATCAGCCGTCATGGTGCGATGTGCTGATCGCAATCCAGACCGGACCCGAAGTCGTCACGGGTTCGACGCGTATGAAAGCTGGGACCGCGACCAAGATGGTGCTCAACATGATTACCACCGGCGCGATGGTCCATAGCGGAAAGGTCTACGGGCACCAGATGGTCGATATGCGGGCCACCAACGACAAGCTGCGTGATCGGGCCGCGCGAATCATCTCGCAAATTACTCACATTGATCGAGACGAAGCTTTTGGTCTTCTGGACCTCGCCGGCGGGAGTGTCAAACCGGCGCTGGTGATGCACGCTCAAAACCTCTCGCTTGATCAAGCGAATGAGCTGCTCGATCAACACCACGGGCGGCTGCGCCCGATTTTGGGTGAGCCATCATGAATCAAAGTGAACTCGCCGGCGCGTGCATCATGACCGGGTTCCGCGGCGCATCGCTCGATGACCCGCAGTGCCGGGCTGATATCAAGCATCTCAAAGACCTGCACATCAAGGGCGTGATCCTCTTTGACACGCACCTACCCACCGGAGGCATGCGGAACATTGTCAATGAAGATCAACTCAGACAGCTCACAGATGATCTGAAAAACGAACTCGGCGACGATCTCATCATCGGTATCGATCAAGAAGGCGGAGAAGTTAATCGGCTGGGGCTGTTTCAAGACGCGGGTGTCAGCGAACAACTCAGCGCCCGCATGCAAGGTGCGATGAGCCTGAAGCAGCTTTCGGCAACAATCGATCCGGTTGGCCAAGCACTTTCAGACGCCGGAATCAACCTGACATTCGCTCCGTGTATTGATCTGGAAATCAATCCCGACAATCCCATCATCGCGGGGAAAGATCGATCATTAGGAACCGAACCATCGCGCGTAGCGCAAGCCGCCACCACGATCATCAAGACCTATCACAATCACGGCGTCCGTTGCTGCATCAAACACTTCCCCGGTCACGGATCATCCTCCATCGACACCCATGATGGACTCGCCGACATCACGAGTTCTCTATCCGATGACGAACAACATGTCTACAAACTCTTGGCCGATTCGATCAAGGCTGGTCACACGCCGCGGTGCGCCGCGATGACCGGGCATCTCATCCACAGAGACACCGATCCAAAGTTACCCGCCAGCCTGTCCCGGGCGCACACCACTGAACTCTTGCGAGAGACAATCGGGTTTGATGGATTGATTATCACTGACTCGATCGACATGGGGGCGATCCGTGCTCATCATGATTCTGCAGCCGCGAGTGTTCTTGCGATCCGTGCGGGCGCTGACTTAGTTCTCAATGGGTTCAATGCCGCTGATGAAACAACTGGTCATCCAGCAAGAGTAATGCATCAAGCCGTTCTGAGCGCCCTCAATAGCGGCTCGATCAGCGAAGCCCAAATCTCTCAATCGGTCGCACGCCGATTCAGTCTGTTCCCTTAATCCAACCCGATAACAGTGCTGACCATCGCGTTTGAGCCTTATTTTCTCGCATGTTACTGGCTCATCGACCGTTTTAGTAGCCGCAAGCCTGAACTTGTGGTCCGTTATGGGCATGAAACTCCAAAAACAGAAAAGATCATTCGCCATCGGTGCAACTCTTGCGGGGATCGCACTGCTCTCAGGGTGCACATCTTCACACCCTTCGACCGCATGGCAGGGCCGGGGATACGACGCGGGATCAAGCGGGAGCTCATCGGCCTTGGTGTTCATTCCAAGAAACGAAGAGTCTGGCTCGTTGGTATTTTCTGACGTGCAAGGCCCCGAGTTTGGGCGCCGCGACCACACGCTTTCGAGTCTCGACACATCAAGGCGTGACGAGCTCTTTGGTGTTCGTCAACAAAGGCAACCGTCGCTGAGCCACTCCCGCACCTTCCGTAGCACAAACCGGGCTGATGAGTACCGATACCCAACCCAGGAGAGTCGTCGGCATCATGGCTACCGGAGATACACCCGAGACCACTAAAATACTAATTCAATGAAAAATGGAGAGGGCCGACCCTTAGTCTAAGGATCGGCCCATCACCAACACCAACATGCACCAATAAACTCGTGATTAGTCGTACAGCGCGGCCGTCGGAGGAAGCTCGACAGCCCGGAGCTGCAATGTGGTTTCAATCCGGAAGTTCGAACCGCTGTAGCGACGCTCGGCATGGAAGATATCGAGCGAATAGGTCGTGTCATCCTGCAGCCAATCGAGACGATCCAGATCTAGGAACTGCTCGCGTTGCGGGTGAAGCCCGCCAAGATCTACGACCAAACGCCCATCAATAAACACCCAAACATCGTCATCACCGGTGAACTTAAACACCTGACCGGACTGGCGATGGAATGTAAACTGGGTATTGATCTGGGTTGTGAAGTGATAGTTGCGGTCGCTACGGTAATCGCCGTAAAGCTCACCGTTGATCGGGAAGAACCCATAGGTTCCGTGGACAGTATCAGAGGCTGAATCAAAGACATAGCGATCAGTGCCTTCGACACGCTGCAGAGTGAGCTGGATGGTCGAAGACAGATTCACCCCTGGAACATCGCGGTACCACTGATCAAAGCGTTCCGATGATGTCAATCCATTTCCCGAAGGGCCATTGACAAGTTGGCCTTGACTGTCATCCATTTCTGGATCAAACATTGCTGGATTAATATTTCGTCCCTGAGAATCGCGGAACTCACTGTAGATTTTCATGCCCCGCAGATCACCAGAAGAAACCGGTTTCCCATCCTCACCGAGCACATCTGCTACGAGACCGACGGTTGTGGTGCCCCCGAAATACTCGAAGTCAGGGTGCCCGCCTTCCCACTGCCTGGGCTTGAAATCACGGATGACGCAATCAAGCTCGAGGGTATCGGGGAGCGCATCGGTTGCACCATCTTGAGCCGATGCGGCCCAGGCAACGGACATTGCTCCTACTCCACCGACTAGAAACGCGAGAACTCCGGCCTTTGAGAAGCCATTAGATGTGTTTACTTTGTGCTGTTGCATGCTTTCATTCCTTCCCGCAGCGAGAGGCTGCGCCCCCGTACTTGTTAACCAATCATGTGGACCCGCTATAAACGGGCTCAGTCCAGGGTGGATTCCACCGAAGCGATGCTTGCGGATGAATCCTGAGATGCTGATACGAACGCCGTACCAATCGAAAAGATCATGGAAAGCCCCGAGGCGGCAATTGCTGCGATAAGCAGAGCCTGCATTAGTTTGTTCTGACCGGCGAGCGGGGCGTCGCCTTCTCCGGCCATTTCCTGAAGTGGTGGTGCTGTGGTGCTCATTGCATGCTCTCCTGGCGGGGGGTTGGTTTGGTGTTGATCCCGCAGATGAACACTCCAATTCATCCACGACGATGCCAGTGATTCACATTGATAAGTCAGCCAATCCTTTCCCTTTGTGCCGGTTGTGACGGCTGCCCGGCTCCAGACTGAGTCAACGGGAGTTGGTCTCTCATGATCTGGAATTTGTGAACTCAGGCCCAAATGCCCGATGGAATCAGAGAATGATGTGATACACTGCCTCGGTATGGCGGCCTCATGACGACCTGCGCGGGAGAATTGCTCAATGGATGTCTTTGTAATCGAGGGTGGACGACAACTCACCGGAAAAATTCGGGTCAATGGCTCAAAGAATGCCGCTCTGCCACTCATGGCTGCCGCCCTGCTCACCGACGAGCCCCTCGTCCTCAGCGATGTACCCAATCTCTCCGATATCCGCAATATGACCCGACTCCTGACCGAACTCGGGGTCCACAGCTCGATAGATGCCCTCGAAAATGGCCAGACGATCACCCACCAAGTCACTGATCCGACGCAATCCCACGCCCGATACGAAATAGTCCGCACTATGAGGGCCAGCATCAGCACCCTCGGTCCACTACTGTCCAAACGCGGCAGCGCCCGCGTCTCGCTCCCCGGCGGCTGCGCGATCGGGCAACGCCCTGTTGATCTCCACCTTAGAGGTCTCGAGGCACTCGGAGCCAAGATCACCCTTGATGGCGGTGACATCGAGGCCGTCGCCCCGACCGGCACCGGCGGACGCCTTATCGGGGCCCCTATCTTCCTTGGAGGCCCGTTTGGATCGACCGTCTTGGGCACCGCCAACATCATGTCGGCCGCCACGCTTGCTCGCGGCACCACGACTATCGAATCCGCAGCGTGCGAGCCTGAGATCGTGGACCTTGCCAATATGCTCATCGCGATGGGCGCCAAGATCACCGGAGCGGGCTCGCCCCGGATCATCATCGAGGGCGTCGAAGAACTCGGGGGCACCAGCCACCGCGTGATGGCCGACCGGATCGAGGCCGGGACCTATATGTGCGCCGCGGCGATCACGGGATCAGACCTCACACTCGAGAACTGCCCGCTCGATGCGATGATGAGCGCCGTCGATACCTTTGGCCACATGGGCATCCATGTTGATCCTGTTGGGTCAAACAATGACCCGATGCGTCAATCCTGCACGATTTCTAGATCGGGCCAGATCAAATCCGTACAAATCACCACCCAGCCGCATCCGGGATTCCCGACTGATCTGCAGGCTCAGTTCATGGCGCTGCTCTGTCTATCTAATGGCAACTCGGTCATCACCGAAAAAATCTTCCCAGAACGGTTCCTTCATGTCGCCGAGCTCTCGCGGATGGGTGCCCAGATCCATCGTCAGGGAGCGACCGCGGTCGTCACCGGGGTTGAGGAACTTACGGGCGCACCAGTGATGGCGTCTGATCTGCGTGCGAGCGCGGGACTGGTTATCGCTGCTCTTGCCGCCAACGGGACAACAGTAATTAACCGTGTGTATCACATCGATCGCGGGTACGAGAACCTGGAAGAAAAACTGGCTGGGGTTGGGGCCTCGATCCGCAGAACGGACGCCGAAGAGTTTGCTGATTCAGCGATGACGCTCTAAAACAGTGCTTCAAACAAAGTAATCAATCATCTTCTTCATCGAAGCCTCGCCGGACCATCTCGCTGAGGTGCTCGAGACATGCTTTGGCATCATCTCCATTGCAGACTACTTCTATCGAGGTTCCCTTGGTCGCTGCTAGGAGCATGAGGTCCATGACCGACTTTCCATCGGCGTCTTCTTCGTTGGCTTTGACGCGGACATCGGCGTCGAACTTCCCGGCCGCGATCGCAAAATCGGTCGCCGGACGAGCGTGGAGCCCGTATCGGTTAACAATTTTGAGTTTGGCCGAACACGACTTAGGCACACTTTTCTCCATCAATCACAGCTTTATCTGCTCAACACACACATCTCGCCATAAGCGGGATGCCTGAAAAAATCATCTCTCGCTACTCTTACAACCGCTCAACAACCCAGAACCGAGATCACGCCTCGCCGAGCCGATGATGGTCGGCATCATCGAGCAGCGTGGCGATCTCGTCGACCCCTTGCGTCTGACGCATACAGCGACGGAAGGTCTCTTTGGACAGGTTCTTGAAGATCGTTTCCATCGCTTGCAGGTGATCCTCAGGCTGATCTGCCGGGGTCAAAAGCATGACAATGGTGTACACAGGGAGCTTGTCGCGGGATTCAAAGTCGATCCCGCGCTGACTGAGCCCGATTCCCGCAGCCAGTTTGGCGATCTTGGGGTGCTTGATATGAGGCACCGCCACGCCGTACCCGAATCCGGTCGAGGATTTGCGTTCGCGTTCGAGGATCTTTGCAAGCAGCTCGTCGCGGATCTCGGCCGGGGCCGATCCGCTTGCGACGAGCATATCGATCATCTCGGCGATTGCACCATCACGGTCGCTCGCTTGAAGATCGCTACAAATGGCACTGGGTTGAATAATCTCGGTCAGTTTCATGTGAGCCCCATACGAGCGTTCTGTACGCATACACCATAGCCCCAAACCATCCAAAAGGTGGCCTGAGAGCGACTTATGCATAGCCGAGCGGTTTATCGCACTGACTTGAGCTTCTCGCGGTGATCATGGAGCTGACGGTCGGCCTTAACCACGACCTCGTCGATCGCGTCATAGACATCCGGGCCCTCGGCCTTGGCAATAAAGTCCTCGTGGCGTTCAACATCAACCGTCACTTCGACGGCGTATTGCTCTTTAGTCGGGCTTTCTTTCCAGACAAGGAAGTCCATCTGCTGAACAAAGCCCTTGTATGAACTGAGTTTTTCGGCCTTCTTTTCGATGTGAAGGCGGATTGGATCCGTGATTTCAAACTGACGCCCAACAATGTTAATACGCATGGAGGTCTCCTTTGGGCTGGGGGCACGCAAACTCACGCGCCCTGTGACTGCTCTATTCTAGGATATCAACCTCCAACTTCCAAGTGTCTTTTTGAGAGCACAGACCCAATCACCTACGCCCGAGAAACCCCCTAGACTTGCCACCATGTCCGCTAAAGCCCTCCGCAACTTAATTCAGTACGGCATCCTCGCGATGCTCCTCGGCCTCCTCGGGATTTTCCTGCTCTACCCCATCGGACTCACCGTCCGCGGTGGCTTTGCTACTGATCCCGCCACGGGCAGCGGGTGGACCTTCGAACACATCCTGCTGGTCTTCCAGGACCCCCTCCAGATTACCGGGCTCATCAACTCACTCAAAATCGCGGTGATGACCACCTTCTTCTGCATCATCATCTCGCTCCCGCTGGCAACCCTCAGCGCCCGCTACACCTTCCCGGGCAAGAAAGTCCTCAACGCCGCGATCTTGGTACCGCTCATCCTCCCGCCGTTCGTCGGCGCGATCGGGATCAGTAAACTCATGGGACGCGAGGGTGCCCTCAACGCGATGCTCGGGACCGACTGGGACCTGCTTGGCAATGGCAAGTTCTGGGGCGTCGTCCTCGTTCAAGCCCTCCACCTCTATCCAATCATCTACCTCAACACCGTCGCATCGCTCGCGAACCTCGACCCTGCTCTTGATGAGTGCGCCGAAAACCTAGGCGCAGGCGGGTGGAAAAGGTTCTTCAAAATTACACTCCCGCTGATCCGTCCGGGTTTGTTTGCGGGATCAACGATCGTGTTCATCTGGAGCTTTACCGAACTCGGCACGCCGTTGATGTTCGATTACTCGACGGTGACTCCGGTACAAATCTTCTACGGGCTCAAAGAAGTCCAGAACAGCGCCGAGCCTTACGCATTGACCGTGGTGCTGCTGTTCTCAGCGATCATGATCTATGTACTCGGCAAGCTGGTGTTTGGCCGCAAGGGATACGCGATGTATTCCAAGGCTTCACGGGCCGGATCCGAAATCACGCTCAAACCGTTCTGGGGACTGATGGCGATGCTCGCCTTTGGTGGAGTCACGGCACTGGCACTCATGCCTCACATCGGGGTTGTCCTGACCTCGCTCGCTGAGCCCGGCTCTTGGTACGCCTCAGCACTCCCAGAATCCTTCACCCTATCGCACTTCGAACAGGCACTAACCGCGGGCGAATCGTTCAACTCGATCAAGAACTCGTTGATCCTGTCGCTGCTGGCGATGATCCTCAATATGGGCTTCGGCGTGCTTATTGGCTACATCCTCGTCCGTACTAAAGTCCTCGGGCGTGGGGTGCTCGACGCCCTGTGCATGATGCCGCTGGCGGTACCGGGATTGGTCATGGCCTTCGGCTATGTCGCGATGACACTCCGCTGGCCGTTCGGTGCGGGCGACCCACTCGAAGGCACGCTGGCGGTCTTTGGGACCAATCCAAACCCGTTCCCGCTGCTGATCATCGCGTACGCGGTGCGTCGCTTGCCTTACATTGTGCGTTCGACAGTAGCCGGGCTTGAACAGACTTCTGGCGAGCTTGAAGAGGCTGCTGTGAATCTTGGCGCGACGCGCGTTGCTGCGGTCCGCAAGGTCATCATCCCGCTGATCATGGCCAACCTGATTGCGGGCGGATTGCTGGTCTTTAGTTTCTCGATGCTCGAAGTTTCGGATTCGCTGATCTTGGCCCAACGCTCTGACCACTTCCCGATCACGAAAATGATTTACGAGTTTACAAACCGGCTGGGCGATGGACAGTACATCGCTTCAGCGATGGGTGTCTGGGGCATGACGCTTCTAACAGTCACGCTCGTCGGAGCATCAGTAATGATGGGCAAGAAGCTCGGTTCCATCTTCAGGGTCTAACCCCCCACCCCCCAAGTAAACCATGAATATCAGATTCACCCATCCCGATGATGTCCCCGCCATCACAGCGATACTCAATTCCGAAATCGCCAATGGCATCGCCCATTTCGGGACCGAGCCGATTGACGGTTTGGCAATCTCCACTGAGCTCAAAGCCGCGGGAAACAAGTTCCCTTGGTACACAGCTGAGGACAAAGCCGGCAAGTTCCTTGGGTTCTGCAAGTCCGCCCCCTGGAGCCCGCGCGGCGGATACGACTGGACCGTGGAGATCACCATTTACATCGCAAAGCACGCACAAGGCCAAGGCGTTGGCAAAGCCCTCTATACCCGATTACTCGATACCCTCCGCGCCCAGCGGTTCCAGATAATCGTCGCTGGTGTCTCAGAGCCCAACCCCGCCAGCGCCGCGTTGCACACATCCATCGGCATGGAACAGAGCGGGTACAACAAGACCATGGGCTTCAAGCACGGCCAGTGGATCGATGTGAGCTACTACCAGATGATCCTCGGCGATCTGGCTAGCCCGCCCTTACCGGTGTTGGATGTCAACGAGGCCATTTCAGACCAATCAAGCTGATACACTCAGTGCATGCTTGACTCCAACGCCAGCATCATCTCGCGAGCAACACACCTCATGCGGTCCGCGTGGTCAGCGACGCTGCTCTTTGACCAATCGCCTTATGACACCAAGTGCATGATCGACCCACGGACCGGCGACTTTATCATCGCGATCCTCAAAGACGCACTCAATGCGGACGATCTGGTCCTCGCTTGTCCGCGCGACTCACTCGATACACAGCTACGCATCTCGGTTGATCTCTCAGAAGATGTCACCGAAGAACAGGCTGACCGATTTACTGCGTACCATCTGCCCCCGACCACCCCGCTGCTGGCGATCGGGAAGCTTGAATATGCCAAGCTCGATTCCGGAGAAGTGGTCACAAATGATGAATGCATGCTCGCCAATCCGCTGGTTGGATCGATGGGCCCGATGTGCAGAGCACTCAATGCGGACCGCGATGCACTCGCGGGGGTGTGCCGGTTTCTCTCTGGGGTTGATCACGAATCGCCTCTGGCGGTCGGGGTCGATCCCGACGGAATTGATATCCGCGCAAGCTTCGGGCTGGTGCGGCTGGTGTTCCCTGTGCCGGTTAGCGACGCAGAGGAAGCGATGAGTTCGATCGAGGCGTTGCTGGAATCGTGCAATGCGTGAGGCCCACGCACATCTTTTTCAGCTCGGACGCTCGCTGACGATGCTGGATTGCTCGGGATGCCAGAGCCGAGAGGCGATGCTGGATTTAATCGCCAAGTTCAGCCAGAATCTCATGCCTACGGACTGGGTGCTCGCTCACAGCGTCCGCCCCGAGGCATGGCCCAATCCAAGGTGGCCGTCGCGTCAGGAACTCGATCATGCGAGCGGCGATCGCCCCGTCTGCGCCTGGTGCTTCGATTACCACTCGATGGGAGCATCATCATCCGCACTCGACCACGCTGGAATCTGCGGCGACACCGTCATCGACCGAGGCATTATTGAGCTTGACAACAACGGAACCCCGACCGGTGTGCTCTTTGAACACGCGGCACTCAAGCTGTGGTCGTCTGTCCCCGAACCGGGGATATCACAACGACGCTCGCATGTTCTGAATGCCTGCAACCACCTGAGTAATCTCGGGTTCACAGAAGTTCATGATCTCAAAGCCCAGCCCTGGCTCGGGCATGTGTTGCATGATCTTCGGGTTGCTGGCGAGATTACACAACGATTCCAGCTCTTTCCGCTCACCAAAGATCTCGATGAAACACTCTCGACCCGTGATCAGTGGGAAGTAGATCATCTCACACTTGCAGGCACCAAGATCTTTACTGACGGCTCTCTCAACTCGCGCACCGCATGGATGCTCGATCCATACACGGACACCGCCTCGGTTGGGACCCCGATGATGACCCCTCAAGAAATCGACGACGCGATGCTCAAGAGCAAAGCCCACAACCTCCCCGTTGCGGCCCACGCGATCGGGGATGCCGCCGTCCGGGCGGTGCTGGATTCGATTGAACGGACGGGGTGCTCGAACATGAACGCACGCATCGAGCACGCCGAGCTGATCCATCCTGATGACATCGCCCGCTTTGTCGAACTCGGGGTGATTGTTTCGGTCCAGCCGTGCCATCTGCTGCCCGACATGGAGGCACTCAATACCGGGCTCTCCGATCGGCTCGACCGGGTGCTCCCGCTGCGTTCATTGATCGATTCTGGATGCGTCCCCGGGGAATCACTGATCTTCGGGTCCGATGTGCCCATCGTCCGCGCTGACCACGAAGACTCGATTCAAGCTGCTATCCACAGGCGTCGCGAAGGCATGCCCGAGTCCGATGCGATCGGACTCAACCAGAGGCTAACACGCGAAGAATCACTCGCGTGCTTTGGTGCTAACTAAGAACCTCGTCATCCAGCGGGATCCGGAGCTCGAACTCCGCACCGTGACCACGCTTGCGGATCAGCGATAGGTCGCCGCCCATCTCCACAGCCAATCCACGCGAGAGCGCAAGCCCCAGCCCTAACCCTGAACGGTCACGCAGTGCTGATGAAGAACCACGCACAAACTCACCAAAGATCTTCCGACGGTCTCTGCTGGCAACGCCCGGGCCGTGATCGGCGACCACCAACAGCAATGAGTTTCCATCAACCGAGGCATCGAGATGGACACGGAGGTCGCGGTCGTCTCCCAGTTCATGATCACCGCCCGCGTACTTGCACGCGTTGTCCATGAGATTCATCACGATCCGTTCGATCGCGTGTGGATCGAGTGTCACCGTTCGCTGTGCGTGATCTACCGTTTCATCCGACACCACCAGATCCATCCCGGACTGCTCACCCAAACGCGACATCGGGGGGACGATGCGTGCGATCAACTCGCCCACAGAGATCCGCTGCTCGCCCTTTGGCTTGTCCTTGCCGTAGCGCTGGCGGGAGATTCGTGCGTATTCAAGTACATTCTCCACGATCCCTGTGAGCCGATCAGATTCTCGTTTGAGAGTATTGAGATATTCTTTGCGGACCGATTCATCGGTCACCATCCCATCAGCCAGCATCTGCGAGTACAACCTGAAGGTCGTTAAGGGTGTTCGCAGTTCATGCGTTACAGCTCCAACAAAGTGGGCCCGCCTTGCCGACAAAGTCAGCACCGTCCGGAGCACCATGCCAACAGCGATTATCGCGAGGACCACCGCGATCCAAGTCACCAGCATGGCCATTATCGCGGGAGTGAATCGATCTCCAGCGACTGCAACCGCCCCTCCCGGGATAAACGAAACCGGTACCGTTGCTAGCCGATACACTGGGAGCTGCTTCCCCTTTGAGCCGGACATGAACTCGGCCGGATCGCTGGTGATTGGGACCAGTAATGATGTCGGGAGCAGATCGCGGATTGATCCCAAAAGCTCGCTGGACATGGATGCCCAGTCCAGCCAGACCCCCTGAACTACAGGATGTCCCCCTCGTTGAATAGTTCGGGTCAATATGAGTTCATGGGTTCCGTCATCGCGCAGGATCCAGCGGGGCTCGATCGCGCCGACCACATCTTTGATCGCAATAGCATCACGATTCTTTGCTCGGTTGTCGTCACCAAAACGGTCCGAGTCAGCCATGTCCTTCTGATCAGTTTCTGTACTTTCCTGTTTTTCCTTGCCGGCCGTTAAGCGTTCATCTGCAATCAGATAATCCCGATTGCCAGGCGTGTCACGGTAAACGAGTCCAGCAGAAACGGGCGGCGTATCAACGACCTCTTCCGATACCGGGCTCGCAGAAAGCGCTTGGCTGTTCTGCGCGATGTTGGCGATCTGCTGCCTCGCTTCAAAGTCCGCCTCGGATTGAGCAGGATTAGGTACTGAACTCCTTAAAGCCGTCATATTCGAGCGTACCAGTCCACCGTCCAGCTCGCGTGCAACCATCACAGGATCGTTCTCGCTCTCCTGTGCAACCAAACCCCCATCGAGCACTTGCTGCTGCGTTTTAGTCAGCATCGCGATCGTGTCGGCCTCGCTCCCTGATCCCTTGGTCGAACCGAGCTCGTCGATCTCGAAGAAGCCTTGTGCGTAATCGCCTCCTACAAATGCCTTCTTCTGTTGCTCAGCCGCGGTCTCAATCCGATCGCCCAATGGCGCCGGCGGATTCAAGTCCAGTACGTTTTCATAATCCTCGATCGGGCGGGCCGCCTCAAGAGCAATCATCGGCGCCAGCCGAGAGTCCATACGCCACAGCGCAAGACGGATTAGCTCTTGACGCTGATTCATCGCTCGAGAGACCGCGCTGCGGGATTCGAGCGTATAAACGGTGATGCTCGCCCAGCTCAGCGCGGAGACGATTAAAAACACCCCGCCCCAGAACGCCCACCAGAGTTTGCTCCGGCCGTTTTTCATGAATCTTCACCACTGTTACTACCAACGCTGCTATCGGGAGCCGCCAGCATGTAGCCCTTGCCCCGGACCGTCCGAACGACCTCTGGACTCGCCGGATCATCATCGAGAGTCTCGCGGATCCGGGCAATCGCCATATCGACCGTCCGTGTGTGGGTACCACGCGGGTCAAGCCCCCACACTTTCTGCAGCAGCTCATCACGCGACACCGCACGCCCTGGATTGGCCGCCAGGAACCCGATGACCTCCGCCTCACGCTCGGTCATCGTCCGGCGTGACCCGTCTGCAAGGATCGCCTCCCTGCGTTCAAAATTGATCTGTCTCCCCGCGATCATCATCTTCTTTCGCTGCGATGGGCGCGCCGGCATCCGCCTAAACACCGCCTCGATCCGCGCGATCAGTTCATCGAGTGAGAATGGTTTGACAATATAATCATCCGCGCCCAGCTTGAGCCCGCCGATCCGGTCGCTCTCCTCGCCTCGGGCGGTCAGGAAAATTACAGGGACATCCGGCTTGGGCTTGCGGAGTTCTCGCAACACTTCGAGCCCGTCCATTTTGGGCATCATGATATCGAGCAGCACTAGATCAGCTTCAACGCTCAGGCACATCGCCAGCCCCTGCTCGCCGTCGCTTGCCTCGTGGACCGTGTACCCTGTATACGACAACGCATCGACCAGGCCTCGCCTGATCGAGTCGTCGTCCTCCACCACAACTAATACACCTAATGACAAATCAGCATCCTTTCGCTTCTACCTTACCATGAATAATGGACCGTGTAGGTGACAACACCTTCTTCGTCGGGCTCAAGCGTCACCGGGACATGCATGGTTCTTGCATCGAGCATCTTATACTTGTGCGATATTTTCTGAACATCCGAGTTGGACCAGCGATAGAGCCGTTCCTGGACCACGACATCGACGGGCACTTCCTTGCGGTTCCGAACCTTGACTTCGATCGTCTCGGTGATCCACCGATTGCCCCGCTCAAAGCTCACCTGACGACGCTCACCAACCACATCAAACGCGTTGCCGAGCTTGATCATGATGGTCTCTTCACGGGCTGTGTGATCGATCACATGCTCGCCGATGAACTCATATGCCCCGTCGGACTCGTCGAGCTGATTCACCCGCATCCGTCCCGACGGCAGGGGCACCCCGAGACCGTCGTCCTCGGCATTGTCAAACCGAAGAAATACCTCAACCTTTGAGTTGGATTGCACACCCCAGTGCTGGTCGGCCATCGCATCACTGCCGGTCCATCGCGCCTGTGCGGTGCCGTCGTACATCAGGATTTTTTCTGCTGGCACGCCGTTGACCGCCTCGAACAGCTCGATCTGCTTGGTTGAACGATCGGGGATCGTCGTCGGACGCCCCAGCGTGTAAAGGTGGTACTCGAAGAATGATTTTTCAGCGAACCCAGCGGACTTCCCCGCACTGTCCATTCTCGACATACTCTCCATCCGTGCATACTGATTCTGCGGCTGCGCCCGGTGCACATCGCCCGCAACGAGCTTGAGCTTCGCGTTCTCGTAAGTCCCGCCCGACTGATTCAGGATCGAGACCCACGCCCCGATGTCAATCGTCCCAGAGTTGGCGTCTTTTCCCTCGGTATACACAAGATTGTAATCTGCCCACCATGTAATACCGGTCGTCTGGTACGACACCCGGGTCTCGTGCTCCCCGCCCTTGTTCGCATCCACCTGCCACATGAGCGTCGGCTTGGTGACGAGTGATTCATCGAGCGATGGGAACACGACGCCGCTGTAGCCCTGTTGGAACTGCACGCGCCCGTCATCGAGTTGCAGAAGCATCCCCCCAGCGGCCGTCGACATAAGAGTCACTTCTTGACCGTTGTGAATAATTGTCTGATCGATGTACCGCTCGAGCATCCGATCCATCGACAGCAAATCAAACCGGTAGCTCTGCTCCAGCACACTTGTCCCGTCTGGATCAGTCAACGACGAGAACCGGACGGTCGTCGGATCAAGCAGCGCCGCGACATCGGTGAACTTGAGCTCACTGAACCCCTGCTCGATTTCCAGCACCCGGTCTTGGCGGATCACAGCGTAGCCTGGGATCTGGTTGTACCTGTTGTAACCATAACCCTGCGATTGTCCGGGTACCGGACGATACCACTCGGCTGGGATCGCCCCAGGGCTCGCGGTTGAATAGATAGTCAGTGCGGTGTCGTCGGCGATTGCTAGACCACTCACGCTGATCAAGACCGCTGTAGCAGCTCGTACATTGAACATCTTCATTGGGGTACTCCTTGTGTGCCTTGGGCTTCTTTCAGATCCCAGTCTCAGTATACAAACCCCGGCACCCGAGCTATCGAATGCCGGGGGGTGAATGGTTCAATCATCTCATCTTTACTTCGGATTCTTGACCAATATCCGCTTGCCGTGGTTCATCAGCTCCACATCGCCCCGGTTGGCCATGATCCACTGACGCCCCTGACTCACCAGATCATCAACAAGCGACCAGTACGCGTCGGTCGCGAACTCAATCGTGTCATCAATCGCATGCTCAATATCCGCCGTAACCGAAACATCCACCCAGCGCCCTTCCTTCCGGTAGAGCGTCGAGTTTTTACCGCGCTGGACCGTAGAGATCTCGATCTTGTTCATATCCGCGTCTAAGTACGCGTTGCCTTTGATCATCCCGCTTGATTGTACCTTCGCTTCAGGGGCGGCCCCAGACACCAGGCTTGACATGCGTAGATCATTTCGATTCATAGACTGAGACACAGCGTCACGGCCAGAGCGAGCCTTGGATTTGAGATCGGATTGCCGGCTCGCGATCCTTTCGTATTGTCGCAAACCACTCGCGTCTACCTCGGCCAACTCTTCAAACGCCATGTCCTCGGTCGCGAGGAACGCAGTGTACTCGGTCATGATCCCGTGTTCTAAGGAGAGCGTTGTGACCTCTTCGACAAGCTCAGAATTGGGCTCCGAACCATCAGCCGTCTGTGTTCTGATTTGTGTAATCAATGAGTCAATCCGTTGCTGAGCCCATAAACGCGGGATGAACCCGTGCTTGGCTGATGCCTCGTCGTTCGTGACATGGCTCCCAAGAGTTGCGTTCTGCCCGTTTCGATCGCCCGACAGCCGGAGCCACAACGGCATCCCGCTTGGGTTCTCATATTTCCCGAGCACAACGACCCTTGATCCTTGATACAGATCACTCAATCCGCCGTCTTCAATGCTGTAAACCTTGGACCTTCGGATCAAGTCTCTTGTTTCTTGGGTCATCCCCGTGCCGCAGAATCCGCCCACGCCTCCTTCAAACTCGATACCTGTCATGACAGGCTCATTGAGCTTATCAAAGACCTGCCCGACCTTGATCTCGACATCCTCGCCTGGAAGCACAAAGGTGGACTCGCCATTGGTTTCTTCAGAGATCGCATCAAGTAGCGGGGCGTTGACGTCATACCCCACACCAAAGGTAAACACACGCCGGTCCGCGCCATTGTTCTTGACGGCTGCGTCACGGATCTGCACCTCGCCGGTCTTTCCCTCGGTGGCCAGCCCATCGGTCATAAACAACACCAAGGGCAGCATCCCATCAACGCTCGGCTGGCGCAACGCTTCAACGAGCGCGTCGTGGAGGTTGGTCCCGCCGTTGGATCGGATCTGATCGATGTAGTTGATCAGGTCTCTGCGAGAGTCTTTCGTGATCACAACCGACCCGTCTGCAAACGAGCGTACATCGCCGCTGTAGTCCACGATGCTGACCCGCTCACCGAATGCCATCCCGTAGACGATCTGCTTTGCGGATTCCTTCGCCTGCTCGATTTTTTCCCCGCCCATCGATCCGGAGCGGTCGATCACGATCGTCACCTCCCGGAGCATCGGGCTCTGATCCGTATCAATCGGATCCGGCGCATCGGCTACAAACATAAAGTACCCGCTCGTATCATCGGTTGGGTACAGAAGCACCGTTGGCTCGCCTGTGTCATCCCCGGTCGACGCATACATCACAAACGCCCCCGGCTCATCGAGCATCGGGACATCTACACGCATCCGCCTGTCGCCCTCCGGGGTGCTCACAATCGGGTGCGACGGCGAGAATACCGCCCCGAGCTCCAAATCAGCGGACTCGACAAAAATCTCAAGCTCCCATCCGATCGACGAAACGCTCACACCCGCGGAGCGAGGGAGCACATACTCCACCGTACCCCGGTGCGCATCGAGTACCTGCTCGTACGCGATGGTCACCGTCCGTTCTGCCCCAGGCTCAACCGGGAACACACTCGATTGGATCATCGCATTGCCCACAAACTCAAGCAATCCCGGATCAACCATCTGGCGCACGATCTCCTGGTATCTCCTTGTCGCTTCTTCGCGCGGGAGCAGTTCTGCCGTCGGTTCATCGCCGATCCCATCAATCCCAAATGTATTGATCGCCGCACCGTCCGGCACCGGAACCACCACCCGCGCCTGAGCGCGACGGTTGGTCGGATTATGCACCACCATAGTCAAAGTAGTCGTTGCGACACTGCCCACGATACGCACATCGGCGTGCACGGATTTAACCGCCGTGACCTCAGCAATTCCCGGCACCGAGATTGATCTCTGAGGAACAAGCACCCGGATCTGATCCGATCCGATAGGCTGACTGCAAGCAATAGAACTGCCCGCACCGATCACGATCGCCGCTGCCAAACCAATCGGGACAAAGCCCAACCCGCTCAGACTCAAACTCATTCCCAATCCCAGTACGCTTCGATTAACCTGCTTCATCCGATTCATATGTGATCTCCTTGTGTACATGCTGTACGAATAGAGATACCAACCTATTGCCCGCAAGGTCGTCACACGAATGTCACACGCGTTGTGCAAGATCCCAATGTCACAATCAAGTCACGCGGCCGTCACAGCCGTGTCACACCGATCTTGCCCTATCACTCAGAATCACGATTCAGTCCGCGCTGCGGACAATCAGTTTGTGTGGCAATAAAATTGTGACAAATCCCGCAATCGCAAGCACAACTGCTGTCCCCATGAACGCCGCGTCAATCCCCATCCCCTCGATCAATCTCGTTTGCATCGAATCAGGCAGCAGCTCAACGCCCCACATCACAAAGCCCGGAACGCTCGGCTTGGCCCCCAAACCATTCTGCACAACCTCGGCCCCCAGCGGCCCCAAGAACGACAGCGACCACGCACCGCCGAGCATCAAACCCGACACCAAGCTCGTCCGGTGCGGCAATAGCCGTTGCGAGAGCGACATACTCACCGGGATCGCGGCCCCGAACCCGACCCCAGACAACACCGACGCCCCCATCACCATCCACCGTCCGATCTCGGGATCCATAGCCGTCAGCTTCGGGATCATCGCGATGCAGACCGCGCCGAACATCGGTAGAATCACAAACACGGCCTTCTCAAACCGAGCCGCCAGAATAAATCCGAGCGTCAGACCAGCCCCGCCCATCCCGACCTGCATCGACGCCTGCAGCGTTCCGTTGACCTGCGACGCTTCGATCCCGAGCTGGTCGGTCAACGAATCAGCCCCATTGCGTGCAAGCACATATTGCGAAGCCCACTCCGTAAACAGATACATCAGTGCCATGTTGGTCGTAAACCGCAGCACATTGCTCGCGTATAACACCCAGACCGCGAACCACCTCCAGAATCGCTCGCTGCTGTCCCAAGAATCTTTTTGAGCATGGGCCGCGTGATGGCGGTGCCCGGATTTGTGGATCGCCATCGCCAGTATCAACGCCGCGATGAGCCCGACAGGAATAAACCACCGGATTGCCAGCAGCCCATCCTTGGCATTCGCGCCGTTCTCGATCGCCACCGCATCGGGTGTCATCCATTCAACGAACTGAGGCGTAAACACATTACCAACGATCCCGCCGATCATCCCCGCGAGAAAGAACACCGCGACATACATCGACCGTCGCCCGTTGAGTTGCCCCATCCGCCCCACTGTTGCCGCCGCGGGAGGGTGGAATGCACCGATCCCCATCGCACCGATGCTGTACAAAATCGCAAGTTCGGTGAAATCTCGCGCCATCCCAAGATTACCGATGCACAGCACCGCCACAACAAATCCAGCAGTCCCGAACGCCCGCGAATCAAACCGGTCGCTCGCCCACGCGACAATCGGTTGGACTATCCCTGAACACACCGACCCGAGAGCAAGCAAGAGTGCTTTCTGCTCCGGACGGATATCAAGCATCACCGCGAGCATCGGAAGCAATGCCACGCCAATGAACGAGAACACATCGACGACAAAGTGCGCACCGATGGCCACCGCTGCACGCAGCGGTGCCTTTGAAACAGAGCCGTCGTTGTTTTGTCCAGATTCCATGGCCTTTAGTCTATGCCGCTGGGTCGCCCGCCCTTGCGTGGATCGCTCGCCGCCTGCCACCCCCCAAAGTTTCCGCCATCACGCATAATCACCTGCACATTGCCCACCGTCGCGTTTCGCCTGCCGAGTTTCTGTTTGTACCCGTGTCCAGGGTCGCCCAAGACATTGAGTATATAGACGCTGTACCCTTCCTCGAAGAGTACCTCGTTGGGCATCCACTGGTGGTGCAGGCGAGGGGCCGCGACCGCCTGGCCTGCGTCCATCCCCGCCATGACATTGAGCAGCACCTGCATTGTCCCGGTGATAATCCGAGGCCCGCCCGACGCCCCCGCGATCGCCAGAATGTTTCCCTCTTCATCAAGCATGATCGTCGGCGACATGCTTGAGAGGGGCCGCTTGCCGACCTCGGGCATATTCCGGTCCGACTGCACCAGCCCAAACCCGTTGGGTTTGGAGTTGGGGTTTGTAAAGTCATCCATCTCGTTGTTGAGAATAAACCCGAACTCCTCGACTCCGACCCGGGAACCAAACTCGAAGTTGATCGTCTCAGTCAGCCCCACGCCCCCGCCCCACTGGTCGATCACGCTCAGATGGCTCGTGCCATCATCGTCTACGAGCGCGCCGTGCGTGCCGTAGTACTCTGGCTTGTGCCCGTGGTCGTCGATCAGTTGCGCCATGCGATGAATATTATTTTGATCTAGCATCGCGTCCACCGGAACCGGCGCAAACGCTGGATCAGCGAGATACCGCGATCGGTCCGCGAACGCGTGCTTGAGCGATTCGATTATCAGGTGCACCCGCTTGCTCTTCACCGACGCGTCATCAAAGTCGTAGCCCTTGGCTTCCATAATCATGAGCGTCTCAAACATCGTCACCCCACCGCTCGATGGCGGGGGCATCCCGATGAACCGCCTCCCCGCAATGGTCGCTTCGATGGGATCCATTTCGAGAACCTCGTACGACGCGATATCCTCAAGCGTCATCGTCCCGCCCTTGTATTTGAGTGCATCGACCACCGCTTGACCGATTTCTCCAGTCCATGCATCGAGCCCGTCGCGAGCGATCAGCTCCAAGGCCCGTGCTTGCTCTGGGTTCTTGATCCGGTCACCAAGTTTAACCCGTCCCCACAGAGCAAACTTCTCCCATGGGTACGACATATGTGAGCTTTGCAGACCCGGATTCTTCGTGTATTTGTTGATCAGTCCACCAACCGCCAGCATGTAGTGGTCGTCAACGACAAACCCATCAACCGCCGCCGCGATCGCAGGAGCAAGAATGACCTCCCGATCAAGCGTTCCGTATTGATCAAGCGCATAGAGCAACCCCGCTACGGTCCCGGGTACCGCGACCGATAGCCTCCCATTCGTCATCGACAATCCAGACGCGTACACCGACTTGTCATACGGCGAAGTTTCCCGGTAGTTGATCGCGGTATGCACATACCCATGCGTTGGATCATCGGGCAGATGGATCACCATAAATCCGCCGCCGCCGATCCCGCACGAATACGGCCGAACCACCGAGAGCGTGAACGATGCGGCAACCGCCGCATCAACCGCGTTGCCGCCATGGGCGAGCATCTGCGCACCAGCAGACGAGGCTAGAGGGTGATCCGCCGCCACCGCGCCACTGGAATACGAATCAAAGAACACATCCGCATCGCGGACCTGGCCGCTGGAATCCCCGGCTGCTACACCGAATACGCACAACGAAATCACAAGAAGACGGTAAAAATTGAATCTGATCATGCCAAGATTCTATGTCAAGATGATCTATCCAGCCGTCGACGCTGAACAATCCAGAACCGGTGATCCCCAGCATCAGGCCCCTTGCCGCCCTCACCACGGATCGGACCCCGGAACAACGCTCTAAAGAATGCTTTGACGCCATTGATCACACGAGCAAACCCGACCCCGCCCTCTCGCCCGTCATGGCGAACAAGCCTGTACCCGAACAAATGAAACACCTGCCTGCGGAGCACACACGCCAGATCGCCGTCAACAAGCAGCGTCGAATCCTCACCGTGATACACCCCGGGCATCACAGCAATCAACCCATGAACCCAGTTCTGCTGACGAAGCCGAGCGGACAGGTTCACCCACCCGGTGCTGATCGTCCGCACAATAAAGAATCCGTCGTCACCGAGTCGTTTGTGCGCCTGCATATTGGGCAAGAACACCAAGCCATAGATCGGCGAGTACACCTTCTCCCCGCCCTGCATCGCCAGCACTGTTCTATGCGGATGCACTTCTGTACCGGTCTCGATATCCTTGCAGATCTCAAAGTCTGTATCAATGATCGGCTCGCGGTGACGGACATCGTACACGACATGCCCACGATCCCGCGACGCTTGCTTCATGTACCCAAGCGGGTCCGCATCATTCGTATCAAGCGCGACGATCCCAGCGGTATCAAGCGCGATCCAGATCGCCGCTTCGTGGACATCTATCGAGACGGGATCGTTGTGCTGCCCGCCCTCGATCAGGTACGACACGCAGCCGAGCCGGTTAGTCACCGCATCGATCACGAGCCCGTTGGCCTCTTCTTCGATCCCCAGGTACTTCGGGCAGGGCATCGCCATCGCATGAACGCGAGCCGGAAGCGAATCCTCGAACGCAACGACCGGCCGCGAGACCGCGCTTGTTGTGTGCAGATCGAGCACGATCATTTCCTGACCGGATTCCTTGCATGATTCATGAACTTCTTCGAGAGCCGCGAACAGTTCAAACATCTGCCCATGCTCAACACTCGCCGAGGCCGGCTCGTCAAATTTTTCACGCTGGCACATCCGGTTCAGGTCGTGATCAACATACCGCATATCCGGATCTTCATGATTGAGCGCCGCCATGTTCCCTGCAAGGAGCACCAGCCGGCCGGTCATCTTCGGCTCATCAGCTTCTGCCAGACGATCGAGCACCCGCTGACCCGCGATTAAACCCGCTCGCTCGTTGCCGTGGACACCACCGAGCACGACCAGCGTAGTCCCGTCGCTGCCATCGCCAGCACGCCCGAGTTCCCGCTCAAGATAGCGGACCGGTACCTCTTGCACATACTCGGTTTCGATCTCGGGATTGGTTTCAGTCATTTGCACACGCAAGCTCCGCGGCTCTCCCTACAACTGATATCGGCATACACGCGCCCATCAATCAGTATCATTGCCGCCCCGGAGCTGATCTTCGAGCAACTTGCCCGCAATCCGCATGTAATCGTGCTCGGTCACAATCCCCACCAGTTTCCCGTCCTCCTGAACCACAGGCAGACACGACGCACGGTGCTTCTTCATGAGCTGGATCGCATCGAGCGTCGGCATCGAAGGATCCGCCGATATCGGATCTTTCTCCATGAGATCTTCGACCGCGATCGAATCGCTCTTGCGTTTGATTGGATCAGCAACCAGCCTCAGGAGCGCCCGGTAGCTCACCAAACCTACCAGCCTGTGCTCTTTGTCCTCGACGGGGATATGCCGGATCTGCTCCCAATCCATAATCGACGCGGCTAGATCAATCAACTCGTCCCGCCGGACCGTAAAGAGTTCGGTCTGCATGTACTGCCCAACCGTCGAATAGTGATGTCTCCACTCCCCGCTCTCTCGGATTTCAGCAACATCCCACTCATGAACCGGCCTCCCCTCCTGCTGCCGGGTGATCGTCCCTGCTGTCAGCGTCGAGAGCCGCTCTGCTCTCGTGCCCTGCTCGTGCAAGTGCTCGACCGAAGAGATCATCCACCGCGCCCCGTTGCGTCCTGTCTCGGTCCGCTCGCTGATGATGTTCATGTACTTATCGATATCATCCCCGTCCACGCCCGCATCCTTGAGTCCCTCGATTGCCATGGGAACAAGCTCGCCCAGGATCAGATCCCGCACCGGGATGACCTTGTGATCAACCCACCGCATTTTAAAGTCCAGCCCAGATCGAGCAGAGGCGACAAAGTTTGCCTTCGCATCAGCAAACGAGAGCCGATCCGTCAAATCGGGATACACCTTAGGCATCCGCTTCATCAGCCCAAACCAGAACGCAGAGTTGGCAACCTCATCGGCGATCGTCGGCCCCGCAGGAAGCACCCTATTCTCGATCCGAAGGTGGGGTTTGCCATCGGTAATCCCGTAGCACGGGCGGTTCCACCGGTACAGTGTCCCGTTGTAGGTCTGCAGAGCCGAGAGCTTGGGGATCTCCCCGCCCATGATCAGTTCAAGCGAGTCTTCCGCGACATCAGCTTTGAACATATTGCGGAACCGGGCGATGTCGGATTTAAACAGTTCAACAACCGATTCCTTGACCCACCCCTCTCCGAAGCGGACTCTTTTGATGATGTCACGCTGAGTCGGAATATCCTGGCCCGAGGTATCGACGGTCTGCTCAAAGACCGCGATGCGTGTCTCGTGCCAGAGCCGCTTGCCGAAAAGCACCGCTGAGTTGGCGGCCGCCGCGAGCACCGGGCCCGTCACCGCTTGGGCGACGTTGTACGAGATCGCAAAGTCTTCCGGATCAACCTGATAGTGAAGCTGGTACGAGGTATTGAGTGCTTCGAGCATCACCGAATCATGCGAGAAGTTAATCTCGTCGATTCCTTTGATTCGTATGTCGTATCGCCCACCGCGCGCCTGGGTGATCCGCTCGTCGAGTGCGTAGTACCGTTGTTTGGGGGTGATGTAATCTTTGGACAGGTGCTCCTGCTGGAGTGTCGGGACAATCCCGATCAGGATTGGCATCGCGCCGAGCTTCATCGAAGCGTTTTGGGCCAGCGTCATCAGCTCCTCGAGCTCGCTGTGGAGTTCGGTAAGCACCGGGCCGCTGAACACCTTCGGGTTGCAGTTGAACTCCATATTGAACTGCCCGATCTCGGTCGTCGCGCGATCTTCGTTGATCAGCGCGAGAATCTGAGGCCCAAGCGGGGCCGGGCGCATCGCCTCATCAACAAACGCGAGCTCCTGCTCGGCACCGATCCGGGTGATCCCGGTCTCAAACTTGTCATGATCGAGCATGTATTCAAGAGCTCGCAAATCCGTGAGCACATCGTGGGTCGATGCCCGGTGCTCTTGTCCCCCGCTGGATTGGCTCATTTCTTGTATGCCCATATCGGCTCCGCGATCCAACAAGACTAAATGTACACTACACTCCGTAAATTTCGTCTTTCCTATTCGATTGTGACATGTTCAAGCCAAGAACGCAACCATTGAGCATCAACTCCTCTCAATTCGCAACCATTTTCCCCATGTTGCGTAGAGTTTCTTGCCTGAGCGGAACACGGATCAACCCACAGATGGCTCTTGATCCATACAGTTCTCGGACCTTCAGTCCACCCACCCGCTCGATCGCTGGATCAGTTCCCCACGATCATCAATCGTATCGAACCGCAGTTCTGCCCCTGCCGATACACCAGCAATCAGTTCTCGCTCTTGAAATTCTGATCAGAGCGACCAACCACTTCCGGAGAAGAGATGCCCACCCCCCCCACCCCCCAACTACTCCTCGCTGTTCTTGGTCTCGCAACCACGACCGCGGTTGCCCAGAATGCTCTGCAAATCCAGCAGGCCCAACCAGTCGAGCGAATCGATCTCCTGAACCATCAGACCCCGGCTGTCTACAAGAACCACATGGTCGTCTCAGTCAGGATCAACACCGTTGAGCAGCTTCAAGCCGCCTTGGATCTCGCTGAGTCCTCATGGACCGAGAGGCCCGGGCTCGGGCAGATCACCCTCCAGATCACCCGCGACAACCTCCCCGCACTCACCGAGCTCGGCGTTAATCCGATCGTCCAGATCGAAGACCTCAAGGCGCACAACCAACAACAATGGTCCGCCCTCGTCGCCCGCGAGCAACTCGACATTAATAACAAAGCGGGCGCATTCCGTCCTCTTGCGAACTTCCAACGCGGCGCCTCAACCCACGATGAGAACTGGTTCACCGCTTATAAACAGCTCGCCGACATCTACGCCTACATGGATATCCAAGTCGCGGCCAACCCGGACCTAATCACCAAGGCCGACATCGGGGACACGATCCAGTCCCGAGATATCTTCTCATTCACGATCACCGCTCCCGACGAACCTGGGAATCTGGCTGCAGATCGGCCGGTAATCCTTTGGAACGGGTGCCAGCACGCCCGGGAGTGGGTGAGCCCGATGACCGTGACCTACATCGCTTCCAAGCTCCTCGACGACTCCGATACAGACCCAGAAGTCGCGGCTCTCCTCAACTCGGTTCGCTTTGTCATCATCCCCGTAACCAACCCCGACGGCTATTTGTACTCGTGGTCAAACGAACGCTACTGGAGAAAGAACCGTCGAAACAACGCGGGCTCCTCATTCTTCGGCGTTGACCTCAATCGCAACTGGGACTCAGTCGAGTTTGGCGGCGACGGCACCTCAACTGATCCATCCTCAGATGTGTACCACGGCTCAGGACCATTCTCAGAACCAGAAACACTGGCCGTCAGCAACCTGGCGACTGGATTCGGGACCGACCTTGCCGCCCACATCGACTATCACACCTACTCTCAGCTCATCCTCTGGCCCCTGGGCTATGCGTCTGGTCTTGTCACCCCAGAACCGGACCGCACGATGTTCATCAATCTCTCGGGCGATCTTTCGTCATTGATCCAATCCGTTTCCGGCGCGTTCTATGACCCGATCCAGTCCTGGCTGCTCTACCCAGCAGCGGGGACATGCTCGGACTGGTTCTATGACGATCGCGATGTCCCGAGTTTCACATTTGAGCTCCGTCCCGCGAGCGGAGCTGGGATTGATGGGTTCTCGCCCCCAGACACCGTGATCCTCCCGACGGCTCAGGAGAACTGGGAAGCCGCCAAGCTCTTCGCTCAGCGGACCACCCAAGCGATGACCCTTTCCCACATTCCATTGCTTGTCACCCAAACCAATACCCCGACGCCCGTAACCCTCTCGGCTGCGCCGGGGATCAGCGAGGTCGATCCTGCATCCGTTGTGCTCCACACCAGAATTGGTGCCGCTGGTTCTTTCGATGCTGTTTCGATGGTGGTCAGCGGACCAAGCGAGTTTGCAGGACACCTCCCAGGAGCACCGTGCGATCAGACCATTCAGTACTACTTCTCCGCTAATTCACTCAGCGGCGTATCAATGAACTACCCGGTCGGCGGCGAATCATCCGCACTCTCTGCACTCAGCCAAGAAATCACCATCGCCTTCGATGACGACATGGAAACCAGCACAGGGTGGAATGTAGGGCAAGGTTCTGACACCGCGACCACAGGTATATGGGAGCGTACCGACCCACAAGCGACTGCGGCTCAGCCCGAAGACGACCACACCCCCGGGGCCGGCACTCTCTGCTGGGTGACCGACGGAGCCGCGGGCGGATCCCTCGGCGCCAACGACATCGACGGCGGAGCCACCACACTCACCTCCCCCACCCTTGATGCAAGCATCGGGGGCGGCGATGCCGAACTCGTCTACTGGCGTTGGTATTCCAACAACTCGGGGGCATCACCGAACGAAGATTCCATGCTTGTCCAGATCTCCGATGACGACGGTTCTTCATGGAGCACACTCGAAACCGTCACCAACAACGCCGGCGTCTGGAGCGAGCAACGATTCACAATCTCGGCCTATGTCGATCCGACCAACGAGGTCCGCGTCCGGTTCATTGCCTCGGATCAAGGCTCGGGTTCAATCGTTGAGGCGGGGGTCGATGATCTCCGGATCGAGACAGTTGGTTGCTCGAGCAATCCAGCGGATATCAACGGCGACGGCCAGCTCGATTTCTTCGATATATCCGCATTCCTGACGCTGTATTCCGCCCAAGACCCCATCGCAGACTTCACCAATGACGAGGTTTGGGATTTCTTTGATGTATCCGCTTTTCTGGTCGCGTTTAGTGCCGGATGATTGATTTGGGCTATACTTCCGTAGCCAGATGACAAATCTGGTGTATACTTGAGAGTCTCTTTGACAACTTGAGCCGCTTCAATCGTGCTCACAACAACCTTGCCCCCCAAAGTCCCCCCGATATGGTCCACCCCCCACCCCGGATCGATCGGGGGGCACCTTTTTTTATACTAATCGCCTAATATTGAGATCGACTCTCATTTGATTGTCTGCGTGTACAAAGGAACGACCGTGACAGCATTACCTATTACCGATCGACTCAAAAACGACAACTGGGACCTCCACCAGATCGCTGAACGCGGCGGGACTCCCGAATCTATGATCAAGGGCACCATGAGCCGAGATCAGTTCGCGGCTTACCTGGGACAAGCAATCCATGTCCACAGGGCATTGGACTCTGCGCTCCAGCAAGCCATCAAGCTCATGCCCGACCTCGGGTATCTGATCAGCGAGAAGCACTCCTTCGAGCGGTACTTTGCGTCCGACCTTGAGTACTACGAGACAGGAATGGCCGAAACCCCGGCAGCGGGGACCCAACGATTCGTTGATCACATTCAAGCCCACGCCGACCAGCCTCTCCACATCTTCGGGCTCCACTATGTCCGCATGGGAGCTCTCAACGGCAACCGCTTCGTTGCCCGCAAACTCAGGCAAGTGTTTAAAATCGACCACCCCACCGACGGTATGATGAGCCACGACCCGTTCGGCGATTCACAACGCGGCGACTGGATGAGTTTCAAGCAAGGCATCGACGCACTGGACCTGAACAACACCCAACGCGACGATCTCTTTCTTGGTGTCCGAGCCGCGTATGTACTGACGATCAATCTTGATCTTGAAGACTACATGAACGACCAGCAACTCCTCGACGCTCATGGCAAATCACTGGACCGCGATGTCTTCGACAAGGGCCACTCGGTCCATGTCCCGTCTGGCTCTTAACGGCTCGGCGGATCATTCAGCCCACAGTTCAAACATCGCCGCGATCTCATCGGCCACCTCGCCCAGCGCCCCTGACGGGAGCAACCCGAGCGGATGATCGATCACCCCGATACGCCCAGACTCAAAGGCGGCGATCGGCAGATCCGCAAGCGGCCCGAAGCTCTCTTTCATTTCGTCAAGTGAGGGCTTCGCAGGTTCGCCGAAGCGGTCGTCATCAGTCGTTTGCTGGGGCGCGATGAGAACTATGGAATCGGGATTCAGAGCAATCAGATCCTCGTAATCAAGCTCGATCCACATCGAGCCTTCCGCGATTGCCGGTGTAGCCCCGAGCCGCTCGATGATCTGGTAATGATATGAGCCCGGCCCCATCGCGCCGATTGGGTCAACCGAACCAAGCACCAGCACCTTCCCAGCAGCATCCGCGATCGGCCCCGAATCATCCCATGCAATCGCGAGCCCCTCGCTGGGCGGCGTACGGTCTTGATCATGCATTACATCAAACTCGGTTGGCTGCTCTTGCGGCGCACCCTTGAACTGGTAATACAGATCGTCCATCGTCACCGCGATGTCATCGAGCGTGTTGAGTGGGCGTTCGATGATGATCCATCCACGCTCCTCTGCGATCTGCACAAACTTGGGCGAACGCTCAGCACTGGTCTTCTGAAAGAACAGGTGTGTCGGATTGGCTTTGATGAGGACTTCAAGATCGAATCCCAGTTCAGATCCGGCCACGGGAACTTGATTGCTCAAGACCATGTCGTAGTCATGCTTGGCAACGATGCGATCCTCATAACCAAGATCACGCAGCATCACCGCGATCGCCGGAGAGAGGGCTGCTATACGGACCTCGGCCTGTTCGGCGTCCTCGCTCTTCTTGGAAACAGGATTGACAGACGGCGATGGTCCGCATGAAACAAGCAACAGAACACAGAGAGCGAGGAAATATCGAAGTGAGGTCATAACAGAGGGTATCAACCCCCACCCCCGAGGGCTCGGATGACCTCGTCTTTGAGTGATTGGAGTTGCAGATCGGTATACAGCGGGAACGCCCAAGTTCGACTATTTGCAATCTCGCGAGCCTCCCGAGAATCAAGAGCGGCTCTTGAGGCCGCGTCGAACTCTTCGATCGCCCCGGCGTGGTTTGATCTGGTTTCAACCAGCAGCTGTTGGAGCTGGGCAAAGAGCTTGGCTGTGTGATTCTGATTCCCATGAAGCTTGGATTCAGCAATCTCGTCAACCAACGCCAACTTTCGATCCGCAGCGACATAATCACCAAGCATCGCGGGATCGTGACGGGCATGATGGGCGGCCCAGACGGCACGGTCTGGATCCACTGCGATTGGAATATCAAACTCCAGCCGCATCGTTGCGGTGGCGGCGGCGATCGGGGCGAGGGCTTGGTCCCGCCAACCATCTAGCCATGCTTCGCTGATCTGGTCATACTCGTATCCACCGGTGCCGTGGATGAAGAGATCGCAGACGAAAGCCCGCATGATCGCGGTCATCATGATCCCGCGTGGGATGAGATTGCTCCGGTCAAACATCGTTTCCGAATCCAGATCAACAAAGACCGGAACGCGCCCTTCACCATCGAGCCGCCAGAGCGGGAGCTCGACCCGGCTCTCGGTGATTGAAAGAGGGCGGACCCCGGCATCGGGAAATTTTTCTACGCTTGCGTTATAGAATTCGATCGCGGCCTTGGGATCCGCGAGCATCACATCAAGCAAGGCAGAACCCGCGTCGGTCGAGAGCAGATCAGATGCGAAGATCAATAGTGGTTCTTGAAGATCGAGCTGTTCGCAGAGCATGCCAACAGTTGCGCTTGCGAACTGGCGTGCGAGCGATGGCTCGTGCTCGTAACCCATGAGCCACGAACCGATGGGGTCGAGTTGATCAGGTAGCCCGTCCTTAATCGCGATAACAGGTTGAGATGCAGCCGGAGAATGTTCTATTGGTCCCCCACCGATGCGGATGCTTTCAACCGCGAGTGACTCGCCGTCTTGCTTTGGTAATCGAACCAAAGCGGGATCCACGACATCCTGATCCGGCACAATCCAAACCGCGGCGGCCCCGGTTTCCGAAGACCAGTGATCCAATGCAATGAGCTTGGCGACGATGCCCGGATGGAAGAGGATCGGCTGGTGACCCGAGGCGATGATCGGGCGATCGGTAGGGAGCCCGAGCTGCTGGCGCGCGTTAATCGATTGCTCAGAATTCGGCGCATTCAGATCCGAGGGCCAATCATCGGGCGCGGGGAGCAGTGTGATTTCGGGGGCTTGCATGCTGGTGTTTTCTAGGGCCATACACGCGGATTCCTGTGCGTGACAAGGCGGGGTTGACGGGGTTGACGGGGACATCAACACCGACATCGGGACTCAGCACGAGACTGGGCCGTGGACTGGGCGGGCTGCTTGACCGTCGCCATCTTAACCTGCGCATTGGCATTGACGATCTCGCGAGCGAGCACCTGTTGGTAATGCGCAAGACGGTGGACCGAATCATCGAGCCCACCACCGAAGGTCCGGTTGGGGTCGTTGTAGATGAGATCGACTTCGACCTCGCCAACGCGGAGGTTGTGTGCCGATGACTGGGCCCAGAGCTGCATGGGGAACGCGTAGCCGCTCTCGGTCAGGTTGATTCTTTGCATCGCGCTGACGCGGTGGGCTTTGAAGCCGCAGAACGCGTCGGTGAGCGTGTAGCCGAAGCGATCGTTGATCTCGTTGGCGAGCGTCATGTTAATGGCCCGGCGGTCGGCGGGGGCGATCTCGGATTTGGCGTCGAGATTCAGGTAGCGGGAGCCTGAGATAATGTCGAGGTCGTCCCGCCCGATGGCGTCCATGAATGTTGGGATATGAGCCGGTTCGTGCTGGTCGTCGCAGTCCATCGTGATGACCCAGTCGTACCCATCGCGGGCGCCCCGTTTGAAGCTCTCGCTGATCGCGCTGCCATACCCCATATTGGTGGTGTGCCGGATGATGTCGAGACCCATCGGTTCGCGGAGTTCTTCGAGGATCTCGGGAGTGCCGTCTGTTGAGCCGTCGTCTATTAAGAGAATGTTGTCGGCGTACTGACGCACGCGATCAAGGATGCCGCGGACATAGCCCACTTCGTTGTAGACAGGGATAGCAATCAGTACTGACATAGAAAATCTCCGGCTCAATGATAGGTGGACGAACAGTTTATATCTGAACGCTCGTTCGGGAATGATTATTCCCCGCGATTAACGAGATTCTGGAGATTGCTGGTCATCAATCGCTAAACCATCATCGTCCTCTGACCTAGACAGAGCGGTATAGGCGCCGAATCCAAACGGGAGTCCGCTTCCAACCTCTTGGTCCTCGTCCTGGAGATCCTCAGCCGCCGCTTCAAGCTGACGAACAAGATCCTCGGAGAGCGAATGGATTCCGATAATCTGCGAGATCGGCAGGGTGTAGGTCTCTCCGGTTGGGGTTGTGATCCGGAAGACGGTGCACTGGACATCAGCAGATCGCTCGCGGTCCATTGGTGAACCGACCGCTGAGCACGCGAAGACGGGGAAGATGTCCGCGATGGGAATACGCTGCCCGAGGCTGGTGATTATCCCCATCCGCCCATCAAACAGGTCTGCAACGGGAGCTATCGAATGCTGTGCCGCCGATGGGGTCGGGCTCAGACGGGAGCTGGAACTCGCTGCAGCGGTAGCCATCGCCATAAGGGTGTCGCGGACAACATTGGACCAGAACTGATCGCGGCGGGCTTGGACACGGACCGCCTGGGGCACCATGGCTACGGACGCATCGGCGAGATGTGGCCAATGCGGCGCAGACTGTGTGGAATCTGGAGTGTCAAGAGGGCTATTGGATGGGTTCATGGTCCATTAGTTTATCCACTCAACCCATATAACCCCCACTGCTATACCCTCTATACAGGTCTGTTTTTCATATTCCAGAGCCCCATCGTCATAATCGGCACAGCCACCGATCGATTGGCATTTGTCCCATATCCACGGCCAAGTCGTACCTGCGAGTCGCCGATGCATTGTCC
>Ga0209344_10000579_pt1 | contig 60202 bp, 51 predicted proteins | sample Cruoilmetagenom6_FD_187293 | JGI IMG/M metagenome (GOLD analysis project Ga0209344, IMG submission 187293) | Oil polluted marine microbial communities from Coal Oil Point, Santa Barbara, California, USA - Santa Barbara Oil Seep Sample 6 (SPAdes)... | ecosystem: Environmental > Aquatic > Marine... | reverse complement strand
TTTTGGAAAGTTAATCATTTCAACAAAACACCATGAGTGAAGTAAAAACAGCATCTGGAAAAACACCAATGTGAATTAATAGAATAAAAATCATAGAAGTAATAATAAATAGCCAAACAAAGGTGGTTTGAACGGAGCAATTTTTCGTCGTGGGACGTCTGATTGTGCCTTTAATTTAAAGTTCTGCTTTCATTTATTATATTGTCCCTCCGGGTGATGACAAGATTAGGTTCTTTTGGTTTTCAGCGTTGGCATTATGTGTCTGCAAAAACCAAATGTGTCTAATGTGCCGTTGGTATTTTTGCAGTTACTACAACTTATTTACACCCCAAACTTAATTATGTTTTTCAATTCAATTGCTTTGCTAGGTCTAAGTTTTATTACCTTTCTTTTAACCTAGTTCCAAAATATAAATAAAACTAAAACCCATTACGGAAAACCGTAACGGCATGCATTTTAACTGGTAAGAATATCAAATATAAATCTTTTTGCTTTAGACTTTAAGATATAGTCCTACCATCCAATTATCTAATTGCTAATTGCTAATTGTTAATTGTTAATTGTTAATTGTTCATAGCTAATTGTTAATTGAAAACCGGGGAGAATACCAAATATAAATCTTTTTTGCTTTAGGCTATAAGCTTTAGGCCTTAAGCTATAGTCCAACAATCTAACCATCCCACAACCGACAACCGAGAACCGAGAACCGAGAACCGAGAACCTTAAACGGAGAACCAAATGAGTGGATTTTTAATTGGAATGCATATAAAATATAGTAATTTTTAATTTCTTCAGTCCCATATCTCTGGACGCCTTAATTTCATTGCTCTTAAATACGAAAGAAATTGTCCTGCATGAACAGATTCATGATATCCAATTCGCAATAAATATTTCGCAAGGATTTTCTTGTCTCCATTGCCTGGGTGAACAATTTCAGTTTTGTTCAAATCTGTATCCGAAAACTTCCGAATACTTTCTAAAAATGTATCTCTGTAGGGGTTGGCAAATTCAAGTTCGTCTGTAACGCTAACGTATGGTCTATTCTTCCACGGTGTTTTATAATTCTTCATATCCCCTTGATTGATTATAATATTCCATCCATAATCTGCTTCCAAGACATGTCTAACCATTTCTATGGCAGTCATTGCATTTTCATCAGGTTTCCAATGATAATGGCTCTCAGGAAGTCCATTCCAAAGTTTGATGCTTCGTCGCCTTATTTCCGTAAAATTTAAAATTATGAGTTCAGATTGGGTCATTTTCTTTGTTTTATAGAAGGCCCTTCTAAATTATAACCAAGTTGTTTATAATTCCGACTGTATTAGGTTTAGCCCCCCAATAAGTTTGGCTTTGCCCAAAATTTAATAACTTTTTTCGCCTATTTTACAAATATAAAACCTTCTTCTATAGCAAACCCTAAGTGGCAAATTAAAACCGGGGAGAATACCAAATATAATAACTTTTGCTATAGGCTATAAGCTAATAATCAAACGCTCACCCCCTGGCCTACCGAAAAGATTCCGTAGAAAATGAATTTATTGGAGGAGCATGCAAAAAACTTTATTCAATCAATCAAACTCACAAACTAACTAATTTAAAAAAGCCTATAGCTTACGGCCTAAAGCCTATAGCCCTCCCAGCGCCATGAATTGAAATGCAAAAGACACACATTCACACACTCACCTATTCACACACTCACCTATTCACTTATTCACATACTCACCCACTCACCTATTCACCCACTCAACTATTCACCCATTAACTCCAGCCTACATTTTCTTTATTAGTTTTCCAATACTAACGTACTCAAACCACAACAGGTATAGAAATAATTTACTTCACAGGTTTCAAATCTCACGATTCCCAAATCCATCAACCCACTTTAACAATAAGGTTACTAGAAAACTGGTCAATGTACCAACTATAGCCATAATGATGGTAACCACAATATTTTCAACCGGCAGGTTCGGCAATAAACCAAAAACGGAACCCCCATAAATACTCAATTTATAATTGTCCATAGTATTATATTTTATTCATTAAACCTATCATTACTTCAAGCTCTCCCTTTTCTAAAGGGCCCATGTTCCCCAGGTTTCATAAAAGGTCCAAACCCTCCATTTCCACCTGTTATCTCATTAATAAGTGCTTGGCTTCCCACTGATAATAAGGTGCCAGACACTATTGCGTAAACAGCTAGCCGCTTCAATAAGTCCCCACCGGGAAGGCTTATGGTTCCACCGCCAATAGTAGTTAGCGCCCATCCCAAATTGCGAAACTTACGCAACATCCTAAGTTTTGACTCCTTTTTGTTTCTAATTTCCATTACCCTATTTTATTAAGACTACTAGTCCATATCACACCTCAGCAGCACAACCGCATAGCTGACAACTGATAGCTCACCTCCCACTATGCACCGATTCAATAGTCAAGAAAAAAGATTTCCCATCGCTCCTTCCCGCTTCCATCCGCATCAACACTTTGTGCAGCGCCTCCTTCGAACCGCTCCCTTTTCCAATTCCTTCCAACCGTAGTACTGGTAGTATGGCCCCCGAGTAGCAGCTCCCAGTAGCAATTGCGGATCGGAAAAGTATGCCACACCGCTCGGGCACTCTCTTTACGCGTATATGGTGCCCAAATTCTAAGGAATAACAGCGCTCCAATTCATAGACTCCATCAGGGATACAGGAAGTATTCGGTTCATTGCAGCACCAAGGGAGCTCAACACAGAAGCAAATGAAATGCTGCTTGTGAAACAGCATCCCATTTGTCCCCGCCCTAAAATGTGCTCTAAATAAAAACAGATCCATTTCCAAGGCTATTAAGGTTACGGTTGATCAACGGTTACAATCGAAAGTGCATTGAACACCCCATTGCGCAACGGATACATCTGCCCGTTCACTTCTTGGAAAAAACTTACTCCCACTACCCCGATGACAGGCAACGTACTTGCCGCTGGCACAGTCGAACTAAGCGTAAATGCAGCTTGGGTTTGGTTATCATAAGGAATGATTGGCGAAAGGATATGGCCTTCCTCAAACTTACGAGCTCCAAAATCCAGAGTGCTTACACCTGCTGATAGCTGTATGTGTGTGGTGCCGCGCGGTGCATCTATGGCCTCAGTGGGCACGAATTCCGCAACATCAACATCATAAGCCCCCGAAGGACGGTCAAAAGTTGGAGTGAAACCGGTAAAGAATACGGTAGTCAATTTTCCTTTCTGGTTAAACTCGAAACCCTGTAATGGGCTCATATCACCATCTTGGATGGTTCGCATGCCCCTTTCATTGAGGGAATCACTTTTTATTATGCGCATCAACTGTTGCACCAAGCGTCCAATTACCCTGTTATCGCCTACTTGACGCAACAGAACTCGTTGCGATTTCCGAATCAGTTGCCCACCTTTTCCAGCGGTACCGAATTCCTGCCCATTTTCCCGGGTTCGCTTAAAGGCAGGATCATTCATAATACGGGATTTCTCCACCCCGCCTTTCTCCCGGGCCATATACCCGTCTGCAGTTTTGTAATAGGTAACATCTCCCATGGTACCCTTCAACTTGATAACTCCTTTTTGCTTTGCCATTTGTATTGATTTTAAGATTAAACAATAAGGCAAACTTAAAATCAACTCCCTTAAAACCAATGTACTAAAACACAAACCAACACTTTTTGCATATTTATGCATATCCTTGCTCATTCGCAAATCCTAAATTTAACTGTCAGATCAAGTACACCAAATTAGTTTTGGGAAATAAGATTTTAGATGAGTGATTTCTGCGTCTTCTGTTCCTCGGTAAACCTTGGGTCGGGCAGCCTTGGCACTTTTAAAAGTTGCGAAGTAGTTATGGCGTAGTAGCCAAGATCTTCGGTTACAATTCCTTTTATCCAATAGATTCCAATTCCTGTTAAAGGATACTTTGCCATTATTTTCGGGAATTGGACTGTATCAAAACAATGACCTTCTGTATCGAGGAAAGTTGAAAAAGCCATATAATCACCTTTTGAGGTTTTTGTAGTTTTGGATGTGACCAGTTTTCCAAGAATTGTAATTTCCCTACCTTCAAAATTCTTTAAATCGCTTGCCTTGGTGATGGGATATTTTCCTGGTTTGATGAAATTGAAGTCATTATGAAGCGTAAAGCCCAAGAGCTCCAGATTGTCATATGCATCAATAATCTGTTCGCTATTTAATTGTGGTAAGCTATAATTTACTCGTTTGGCTTTAAATAATTGGGGTTGGTTGTTCAGGTTTTTTATTGAGTTGGTATTTAGATGTGCAAACCACATTAGTTTATGTTTATTTGGTTCCAATATTCTAAAAGCATTTAAGCGAATTAATAATAAAAGCTGTTCCAGCCCGATTTTACACCTATCCAAAAAGTCATTGAAGCTTTTGTATAGGCCAAACAATTGCCTTTCATTTAGTATTTTCTGTATGCTCCGATAGTCTAGATCCTTTATCATTCCAAAACCCAAATAAACCGTTTTGCCCTTTATACAATTGCCGTGATCGCTATTGTTAATACAGGGGTTTTCCACTAGACCTCCGCATCTAAAGATTTCATTGATATAGGTATCAAGATTGTAAAAGCCACCACCATTGTTTAACACTGCAGTCATAAATTCCAAAGGGAAGTATTTTTTAAGGTAAAGGCTTTGATAGCTTTCCACGGCATAGGAAGCGGAATGTCCCTTGGCAAACGCATAGCCTGCAAAGGCTTTAATCTGATCCCAGACTTCTTCTATCACTTTTGGGGTGTATCCTTTTCCTTTACAATTATCATAGAATTTCTTTTCAAGGGCATCAAATTGTTCCTTGCTCCTGCCCTTGCCGCTCATACCCCTTCTAAGTACATCGGCCTCGGCCAGACTTAGGCCTGCAAAAAAATGGGCAACTTTAAGTACATCTTCCTGATAGACCATTACCCCATAGGTATCGGGCATAATTTCCAAAAGCACCGGATGTGCCTCGGCCCTTTTTTCCGGGAATCTATGTCGTTCTATATAGGCATTTTTCATCCCTCCATTGGTAACACCGGGGCGGATTATGGAACTAGCCGCTACCAAACCCAAGTAGTCCTGTGTTTGAAGGCGTGTCATAAGTGTACGCATGGCAGGGGATTCAACATAGAACACTCCCATACAGTCCCCTACTTTTAGAAGGTCATTAATAGCTGGATCATTTTTAAAAGGGGTGGTGTCTTCAATATCCTTAAGCTGTGCATCAGGCTGATTTTCCCTGATCAATGCAATAGCCTCCTTGATTTTTGAAAGTCCGCGTTGGGCAAGGATGTCAAATTTAAAAATTCCCACAGCTTCCGCTATATGCATATCAATCTGTAAGGTCTGGAACCCTTTTGGAGGCATAAAGGTGGCACAATAGGCTTGCACAGGGTTTTTCAAAATAACGATACCTCCTGAATGGACACTGAGGTAGTTTGGAAAACCGTGGATAAGTGTGGCATATTTTATTACCAATTTAAAGTAATGGTCATTTTTTTTATACTCCCTATTACCTTTTAAAAAATCGTCTATTTCGGCTTTGGGAAGTCCGAATACCTTGGCAAGTTCGCGAACCACTGCACGAAATTGAAAAGTAACATAGGTACCCATTAAGGCCGTATTGGGGAAGCGTTCAAAAATATAGCGGGTGACATCGTCCCTATCTTTCCAAGAAAAATCTATATCAAAATCGGGGGGAGAAGATCTGTACAGATTTATAAACCGTTCAAAATACAGATCCAATTCAATGGGATCAACATTGGTAATTCCCAATATATATGCCACAACACTATTTGCCCCACTGCCCCGTCCAATGTAGGGATAGTCATTCTTTGCGGCATATTGAACAATGTCGTAATTGATTAGAAAATAAGAAACAAAGTCCATTTGCCGGATTGCATGAAGTTCCTTTTCAACCCGCTCTTCTATTTTGTTGGTTATCGTTTTATAACGGGACGTTATTTTTTGGTTTACCAAGGAAACCAAATAATCATAATCCTCTTGGGTATTTTTTAAATAGTTGGTTTGATTTTGATTCACGCGGTTGTCATCAAATTTAAAATCAATGCTACATGAGTTTAAAAGCGTTTGGGTGTTTGCTAAAATATGCTCAAAACCTTCAAACAAACTTTCAATTTCAGTTGCGGAATACATTTTATCCTTTAGACTTCCCTGTTCAGATTCGGGCAATTTGCTCAACACTATATTGAGATCTATACAGCGCAATAAGCGATGGATGTTGATATGGGTCTGAGTACAGAAGCTTACAGGTTGGAGCAGTACCAATTTATCCCTATATATTTTTAAGTGGGAGAATTTTAGTTTGTTTAGGTCTGCTACCGAAATACCAATATGCCAATCTGGAGCAAATGTTTCCAGTTCATATTCAAGCACTTTTTCAAAAGGGATTACCGTTATTACATTTGAAAAAGAAGGGGGAATCTCGGGGAATTCTTTTTTTGCGTGGAGGTAGGTTGACAACAATTGATTTATTTCCAAAAAACCCAAGTTATTTTTTGCCAAGCAAACATAGCATCTATTGTTGCCGTTACGAATATCGACACCCACTATTGGTTTTATATGCTCTTTGGGGGCCTCCCTACAAAATTCCAAACAGGCTGAAGTACTGTTTATATCTGTAAGCGCTAAGTGTTGTATTGCATGTTGTTTTGCCAAACCCAATAATTGGGGTACCGAGAGCACCCCGTACCGCAACGAGTAATATGTGTGGCAATTGATATACATTATTGATTTCTATGGGCCAATAAAATGGGCGGTTCGCCATCAAAGGGATTACGCCCAGAAATAACGGTGCGCACATCGAGTGTGGAAGCTTTCATAACACTGCCCGCCCCAAAACGATTGCGGATATGATCTAAGGATTTATACAGGTTCAAAGTTTTTTCATTATCATCAAATAGGTTTATTTGATAATGCCCACCGACCAAATGGGAAAACTTCACCCCAATTAACCTAACCAATATTCTTCGTTCATAAAGTTTATTGAAAAGTTCCATAACGGCAGGAACCAGTATATGGTCTGCACTGGTATAGGGAATACGAATTTGTTTGTTATAGGTCTGAAAATCGGAGTATCTGATTTTAACGGACACACAGCCTGTCATTTTATTGCCAAGCCTGAGTTGGTAACAAAGTGTATCGGCCATGGCTATCAAGGTATCCCGTAGTTTTTGAACATCTATAGTATCAAGATTGAAGGTGCGTTCGTTTGAAATCGACTTGCGTTCACAATATGGAATTACAGGTGTGTTGTCAATACCATTGGCACGGTTCCATATAGTTTGGCCGTTTTTGCCCATAACGGAAGTAAGCATTTCCACGGGCATATCCTGGATGAGTTTCACGCGGTCAATACCGAGATGGATTAAGGTTTGGGCAGCGGCCTTGCCAATCATTGGTATTTTTCGAATTGGCAATGGAGCCAAAAAAGCTTTTTCAAAACCGTAATCAATTTTAAGTTGGTTGTTTGGTTTTGCCTCTCCTGTCGCAACCTTGCTTACAATTTTATTTTGGGAAAGGCCGAAAGAAATTGGCAAACCCGATTCCTTGATAATACGTTTGCGCAATTCGCAAGCAAATTTATAGTTTCCAAAAAAACGGTCCATTCCGGTAAGGTCCACATAAAATTCATCGACACTGGTTTTTTCAAATAATGGAACGGAATCACGAATAACATCGGTGATAAGATTTGAGTATTTCATATAGGTACCTGCATTGCCCCGAATAACAATTGCTTGGGGGCAAAGTTGTTTTGCAATTTTCATTGCCATACCTGAACGCACTCCAAACTTTCGGGTTTCATAGCTACAGGCAGCAACCACTCCTCTACTGCCCGTACCCCCTACCAATACAGGTTTTTTGAGCAATTCGCTGTTTAGCAAACGCTCTACCGATACAAAAAAGGTATCCAAATCGAGATGGAGAATTGATTTTTTCATTAATACAAAACTATGGAATATTTCCATTTATTTGGAAATAATCCATAAATAATTTTATCATTATTAATGAAGAAGTTTCTATATTTAATATATGTGTATTGAAGTCTCCCTAAATAAAACAGATTTAGAGATTGAGGATTTTTTTGACTCCCATTTTAGGGTGATGTGTGAATATGAGCCCTACAATTATAGAACTGCGCTCGGTTTTCCAAATCTCTATATCATACCGCAGCACGATCCTGATGGAATATGGCCCGCCCATTGGGGGTTTATTCCTGCCAATGAAGGTGATGATATTCTTTCCTTTCGGCAACAATATAGTCTGCATGCAATAACTATTGCCAAGTTTTTAAACTTAGAATATAAGAAACCTCCCCTAAACTATGGCCGGTGTTTAATTTTGGCAGATGGATTTTATTCAAGTAAAGTAAGTGACGAAAATAAAAATAGAAAAATTTGGAAGGTTACAAATGGTGATGGGGAAAAGAGCAAACTGTTTGCATTTGCAGGTATATATTCTATAATTGACGAAGGACTTTTTTCCTGCTGTATAATTACAAACCCGGCAGATAAAAATGTGATTCCCATAGAAAGAGAAATTCCATTTTTACTTGATGATACTTTTAGGAAAGAATGGTTAAGGGAAAATCTTACCCGGACGACCCTTGAATCCCTACTACAATATGGATTTACAAAAGACTCATTAAAAGTAACACCATATAATGGAACAGAAATGTACCGAGAGGAAATATGTTCCTATAAAAAGTTAGTTGCGTCCCAAATAAACCGCAAAATGTAATGGGTTATATTGCCTTAGCGGTTAAAGTAACCTCGTAAGGAAACTGAAAATTTTCCAAAGCATCTCCTTTTAGCCAATCATTTCTATTTTCCTTTTTCAATATAATGGGCATACGTTTTTTGTTGTTGTGAATTTCTTCCATCAGCTCATTTGCCTCTGTGGTAGCAATGGTATAGGTAACCATATTTTCACCGTTCGAAGGATTGATCCATTCGCTGTAAAAACCAGCAAATCCAAAGATTTCCTGATCTGTTGGTTTAATAATATACTTTTGCTTTTCCTTTCCCTTAGCATCCAGCCACTGCCATTCATAAAAGGCATCGGCAATAACCAGGCATCTATTTTTCACCGAATTCCGAAAAGCTGGTTTTGAAGCGGCCGTTTCAATACGGGAATTCAAGGTCATTTTTTTGATAGCATCATCCTTTGCCCAAAAGGGAATCAACCCCCAATTGGCCATTGCAATATGCCCTTTATCCTCATCGAGAACAATTGGATTCTTAGCAAAAGCAAAGCCATTGATTGCCTCTTTGGGCACATACAGTTCCGGTTCATAAAATTCGGCATCAAATTCCGCTTCAATCGACTTTTTGTCTGCAGTTAATTTAGTGTGGTAGCACATAACAAATAATTGATATTTAAAAATACAAAAAGTCTAAGAAATGATTTTGAATAGCTACTAATAATTAAAAACTCACCCACTAGCCTAAAAAAAGTAGCCTGTCCCGAGCTTGTCGAGTGAGGGCTAAGGGAATTTTTTACCACGGAAATAGAAATGCAAAAGACACAAATTCATGAACTCACAGATTCACAGATTCACCGATTTACAAAAACCTACAGTATACAACCTAAAACCTAAAGCTTATTGTTCATCGCTAATTTTTGTAAAGGAGCTTTAGACTTTAGGCGGTATGCCGTAAGCCAATGTCCACCAATTAAACGATTAAACTATCCAACCATCTAACCATCTAAGTGCTAATTGTAATTTCAAATATACTTAACGGCCTCCCGAAACATCAATAAATATTCCTGTGGAATAAGATGATTGTTCTGTTGCCAGCCACAAAATAGCTTCTGCCACTTCGCTTGACAATCCTCCTCTTTTCAACGGAATGGCTTCCTTTATCCGTTCAATCCTGTTTGGCTCGCCCCCAGAAGCATGGATATCAGTATAGATAAATGCGGGACGAACCGCATTTACACGAATATTTTCATCGGCCAATTCCTTTGCCAATCCAATAGTTAGCGAATCAACAGCCCCTTTTGAGGCGGCATAATCAATATACTCGAAGGGAGCGCCAGTCCTCGATGCAATCGATGAAACATTTACAATTGTTCCCCCACTCCCTCCGTATTTTGGCGATATGCGTTTGATGGCTTCCCTACAACACAAAAATACACTTAATGTATTTGCTTCAAATATTCGTTGCCATCTTTGCGATGTTATATTTTCCAATAGGTATTGTTTTTCAAGTATTCCGGCATTATTCACTAATGATGTTAAACTGCCAAACTCAGTATCGACTTCTTCAAACAACCGTAAAACATCTCCTTCCTTGGAAACATCTGCCTGTAAAGCTTTTGCATGACCTCCTTTTTGTTTGATAGCCTCTACAACTTTTTCCGCCTCCTCTTTACTTTTGTTATAATTCACTGCTACCGAAAATCCTCTTTCAGCGGCAAGCCGCGCTGTAGCTGCCCCAATGCCTCTACTGGCTCCTGTTATCAATATGGTTTTCATGGCCTTTCGCTTTGGTGTTTTACTAATTTAATATGCGCCAAATGATGGTTACAATGCCAAGCGTACATTCCAATAGCTTCTTCCAACGTAAATTCCGTTCCGTGTTCGGGATGGGTATATTTCCTTTTAAGCATTTCATCATCCATATTTTTCAAAACAACATACCATCTATAATGTAGCCCTTTTAAAATTGATAAAGAAAATTCAACAGGCAAGGATTTACTGTCACTGATTTCGGCCCATAAAGCTTCATTATATGGTTTGATAACGGGATTATCCTCTGTTAAGGCAAGTTTGAAGCGGATAAATGCATTTATATGGCTATCGGCACAATGATGGACCACCTGTCTAATCGTCCAGCCACCTTCCCTATAAGGCGTGTCAAGAAGAGTATCGGATAACGTTTCCATTTCATTTTGTAATACCTCCGGAAATCTTCCAATAATTTCTATCCAGTTTACCAATTCCGCTCGGGAAATTAACACTGGATTTACAAAATGCCCAATCGGATATTTTAAATTATGCTCGCTCATCTAATTTAAATTCTTATAAATCATCTGTAAAGTGACGAATGTCCCTCTCCTGCGCAAACTTACGATTATTGTAATCTCCCGATTTATTTCGCGCTATGGATAAGGTTTGCCAACTTTCATTTTTCAACATTTTAGCAATGAAAACCATTTGCCCTATATGATAAGGATAATGAGCCAACTGTCTGTTAATGGCCTCTATAACGGTATGTCCGTCATTTCGAATGTATACTACACCCTCCAAATCTGCCTCCGTTAGATCTTCCAATGTTCTTAAAAGACAGTCCCATCCTTTATTCCATTTGTTTATCAATTCTTCTTTACGGTTGAATGGATTCGAAAATTCTGCATCACGGTTTCTCCACGGTTTTTCCCCGTCTGTTGTCAAAAAATCAGTAAATCTTGACAACATGTTTCCGGTAATATGGTTTACCAGTACAGCAATACTATTGCTTTCTTCGTTGTACTGCCAGAATAATTGTTCTTCCTGCAACTGCTCCATTGCTTTCTCTCCAAGCATTTTGTAATATTTGAATTGTTTTACTACACTACTTAAATAACTTTCCATATTGTTTGATTTTAAATGTTGTTATTACTTATTTTAATGTCCTCTGTTAAACTCAGCCCCAAAATATGCAGGGTTTCATATTTTTAAGTTAATCAATTTGAGTTTCATTATTCCTGTTTTGAAGCTGCATTAATGTAACCAATGATGTTGCCACTATTGCTTCGCCCTTATCCTGGCCTGTAAAAACATCTGTCCTAACTACTGAAAGCCTTTTACCGTTTTTTATTACTTGTGCTCTGGCGATGAGTTTATCACCTAAGGCAGGGTTTAGATAATTTATTTTCAATTCAACTGTTGTAAAATAACTATTTTGATGTGTAGCTGAAGCTGCTGCATAACCCGATGAAATATCGACTAGGGTGGCTATGGTACTTCCATTGAACATTCCTGCCGGGCGCATCATAAAACTTTGCTTTGATACCGTAATCTCAAAATATCCGTCCGAAGTTATATTGGCCTTAGCACCAAAAAGCTTCATCATTCCTGACCGATCAAAGCTCTGTAACAAGTGTTTTTTTCTTTCTGTATTCATCAACTTTTAAATTTTGATTTATTTATTTTTTGACACTATACAAGCGGGGTTCAACCTCCTTATTTTTATTCTTACATCCTCTATTAATAAAGTAAACACCTCCTAACACGCACACGCATGCCAAAACAGTGATGCCGGTAATTGTCTCATTTAAAAAAACATACCCCAACATCAACGCTACCAAGGGATTGATATAAGCATATAGTGAAACGATGCCTATAGGAAGTTTTTCTAAAGCATAAACATAGCATGGATATGCCAATACGGAACCGATTACCACAAGATACCCGAGCGCCCAGATACTTTCTGATTCTACTGCTTTAAGTTCTGAATAATCATCCATCAACAAACTCATTCCAAACAAGATAATTCCTCCGAACAACATTTGAAATGCAGCATTTGTTATAACATTGCCTTTAGGCACTTTATGTTTGGTAAAAACACTCCCCCAAGCCCAAGATAAGCACGCCCCAAAGGCCAACAACATACCGATAAGGTAATCGGGATTGGTTAAATCATTTATGTTATCTCTAAAAATGAGAACAATACCCAAGCTTCCTAATAGCAGCCCAGAAACAATATATTTATTAGGTTTTCTTTTATCAATATGGGTCATATAATTAATAACAACAATATATACAGGCAAAATAGAAACTATCAATGCTGCCAGCCCGCTCGGTATATATCTTTCACTCCAGCCAATAACTCCATTTCCAAAAGCTATCATTAAAATTCCCAGAATAAATTGTGCTGGAAGCAGGGTTCTGTCAATTTTCAAGCTACCTGCAAGTTTTAATATTAGCAACAGAATACCCCCAGCAAGAACCTGTCTAATAGCCGAAAAGAGAAATGGGGGAAAAGCCTCAACACCAACTCGTAGGGCAAAATAGGTGGTGCCCCATACAATACACACTACAACAAGAGCCAAATAGGCAATAATATTTTTTTCGGTTTGCATAATTAAGATGGAAAATAATTAATGATTGCTCTGTTCGTCCAAAATTTCCAATAGGGCATTCAAATGATGTATATCGTGTTCGGTAATGAAATACATTAGGTCAATGATGCGCATCGGTTGATTTAACCTTGTATGATGCAAGCTGTTTTGAAAATCCCTTTCACTCATATTTTCTATAATACGAATGGTGTTAGCACGTTCCTCTTGAAAATCGGACAAAAGCTTTTCAATAGAAAATTGATTGAAAAATGATTGATTTGTCGCCTGATTGGTAAGGTCAGTAGCCGACATTTTTGCTTTATTTTCCTTGATCTCCAAAAATCTTCTTTGCCACAGCGATTCTAAAATCCACAAATGACCTATGTGTTCTTTTATTGACCATTTTCCGTTTGGCTTATAATTTAGTTGCTTTTCAAACCTCCCATGGGTTACCTTTCGAAATTTTAATACACTCAATTCCATGCTTCCTAACAATTCCGGTAATTTCTCCATACTGATGTTGAAATTAAATTTTCGGTTAAACCATTTCGGGGATACCGGCTTTAATAAAAGTTCCATTTTAATATCGGCACGACTGTATTCCTGTCCAATCAGTGGCACCTCTTGAAATCCGAATTTGTGATAAATAGCAGAAGCAGTTTTTAATTGGGAATTTGTAAATAAAATGATTTTATCCGCATCCCTTTTTTTTGCTTCTTCAATAGCAGTCTTGCAAAGCAATTTTCCCACACCCAAACCCTGGAAACTTTCGGCTACAGCCATTTTAGCCATTTCTAAAATACCTCTGCCCATGGGTACTAAAGCTACCGTTCCAATAATCTGATTTTGATATTCAACAAAATATATTCCCCCTCCTTTCCTTAAAATGGTCTCTTCTGGGTGTAAAAGCAACGCTTCATCCATTGGTTCCATTTTAAAATATTTTTCTACCCAAGCCCTGTTTAGCTTCTCAAAATGTTTCTGGTATTCCGGTACGTATTTTACAATTCTCATTTTTCAATAATTACAAATGAATATAAACCTCTGGGCATAAGCCTGAATGATATCAGCCTCTATTTTTCATTAAAAATTCTTTTTATAATACTTTCAACTTTCTATGATAATTTACAAAAAGACCAATCGGTCTTTTTAGGAACAAAAAAATTATGCTTTTAAGCCGAAAATTATTTTTTCTAAAAATTCCATTGCTATCCTTAATTCTTTAGTTCTTTTAGTGACTTTTGCCTGCATAAATGCTCCTTCAATCATCGAAATCATTACTACTGCAATTACTGTGGGGTCGGTATCTTCCTTTATTTCCCTTCTTGTAATACCACGCTTTATTTGGTTTTCTAAGGATGTTTTCCAAAAATCAAGAGCTTTTGCCGCCCGTTCCCTCAACTGCGGGTGTGTATCATCTGCCTCTGTAGCTGTATTTAAAATGGGGCAACCTGCCAGCAAATAGGGATACCTGAAATAATTCTTATACGTATCTGGATAGACCAATAACCTATAAATGGAACTATCGCTTGCCAATATCCTTACTTTCATATGCTCGTTTACTTTCCCATGGTTGAAATCAAAAACAGCCAAAGCAACTTCATCCTTATTTTCAAAATTGCCGTATATGCATCCCTTAGATAACCCTGTCACGGACATAATATCGCTCATTGAAGTGCCGGCATACCCTTTAGTATTAAATAAAGCTGCAGTTTTTTGAACAATTAATTCTTTTGTATTTTCTGACTTGGTCATTTTCATAAAAGCATATTGAACCCACACAAAGATAAATAAAAAATAAACCAATCGGTCTTTTTTAAATAAATTTTTCCGGATACTCAAAAAAACTACCAAATGTAACCTATACGGATCACCACGACGGAGGAGTGGTTATGAAACGAAACGGAATAAAAAATGCCTGTGCTGAGCTTGTCGAAGTATATCGAGGCCACCCTAACGCAAACCCACCCATTACGGAAAACCGTAACAATGGGCATTTATATTGGGGAGAATACCAAATCTAAAAAAAATTTGCCACACAGAATGGCTATCTCTTTTTTCAGCTAGATTAAAAAATAAAGCCGCTCAAAGCGGCTTATAGAGATTGTTTTTTAAATAAATTACCGGGTTGTGCAACGGTTACCATTGTCGTAACCAGTGCTTTTTTATTTCATTGTTATTAATATACTTAATTTTCCCGAACCTTTATTCGTCTCAATTTTTAACGTAAAAGTTTCAAAGTCCCATATTCGTCCATACCATTCGTTGGATTGAATCAAATCCTTTTCTTTTTCCCATTCAAATCTTTCTTTAAAATATTTATCCGCTCCAAAAATTTCAACCGCATTATTAACAACTAATTCATACTCTCTTATAAAAGTAAAGTTTGAGTAGTTATTGGTTTTTCGATAAAAATAAAGGTAGCTTTTACCATCCTCAAGGATTTTGTCAATTCTATTAAAGAATCCCAAATAATTATGAACAGGTTTAATTGTATTTGTTTCTCTATTAATATCAATAGATTTATAAGAATCCACAATCAATCCATTTTTCAAATCATTCACTAAAAGCTCGGAAAAAGTATTTTGGTCTTTTTCTTCCTTTTCGACAATAAAGTCAAATGATTGGATGAATTCATCAGCGTGAACAACTTTTGTATTAATTCCAAGTAACTTATATAGTGCTCTGGTTTTTTTCAGAAAACCATTATCGTCTGAAACAACACAATCGCAGTAAGCTCCATAATAACTGTGAATCCCATCATTAAGCATATTATTGAATCTAACACTTTTAGATGGTTCTTTACTTATTCCTAAAAGGTCAAGAGTAAAGTATGCATTTGTAAAAAAGTCATAATTTGATATTTCCTTGTCTCCATTTGCGTTTAAATTACTATTCACATATTCTATAAACGTCTTTTGAAGATGAGAATCTTTCAAGTCTTCATTGAAATCTATCTCGTCATAGTCAATAGTAAACTTTCCATTGTTAATATGCTTGTCTGAAACGTTTCTCAATCCTTTATACACAGATTTATCCTCCTGCATATTTTTAAGCATTCCCATAAAATGTTCGCCCCATTGCATTATACTCATTGGTTCTTTACCAAAAGGAAGAAAGTTTTTTAATGGGTCAGTTATTGAAGAGTCCAAGTTTTCCATTTCTGGGAAGTTGAAGTCTAATTTTGTTTCGGTTAAGAGAGTTTTTGCATTTTCGAATTTTTCTTGGTCTTCTGGATTTAGGTCGCTCGTGTCAAAATCAAAGATGCCTGAGAAGTCAATATCATCTGTTTCTTTTTCAACCTCTTCAAATGCCTCTAAAGGTCTTGCTAAATAGCAAGAAGTTTTCTTTTCAATTGCGTGGTATGAAAGGTAATTATCATTCACAATTGAATCCATAAATTCTAATTCGGAATATTTAATATTTGTTTTATCGTTTTTTAAATCTAGAAGATGTGCGTGAGAGTAACAGAATAAACTTGCCTTTTGTTTCCTGATTTGATTCAATAGTTTGACATATTGAGCTTTTTCCTGTTTGAACAGGTGACTAAAAATTTGTTTGTCAAAATATATTCTTACCATTCATTTTTTCGGCATTGGTTACAACAAGTTTATATACGACATGCCTATTGCGCATATATCGTACTTGTGCGCCATTAGTTTTTTATAACTTCAAATATAAGTCAAGTCATAATTATTTTATTACGGAAAACCGTAACGCGTGCATTATAAACGGGGAGAATACCAAATATAAAGTTTTTTGCTAAATAGAACCGCTATCTACTTCATTTTTAGAAGTTACCAAAAAAAACAAAAGCCGCTCAAAGCGGCTTATATCGGTTTGGTTATTAAAAATTAGGGTTTGTGCCACGGTTACTTGTGTTGTGTGCAGTGATTTATGCACTTTGTTTCAGTTTGACGTTTTTTCGCAAGTATGATTGAATGTCGGGTTCGTTTTGTAATTCACTTTTTTTAAAGACGATTATTTTATTAGCGTTTTCAATATAGGCGAAATGCATGTTAGCATATTTTAAAATTGAAATCCTAATTTTCTTTTTTCTGTCTTCTGAAATAAATTTGTAACGTTTCAAGTTCATAAAAGTTCTTTCATATTTAATATAAAGAACTGTGAAATAAATCAGAGGTAGAAATAGAAGTGTGAAAATTGGTGGAAGTAGAAAAGACTTTAAATTGCTTAATGTGAGGAAATCAGCATATTGGGTTATCAACTGATAAATGCCATAAACTAAAATACCAAATCCTATAATTGTAAGTATGCCTTTTAAAATATTTGCCACAACTTTTGTATTTGGGTCATCCTTTTTCATTTCCGCAACTAATGATAATAGAGAAATTAAAGTTACAATTGGAATTAATATCAGTTCCCAAATGAGCGAGAAGTTATAAAATCCAACAATAAATTCAAGTATAATGGTTAATGAGGTGGCAGTCAATATAACTTTGACAAAATCTTTAATCGTATTCAAATTATTGGAATTGAAAAAGAGTACTATTCCAGTCGTTAAAAACTAATAAATAAAATCTTTATAAAGCCCCAATTCCCATATCGACAATTTATTTAGTAGGAAAATGATTAAGAAAAAGTAAACGAGGAATGTGATGTAAAAAGGAATAAATTTCTTGGAAAATAAGGCTTTGATTACATCTAATAATTTTCCGAAACTACTCTTGGAGCTTATAATTAAAACTGCGAAAATCACGAAAGACCAAATCAGTATGGAAATTTCTCTGTTCGATAGTAGTTTATAAAATTCGGTCATTTGTTATTTTGAATCCAATATTTAATAATATCAAAATGCTTGTTTTCATTGCACACAACGCTTATATATGGTGCTGGGGCATCGTACTCTATGCAATACTTTCATCTGGCGGTAAATTTGGTTTATAATCTGATGCGGTATTTTTCTGCCAAAAATATTGACTCGCAAAAGCAAATTTTTCATACTTCAAAAAATCTGCAGTATCGATATTTTCAGTCATTCCATCTAGAAATGTGGTGCCATCTCCAACGCATAGTTCATTTAAAATGAAATCGTAAACTTTAATTCCAGGATCTGTTGGTCCCGGAAGTACAATTGAAAATTGTCTACTTTGACTTTTAGTTTTTAAACTAAAAACTATTAAGAAGCATCTAAGCTCTTCTGGTAATGTAACTATATTTATTCCTTCCCTTTCCGCAGGTAATTCTATTGGCAACCAAAAGACCTTAGGTATTATCTCCTTTTCAGGATTTAGAATTTGTTCTCGTACCTTGTATAATCCGCTATTAATTAGAAACCCGTTTCCAAAAGCTGAAAAAGCAAGTAAATATCCGATTCTCAATAATGCCACTTCAGCTTTTCTTTCATTAGCTTTTTTGAGAAACTCTAAATTAAATTCAGGCGATTTATATCCGTTTTCAAACATTTTTTCCGGATAAAAAATAGGGTTGTAAATAGTTCGAGGTGGAAACATTTCATCCATAAACTTAGCAGAATCTTTTGGATTAGATCGCTTCGATTGCAAATTTATATTTAAAGTTCCTTTTTTATCAACTTCTATAAATCCGTTAACTATGTTGTCCGACAATTTGAATTTTGCCTTTGTTTTTGAGTTAGGTAAAAATGAATCGGCGTCAATTTCCAATAATCTATTTAGTAAATTATTATCTAAAGAATGTCCACTTTTAGAATTGCAATCCTTACAGGTTAAGGTTGTCGGTTTTCCTCCTAATGATTTTGGAGGAACATCCTCCAACGTTAAATGATTATCTAAAGATAGATCAAGATCCTTTTCACTAAATAAGTTAAAACAAAGTGGGCAAATAAAACCATTTTCAAAATCAGGCTTAAATGATATCTCAGGGTGGTCTTTTACCCATCCTAAGTTTTTGGAAAAAAGTTTGAATATTTTTAGTCTTTTATCACTATTAGAAGTTTTCATTCAAGCAATTTATGTTTTGTATGTGCCCCAACTTGTTTATATCGGCAAATTTATTTCCTTTTATCCTTCAATGTGGCAAGCTAAGTGTTAGTTTGAGGAAATAACCTACTTTTTATTTATTTCAAAAATAAAACAAACTTAAACCCAACCATTACGGAAAACCGTAAGCATGGGTTTTAAACTGGGGAGAATACCAATAATTATGTAATAACTTGTTGGATCTTTGTTGTAATTTGTTATTCTCTCATTAGGTTTATTCCGATTAAAAAACTTCCTATGATTCCTAAAATAATAGTTATAACGAGCCCTAAAGTTTCATATGTTTGTCCAAGTACCGTCATTGCCAATAGATTAGAAACAGTAGCGCCTAAAAATGTACCCCCCAAAATGCCTAATAATTTAGAAATTCTACCGGCTTTATTTTTAATTAAGTATTCAGAAGCTAAATCAATATGACTCTCGGAAATGTTATCGGCTTTATGTCTTTTAGCAATTTTTTGAGATTCAACATACAGTGAAGAAATATATATACCTATTTTTTCCCTAAACTTATCAAAAGCTTGTTTTGTAAATGGTTCTTTGGCGATATATGTTGTTGTAAACTCAACATCCTTTAATATTCTTTCTATTTCTGTCATTTTAGTTACGATGTGGGTTTAAATTTGATTTGTCAATTCGATTGAGGTATGTTTCTTTCAAAAAATCTTTAATGTTAAATTCAGTCTCATTGGTTAGCTTTTTTGTTTTAAAATATGAACCAAGAATTCCAATAAGAAAAGAAATAATTAATCCAGAAATAGTAGTTATTATTTCTATTTTATTGTAAAGGTTATTAATATAAAACTTTTTAAAATTCAAAGTTTCACTTTTAGATAATATTGAAATAACAATTGTGGTCGTAAGTATTAAGACAAAGAAAATTATATTCCAAGTTAATGCTGCATTTCTTTGATGCTTGAAGCTTTTACTATCAATTTTCATTTTCTCCTTCGCTTTTGAAACAGCTTCATCAATTTCTTCTTGACTTATTTCTTCGAATTTTTCATTTTTCATAAAAGGGGTTATAAGAGCTTACAATTTATTTTTATTCAAAACTTTATTAGGTTTATCTCTCTAATAGAAGATTACTAAGCAAAAAGCTATTAAAAAATTTGTTTTTATAGATTTCAAATATAAAATCAATGAGGTATTATTTTTTTACGTAAAACCGTAACGGCAACATTTTAACCGGGGAAAATACCAAATATAGCAATTTCTAAAAATAAACGACCTAACTACCTTATTTTTAGAACATCATAGTTTTTAAATTTTCTAAAAAAATAAATTCCACTCCATTACGGAATCCCGTAACAATCCTTAAACCACCTTCAATACCTTTATCCCATACCCTTAAAAACTTTAATTATGGGAACTACAATTGGCGCAATACTAATCTCCTACGACATCAATAAACAGCATACATATGTAAAAGATGCAATGATAATTCTAGGGTATAGTACTAATTGGAATTATACTAGTAAACCTACATACTATTTGCCTAATACAACACTATGGCATTCTAATAAAAGTAGTAATCAAGCGATGTCCGACCTCAAAAATATCTGTATCCGATTAGGCGTATCACTTGAAAAAGCCGTAGCGGTAAATGCTACTGAATTTGTAGGGTTTTAAATACGGTTTTCCAGAACAACCAATGAAAAGCTCAACATATTTTAAACGCCAAATAAAAATGAAACTCTTAGGGGTTGGTGAACAATCATTTTTTCCTATATTTACTGCTCTCCCCTTTTAAATTGTCCCTAATGCGGACTTCCGTAATGGGATATATTTGCATTGTTTTATATTTGAAGAATACATTAAAATACCTAAAGCTATATCATGAAATTAACCGAACTGCTTAAAGACTCCAATTATAAATTAACCCAATTTCAACCCGAACAAATAGAGCGGTTAGAGTCTAAAATTATATTGAAAGATATACGTGGTAATGTTACTCCTTACGTCAATTGTTTCGTAAGAAAAAAGGATATAAAACTAACCCCAGAAGAAGCAGTTAGACAACTGTACTTAATCGTACTCAATGAAGTTTACGATTACCCTTTTGAACGTATGGAGTTAGAATATGCAGTAAGTTTCGGACGAGAAAAAAAGCGTGCAGATATAGTTGTTTTTGACAAAAAAGATACTAGAGCTATTTACTTAATGGTTGAGCTTAAAAAGCCAAAGTTAAAAGATGGGAAAGAGCAATTAAAATCCTATTGTAATGCTACAGGCGCACCGATTGGAGTGTGGAGTAACGGAGATTCAATTTCATACTATCACAGAAAAGACCCTAACTATTTCGAAGATATTTCAGCAATACCAAACGCTAATGAAAAATTATCAGACATACTTTCTGAGCGTTGGATAATAGATGATCTTATCAAAAAAGACAAACTTGTTACAGAGAAAAAATCTCTAAAAGATTTGATTCTCGAAATGGAAGATGAGGTATTAGCCAATGCAGGGGTTGATGTATTTGAAGAACTTTTTAAGCTCATTTTTACCAAGCTGTATGACGAGATGGAAAGCGGTAGAAACAAAACAAGGCATCTAATATTCCGTAATTATGGAGATACAGAATCTGAATTAAAAGAAAAAATTCAAAAGCTCTTTGAAAAAGCAAATACCAAATGGGAAGGTGTATTTTCAAAAGATGCTATGTTAATGCTTACACCATCGCATTTATCGGTTTGTGTGTCGTCCTTACAGGATGTGAAGTTATTCAATTCGAACCTTGATGTAGTAGATGAAGCGTTTGAATACTTGATTAATAAAAGCAGTAAAGGGGAAAAAGGACAATACTTTACACCCCGCTATGTCATTGATATGTGTGTAAAAATGATGAACCCAAAAGAACACGAAACTATTATAGATACCGCGGCCGGTAGTTGTGGGTTCCCTGTACATTCCTTTTTTCACGTAAAAAACCAAATACATAAGGAAGAAGGTATTGTTGATGATGAGTTAATGACAACTAAGCCACCAATACCGAGAGTTCAAGATTATGTACAAAACAATGTATTTGCTATAGATTTTGATGAAAAAGCGGTACGTGTAGCCAGAACCTTAAATTTAATTGCAGGTGATGGTCAAACCAATGTATTGCATCTAAATACATTAGATTATGAGCGTTGGGATGAAAAGACCGAGGATACAACATGGCAGGACACTTATTTTCAGGGGTGGAGGAATTTAAGAAAGCAAAGAGCCAACAATAACTCCAATCGTGATTTTAAATTTGATGTGTTAATGGCAAACCCACCATTTGCCGGAGATATTAAAGAAAGTAGAATTTTAGCTAAGTATGAGTTAGGGAAAAAACCAAATGGTAAATACCAAACTAAAGTAGGTAGAGATATACTGTTTATAGAGCGTAATCTCGACTTCTTAAAACCTGGTGGTCGTATGGCAGTAGTATTGCCCCAAGGTAGGTTTAATAACAGTAGTGATAAAAACATTCGCGACTACATTGCAGAGCATTGCCGCATAATAGCAGTAGTAGGTTTACACGGTAACGTATTTAAACCACATACAGGCACTAAAACATCCGTGTTATTCGTACAAAAATGGGATGATACTTTATGCCCTAAGATAGACGATTACCCTATTTTCTTTGCTACAATGCAAGAACCTAGTAAAGATAATAGTGGTGAAAAAATCTTTGTCAAGAAAAGTGAATTCCCAAAAGCTAAAACATCTAACAAAGATGCAGATGATGATGGTGTTGCAGAGCCTATAGATCATTATGATGAAACCCCTATAAATATTGATGAGTATTTATTAGATACGCACGGTCACCTAATCGTAAAACACGATTTATATAATCACGACGGGTTAACTAAAGACGGTATAGCCGAAGCCTTTATAGAGTTTGCTAAAAAAGAAAAACTTTCTTTTGTGGGAAAGATTTAAGCCCTTTTAACGATACCCATTATAGGGAATTGCTGAAGGGGCTGGAAATAAGAGAAATATCTTTTTTTGAAATAGCTGAAACTGATCTAATAAGATTAGAATCAGAATTTTATACAGCACCAACATTTGATTTAAATTTTCCATACACTGGAGAAGAAATTATTGATTTTGTTCAATATGGAACATCAAAAGAATTAAATGAAGACAAAGAAGGTTATCCCATATTAAGATTAAATGAATTTGATAGTTTCTTTATTAGTGAACCATCAAAATATTGTTCAATTATAGATAAAGACACTTATCAAAGTTTACAATTAAAAAAGAATGATGTTTTGATCTGTAGAACCAATGGAAATTATAGATATGTTGGAAAAAGTGCAATTGTTCCAGACGACTATAATTTTGCTTATGCTTCCTATCTTTTTAAGATAAGACCAAAAAGTGAATTAATAAATTCAAGTACTCTCGTTTCTTATCTTAACTCTAAATATGGCAGAAAAGAAATTGAAAAGTATTCTATGGCTAGTAATCAAGTGAATTTTAGTCCTTCTAAGTTTAGACAATTACGTATCCCTTCATTTGGAATTGAATTTAATAAAAGTATTGAAGCATCGATCTACAATTCATTTGAGTTATTGAGAAAATCTCAAAACCTATATTCTCTAGCGGAAAACCTTTTATTAGAAGAAATAGACTTAGAGAACTTCAAACCAAATTCAGAAGGTGTTAATATAAAGACACTTTCTAATAGTTTTGGGAAAACGGGAAGATTAGATGCAGAGTATTACCAACCTAAATATGATGAAATACTAGAGAAAATAAAATCACAACCTTACAATAGTTTAATAAATATTGTAAGCATTAAAAAGTCTATTGAGCCAGGTTCTAAAAATTACAGTGAAGAGGGGTTACCTTTTTTGCGTGTAGCAGATTATTCTAAGTTTGGCTTAACCGTACCTCAAAAGTATTTAACATCAGATTTTGTCTCAGAAAATAAGGATAAAATCAAAACACTAAAACCTAAAAAAGGTACTATTATATTTTCAAAAGATGGAAGCGTAGGTACTGCTTACCATTTAAGAGAAGATTTCAATGGTATTACATCTGGAGCAATATTGCATTTAAAAGTAAAAGATGAGTCTAAAATTATTCCAGAATATTTAACGCTGGCTTTAAATTCTCAAGTGGTGCAAATGCAAGCAGAAAGAGATGCAGGTGGTTCTATCATTTTGCATTGGCGTGTAAGTGAAATAGAGAATGTACTTGTACCAGTAATAGACTATAAAAAACAACAAGAAATTGCAGCTTTAGTAGAAGAAAGCTTTGCCCTAAAAAAACAAAGTGAGCATTTATTAGAAGTAGCCAAAAGAGCGGTAGAGATAGCTATTGAAGATGGTGAAGAAGAGGCTTTACAATATATCAATCAAAATAATTAAAAAATGCCAGTTAATACGGAAAATATACGTCGCTGGATTGAGCAGTCAGATATAGATTATATTACTCAGTTTATAAAAGCTTGGATTCCTTTTAATGCTTGGTATAATGCAGAATATAATAATCTCGATTCAGATAGGGCTAAAATAAATGCCATAAAAAATAGAAGCAATAGTATTCGTAATAGGGCAAACGCTTTATTAGAAGGTAATGGTCAGGATAGCGAAGAATTCAAAAGTGTTTTAGCTGCATTGCATAGTGAATTATTAAATAATCAAATTGATTCACAAATAGGAAGAATTTGGTTCAATGATATCGTAAAAAGTTTTAACCCAGATAATTTAATAAATAATGAAGTACATAGAACTATTCAATATTTTTTAAGAAGGACCGATGGCACAAGATTAGGTGAGGTAACTCAGATGTTAGTAGTTCTACGAGATAGAAATGGTATAGAATTTTTTAATTACCATCATACCGAATACGATTTAGCTCATTTACAAGCAAATCAAAACTTTCAAGGGTTGTCAGCCTCACAACAAGAAAATGTTAGACTCTGTTTCAATAGATTAAAACCTGTTGTAATTACTAATGCAATTGAGATTCATTTAGAAACGCAACCTTTTAATCATTATCCCTGTGATGGTTTTAACTTTAAAAGAGATGCAACAGATGCTCATTGTCCTGCACATATAGTTTGTAAAGGACTGATAGAAATACTCTATCAATTGCGAAATGTATTATTTCACGGGGAGCTTGTACCTAATGAACTAAATCAAAATGTATATAAAAATGCTTACTTCTGTTTAAAGTATTTATTACCATCACTAAGATAAAATATAAAATATGGCTATAATAAACAATATTGATTTATTAAGAGATTATTTAATAGGAGTATTAGATAGAGCAAATCACCACGCACATAATGTTAATGAAATTGCATTAGCAATAGTTGGTGGTATAATTTGGAAAACTACTGATAATTTGAGAGTTCTATCGCGACAAGGTCAAATGAAAAATGTTCTCTGGCTTCAAGTAGATCATAGACGTTTATGCTTTGTATACAATCATGCTACTGGGGAAATTGACATAAGAGAAAATACTATTCAGGGTAATACTATAACCTCATTTGATAATAGCACTCCAATTAAGGATATAAAAGATTTTTTTGAAAATTTATAGTGAATAACATCATTAAATATCAACGAAAATTAATAGGGAAAGAGGTAGAATTAGGTTTTTTATACGTGCCTGCCGAAGCTCGTTCAGAGTTACCTAACGAAAACGCCGAGTTAAATGTTCTACTGCCCAATGCACAAAGTTCCAAAAAACATAGCTATAATTCAGACCATAATCGCATTTTTGGCTTAACAGGTTTCTATAGAAGCAATAACCTTACAGCAGGAAATATTATAGAAGTTGAGGTGTCCCAAGAACAAATAAAAATAAAGCTTAATAACATTGAGCCGGTATTAGAGAACGAGGAAGAAGGAAAAAGATTTCTGTGTACTATGTCAAAAAATAATTATTCCAAGATTATTTAATACACTACATTTTTTATTCAATTAATTTAGAATTATTTCTCATTTGCTTGACTATACATTAACGTTATCTTCAAATACTCCTTTTATATAGGCTCCTAGAAAACCAAAAATTATAAAAAGGTATTTAAAAAACTTAAAAAGAAGTATTACCAAAAGTATTCTTGTGAATAAAATTAAGAGATTACTAAAAAAAAGCCCAATAGATAAAAAATCAGGCCAGCCTCTTACGAATTTAAATTTTAATATGTCAATTAGAAACCCCTCCTTTAACATTAATGGAATTAAAAGTAAAATTATAACGCTAACAGCTATCAATAAAGCTTCTAAGGATACAAAAACGAATTTCCTTGAAAAATTTTTTGTTCTTTTGTAATCAAGTAATATTGCAGGATTTGCATCTTCTAAATTATTTCGTTTACTATGATTTAAATATTTATCAAAAATTAAAATTAGGACAGTGGTAAAAAGTCCAATAAAAATTGATAATGATGTTATTGCAAAGCCCGCAAAGTTAGAATTAAAAAATCCCCTAAAAAAGATCGATATGATAAGGCCTAACACTAAGTAATAAACATTGGACAATAAAAATTTTATGAACGTAAGGTTTGGCTCTTTAAAATTTTTAGATTCAATAAGTTTCCTATTACGCCATCTATAACTTTCGTTTAGAATAAGTTTTATATTTTTTTTAATTCTCATTTATGTAGTCTTCTGGATAGACTTCTGGTTTAATAATTTCATTTATTGTCTGTGTTGTAAAAATTTTTAGTTCCTCCCAATTAGGTGTTCCATTCTCTTCAATTGTAATATAATTTTCCAAGAATAGAGTAGCGGTAATTTCAATATTTTCCGCATTAAGAATAAATCTAGTATCATTTTTTTTTCCACCTGGTGAATGAACATAGCCAAATTGATTATTAAATGTCCCTAGCGAACGTTCTGGTTTATTCGGTAGTCCTAGAACCGACTCGCCAAATTTTCTTTTCCAATAGGGGAGGTTATTGAGATTTATTTGATTTCCCAAAGACGTTATTTGTATTTGAACTGTAAATTCTCCATTCAATAATACCCCATCTTCCATATCATTAACAATTACTCTATTAGAAAATTGAAATTTCTTGATTATACTGTTTTGTTTAAATGCCTCTTGCATTTCAATCGGCATAAATAAAGTAGCCACAGCTTTGTATGAATATTGTGAAATTTTAAATAAGCGCTCTATGAAAGGTTTAAAAACATCAGCAACTTGATCACGCGTATAACTGTGTAGAGCTAAAATTCCAATATCTTTATTTAAAGGGGTATACAGTGAGAAATAAAAATTATCCAATAATATTTTATTTTCATTTAAAGATTCAGTGTCATCTTGAGGATTTGCCATGTCACCTAAATCCTTTCCCGTATCATAAATACCTCCTTTAATAATCCCATCTATTGTGGAGTTTTCAACAGATATATTAATTGGGGTTACAATTTGTCCATCTATTAAATCTGATTTAGCATAGAATGCTTTTCTCTTTTTTTCATCATTGTTAAAAACGGTATCAATTTTTTTAAAAAAGTAACGAAAAAAATTCTGTTGTAAAGCCTCATTATTTACATCTGCAATTATACAATCTGGATGATCACTAACATAAATTTTTTGAAAAACACTTTTAAATGTTATATTATGATTATTTGGTGTGGGTTCAAGATGAATTTTGAAAAACTCTATTTTTGGATTTTTAGACATAAAATATTTTTTTATTAAAGACTATGTAGTTTATTATAGCTTTCAGTTTTTACTTCGTACGATTTTATCAGATTTTGAATTAATTATTCAAAAAATATTCTCAAGCACGAGTTTACAGCTCTTGTCATTTTTGGTGTTGTCCAGCGGGACAAATCTAAAATAATCAAAAAAGAACTATTTTCAACATAGAGATGCATTATTTATGTTCCATAGCCCTCGAGCTGGCGCTGCCAGTCCCCCCGTCTCTATCTTACGAACTATTCTATGAATATAAAACGCCCTAAAATCACACTATTTTTATAACGATAAAATTTCAAATATTTAGTATTCGCAAAAAAAGCCATTTTGAGAACAATTTACGGACAACACTCGAACAAATACAGGCAAAATTAAAGTGATGACCATGTTGTAACTTACACTATGGTTTATAAACAGCTTAAGGAAAATAAGGGGAGGAAAAATATTTGTTATTTAAAGCTATATGCTGTTTGGGCTAAGGAATAATCGCATGTATGAAAAGCGGTTTAATAAGCATTGAGGACACTCGCAAGACGCCAATTTCAAATATACAATAAAATTTATTTTATTCTTTTAGTAAAATGTAGAAGCTTAACAGATAATTTATTATATTTAAATATTCTCCCCAGTTTTTAAAATTAAAACGATGAAAAAAAGCAGAATTTTATTTTTAGGGGGATTGGTATTTCTATTACTTACCTCATTTTCTTACGATGTTTCTGAGGTATATATCTGCAAAGGTCCACAAAGCAAGAAATATCATTACAAAAAAGATTGTAGGGGTCTTTCAAGTTGTTCTACGGATACCTATTCGGTAAGCTTAAGCGAAGCTAAGAAACTGGGGAGAACCCTTTGTGGGTGGGAAAAATAAACTGAAAAGTTTTAAATTGGTTGCAGATGGATAACTACGAAAAATTCTATCGTGAACAAGTTTTGTACTCATTAATTCTCATGGTAATAATAGGAATTGTTGTGTTCATTTTATGGGTTTTTGGTGGAATAGAGTTTTAAAATGGAAATGAAATTATCTATAAAAGCTTTTAATAGATTAACTATTAATGAACAATATGACTTGGTTTTTACTCAGGGTGAGTTTGTAAATTTTTTTATAAAAGATAAAACTAGATTTGCCCTTTATTCCATTTTCAATTTTTTTGTAGAAATAGAATATCAAGTATCAAGTAACACTATAACAAACCTTATTTCATTTGAAGATGGAGTTTTATTAGATAGATATTGGATAATAACAGACTTGACAAAGTAACAGGAATTTATTCTTCAGGGTTTTTACTTTTTTTTAATAACAACATAAATTCTTCCCTAGCCATTTTTAGCTGTTTCTCAAAAAGTTCAATAGTTTCCTTTAATGGGTTATTTACAGTCTCAATATTGGCTGATATATTAGTAGCGTTAACATTACTGTTTTCATAAAAGTTTAGGGTGTTATATAAAACTTTCTCTTCACTAAATTCTTTAAGCCCTTCAAAGGTAACGCCCAAGGCATTCGCCACTTCTTTTAATTTATCATCACTTATATTCTCGGATTGTTCCATTTTAGAAACAGCTTGCTTTGAAATGCCACCTAGTTTTGAGGCGAGTTCGGACTGGGTCATTCCTCGCAGCTTTCTAATTCTTTCTATTTTTCTACCTCTATGCAAACTGAGTGTATTGGTAATGTCTTCCATAATCTAAAGAATAATAATTTTAGTTTTTAATAGGGTTTATTTTTTTTTGTTCAGTAATATTCTAATTTTTTCTTTTTCGCTTTCCAGTAGTCTCTCATATAATTCTACTACTTTATCAATAGGGCTGAAAACTTGATGGATTCCGTGCCCATTTTCTTGAATAGTTGAATTTTCAATTTTATTATTTATATAATAAACAGCTAAGCTTTCGTCAAAATTTTTGATAGCTTCAGATGGAACATTTAATATTTCAGCTATTTGGTTTAATATGTTATCATCCACAGTTTCTGCATTTTCAATATTAGAAAATTCAGCTTGGGAAATACCCAATTCATTTGCCACAGTTTCTTGCTTAACACCTCGAAGTTTTCTTACATGGGCAATTTTCTGGCCCGTATGCATTGTTTGATTCTTTTTAGTTGCTTCCATGAGATTTAATATTTGAGTAAATTTAATAAAAGTCAACCTAATAATTATAAAAATCAACCAAAATTATTTTTTAGCTAAAAACATTTTTAATTAATTGCAGTCGAAAGGATTAGCCAAGAAATAAGAATTTATAGCTTTCTATTAATCCTTTCAAAAAAATGACCCGCTCCAGAGTTTTGCACGACCGAAGGAGCAGGCCAATAGTTTAAATTATTAACCACTTAAACCAATGCAAAAATATGAATAAAAGTTACACTGGCAGCTATTGCCTTGCATTTACATTTTTCTTATTTTTAAGTTTATCTACGACACTACCTGCCTTTGCGCAGGATTTCTCCCCTCCCTTGGTAACGGGTCAGGTATCAGACGCAAATGGCCCGTTGGCAGGGGCTAATGTCCTCATTAAAGGCACAGCCCAAGGAACCATCACCAATCTTGAGGGCAATTACAGCCTTAGGGCAAATGCTAACGACACCTTAATCTTTACTTATCTGGGTTATGTGCCCAAAACGGAAGCTATAAATAATCGCAGGATTATTAATGTGGTGTTGCAGGAGGATACACAAACTTTAGACCAAGTAGTTATAAATGCGGGCTACTATACCACAACAGACAAAGAAGGTACTGGAAGTATAGCACGCGTCACCGCTGCTGAGATTGATAAACAACCTATCAACAATCCATTGGAGGCCTTACAAGGGAGGGTAACTGGATTGGATATTATTCAGAATTCAGGTGCGCCGGGCGGTGGTTTTAAAGTGCGCATTCGCGGCCAAAACAGCTTAATGGCCGGCAATGAACCGCTTTATATAATAGACGGTGTTCCGTATGACACCCAAACCCTAGCTTCTGCATTTACCTCGGGAGGAATCATCCCCTTCGCAGATGCGAGCCCCTTGAACGCAATTAACCCCGAGAGCATTGAGTCCATTGAAATCCTAAAGGATGCAGATGCCACAGCCATCTATGGCTCCCGTGGTGCCAATGGTGTTGTGCTCATTACTACCAAAAAAGGAAAGGAAGGAAAAACTCAAATGGCGGTCAGCAGCAGTACGGGTATAGCACATATCAACAGAAAGGCCAACCTTCTCAATACTCAGCAATATCTGGAAGTACGCCGTGAAGCCTTTGCAAATGACGGCATTACCGTGTATCCCGCCTGGGCCTATGATGTAAATGGTACTTGGGATATAAATCGCTATACCGATTGGCAAAAGGAATTGATTGGGGGTACGGCCAATACCAGACAACTAAAGGCGCAGGTCTCGGGAGGTTCTTCCAAAACACAGTTCCTTCTTAGTGGCCAATACCAAGAAGAGACAACCGTCTTCCCCGGCGACTATAACTATGATAGACTTACCGTAAATTCAAACCTCAGCCATCAAGGAAAGGATGATCGATTTAAGCTCACATTCACTGCGGGCTACACCCTTGAAAAAAACAGACTGCCCGATAGGGATTTCACCCAGGATGCCCAATGGCTACCCCCGAATGCACCTGCGGTTTACAATGCGGAAGGCAACATCAATTGGGAAAACAGTACTTGGTCAAATCCCTTGGCCCGATTGGACAGTAAATACAAACAGGATTCCAAAAACCTCATTTCAAATACCGTTATCTCCTACTCCATTTTTGATAATCTGGAAGTGAAAGTCAACGCAGGCTATGGTTTTTCCCTACTAGAAAGCACAACCGCAATCCCACATACCATTTATGATCCAGCCTATGGGCTTGACAGCGGAGCATCAACGCTTACTAAAAGCAAGGGCAACAGCTCCTATTGGATTACCGAGCCCCAAATCCGATGGCAGAAAAACTTCAGTGTAAATACATTCGATGTAATTATCGGAACAACCTTTCAGCAAAATGATATTGAGCAAGGAAGCACAATGGGAACCGGATTTCCTACTAATGACTTTTTGAATAACATCGCTGCGGCAAACACGCGGACTATTCTGGAGGAAGATAAGACCTCCTATAAATACCAGTCCATTTTTGGAAGGATAAATTACAGCTATCGCAACAGGCTTTTTCTTAATGCCACTGGAAGGCGCGACGGCTCTAGCCGCTTTGGCTCAAACAATAAATATGGAAATTTTGGAGCCCTCGGGGCAGCCTGGATATTTACAAAAGGAACTGATCTTTCTTGGTTGAGCTTCGGAAAACTTAGGGGAAGTTATGGCCTTACGGGCAATGACCAAATAGGCGATTACCAATATTTGGATACCTATGCCCTACAGGATTATCCGTATGACGGAAATATTGGACTCGTACCAGCACGCCTTTACAATCCAAATTTTAAATGGGAAAAAATAATAAAACGGGAGGCCGCTCTGGAACTCCAATTTTTGGAGAATAAAATTGCCCTTTCTGTAGCGTATTATAATAACAGATCCTCCAACCAATTAATAAATTATGCCTTACCTGGCACAACAGGCTTTTCAAGTATTCAAGCAAACTTAAATGCGGAAGTGGAAAATTCCGGTTTTGAATTTGAAGTTAACGGAACCCTCCTAAAAAACGACAATTTTTCATGGAACGGCTCTTTTAATCTCTCCCTTCCCCAAAACAGACTTCTTGCGTTTCCGGGGCTTGAAAATTCATCCTATGCCAATAGATATATAATCGGAGAACCATTGAACATTGTCAAGCTATATCAATTGGAGGGGGTAAACCCAGAAACTGGCATCTTTGAATTTAACGATTTCAACGGGGATGGGGCTTTAAGCAGTGAAGGGGACCGCCAGTATATTGCCGACCTATCCCCTAAATTCTTCGGGGGACTATCCAATTCCCTATCATATAAAAATTGGTCGCTGGATTTCCTCTTCCAGTTTGCAAAGAAAAAAGGATACAATCAATATCGCTATACAGAACCTCCCGGCATTATGCTAAACCATTTTGAAAGTGTTCTGGACAGATGGCAGCAACCGGGCGACCAAGCCCACATGCAACGCTTCACAACAGGTGAGAACTACGAAGCCTATTTAGCATATTCGCGATTTACGCAAAGCAGTGGCGTAATCTCCGATGCCTCCTTCATTCGCCTACGGTCAATGGAATTGGCTTATAATCTCGTGGTCAATAGAGACAAGGGAACTTCCTGCCGTGTTTATCTACAAGGCTTAAATCTACTAACCATTAGCAATTTTGAGGGCGGCGATCCGGAACAACTAAAAGGTTTTATACCACCCCTTAGAAGAATCACTTTAGGGGTTCAACTTGATATGTAAAATTTCAAAAAAATATTCTTATGAAAAAAACAATTTACCACAGTATAAAATATAAGTTTCACCTGCTGCTATTCCTCCTGCTTCTATGTGGATGTGAGGATTTTCTTGAAGTGGAGGAACCTCTTGGGCAAATCAATAGTGCCGAAGTATTTGAGGATGAAGCAACAGCTACTGCCGCAGTCACTTCGCTCTATGGAAAATTAAGGGACGAAGTATTGTTGACAGGAAAAGCCGAAGGTTTGGGTGTGCTGATGGGGATATACAGCGATGAAATGATCTATTATGGTTTTGGAGGGGAGCCCCTGGACAATTTTTACCAGCACCAAGTATTCCCAGACGACCTATTGATAGAAAACCTATGGAACGTTGCGTATTCGCTAATTTATATGTGCAACGGGGTCTTGGAAGGCTTAGCTAACTCCACGAAGCTTAGCGAGGAATCAAAATCCCAACTGCAGGGAGAAACATTGTTCGTTCGCGCCTTTGCATACTCTTATTTGGTTGAGCTGTTTGGCGATATTCCCTTTCCAATTACCACAGATTACGAGGTAAATAACAAACTTTCCAAACTACCTATCCCAACTATCTATGAAAATATAATTTCCGACCTTCTCGAAGCGAAAACCCTCCTAGGCACTACTTATATTTCAGGGGAAAGGGTGCGTGCCAATAAAATTGTCGCCACAGCACTTCTCGCCCGTATATATCTCTATACGGAACAATGGGAATTGGCAGTAGCAGAATCCAATACCCTAATAAACAATTCCGTAATTAGCCTCGAGCCAAATATTGAATCGGAATTTCTAAAGGAAAGCACATCCGCAATGCTACAGTTCAAGCCCAAATTTGAGGGCGGGAACACAGAAGAAGCATCCACCTATCTTTTTGCTACCGGTCCCCCGCCCTTTGTTTCCCTAACCCCACAGTTAATTGAATCATTCGAAGACGGCGATCTCCGCAGGCAACTATGGGTTGGAGAAGTAACTGACGGCGCGGAAACCTGGTTTTATCCCAATAAATATAAACTTCAAACCAATACTGGGACCAGTATGGAATATTCCATAGTACTTCGTTTAGCAGAGCAGTACTTGATCCGCGCAGAGGCTAGGGCCAAACTAGGTCAACTTACAGGTGCTCTGGAAGACCTCAATACCATTCGTAACAGGGCAGGTTTGATGGATTCAGAGGCAACAACCCAAAATGAAATTTTGGAAGCCATATCCTTAGAGCGCTATCATGAGCTGTTTTCAGAATTTGGGCATCGTTGGTTTGATATAAAAAGACTCGGAATAGCCAATGAAATTCTCGCCCCCATCAAACCCGGCTGGAAACCAACGGATATACACTTGCCCCTTCCGGAAAATGAACTTTTGATGAACCCCAACCTTAACCCCCAAAATCCTGGTTACTAAATATTGCTTTATGAAATTAAAGAGAATTAACCTAAGCACAACGCTAAAATTCGTGCTTATCGTATTAATATATCTAACACTATTATCAAATGCATTTTTGGTGGCACAGACATACACCAAGCTAAAATATACAGCACAACTGGATTCCCTTTGGAGTATGGACACAAACATCTATAAAATATCAAATGATGGCAACTGGGCAACTTTTGCCGAAAAATTTCCAAAACATAAAAAAGTGGTTTGGGTAATGGCAACCGATGGAAGTAAGCTGTTTCAATTTCCGAATAGCGAATACCTAAATTTTTCCTCCAATAGCCAATGGTTTGCCTGCATCAGCAATGAAAATGAATTGATCAGTACTAATCTGCAGAACGGGAAGAAAAAGAGATATAAAAACATTTCCCTTTATGGTTTTTCAAATAATGGCACCCATATCGCCATGCTTCATGAAATAAACGCTACTGATAAGGAATTAATTATAATCAATCTCGAAACCCAAAAAAAGGAGCAAATCGCAAACGTTTTAAATTTTGAATGGCACCCAAGGGAAAACTTACTGTTCGCAGTTTTAAAGGCAGGAGAAGATACGCAATTGCTTCAATTTGATCCTAAGCTCGGTCAAAGCAAAATCGTTTTTATACAAACTTCCGGGGTCATGGAACATTTGAATGTAAGCGCATCTGGAAATTCCCTCTTAGTTCTCAGTCAAGAAAAGGACCATAATAAATTGATTTATTACAGTAGGCTGAAGGATGATATAAAGATAATTTCCGACTCCATAATTAGTGAAAATTTTCCTGGCCAAATCCTAAGCAACAGAAAACCATATTTAGCTGCTGATGGCAAAAAAGTTGTTTTTTATACGCATTCTGAGCAGCCTCAGATGGGAGCAGATAATGATGCCCATGTATGGAATTCAAGTGACCCGTGGATTGAGCCTAGAATGGAATCCTATCGAGAGCAGGAAATCAATTACCCATTGACCGCCTGGTTTCCCGAGAACGGACAAATAACTGCTATAGAAACCAAAGGCCTCCCCACAGCCGCCATGGATGTCAACCATGATGTTGCCTTGGTTTACGATCAATTACAATATGAACCATTATATAAAATGTATCCCAATGCCGATCTCTACGTAAAAAACATAAAAACAGGGGATACTACTTTGGTTTGCAAAAATCAATATACGGAAGGTCAGTTTGTGACTATTTCTCCTGCAGGAAAATACATAACCTATTTCACGGATAAAGACTGGTGGGTTTATAATATTGCAAATGGAAAAAACATAAATATCACCAAGAATTTACCTTTCAATTTCGCTAATACGGAATATGTAAGACCAAGAGATGTGTTTCCATATGGCAATCCAGGTTGGTTACCAGATGATGAATATATAACACTATATGATCAATTTGATGTTTGGTTGCTGAGCCCGGATGGAAATGTCAAAAAACGTATAACAAAAGGACGGGAAGAAAACATCCGTTACAGGATAAGCAGGGACTATACGCCGAATATTTATAACCCTCTCACTGTACACCCTGATTTTTCCTGCACTATTTTCAACCCAAAAGATGGCGTTGTTTTGGAACTATTCAACAATAAAAATTATAGTACTGGTCTGGCTATATGGAAAGATAATACTGTAAGTAAGCCTTTACTTTGGGTGGAAGGAAAAATTGACCAGATTCGTATGGATGCTAAGGGAGAAAACTTGGTTTTTAGGGAACAGCGCTTTGATAAACCCATAAGCATTCACCATATTGATGTGCGAAAAAAGAAAGAAAACCAGCTGTTCCAAACAAATGACGAACTTCTTAAATATGATCTTGGTAAAATTGAAATTGTTGAATATGAGTTGGAGGACGGCACACAATTACAAGGAAGCTTAGTGTATCCATCAAACTACAACCCCTCCGAAAAGTATCCATTGATTGTGGAAATTTACGAAAAGAAATCCTTTGATATCAATAAGTTTGATCCCCCGTCAAACTTAATGACAGAAGGGTTTAATATTTTAAAATATACAACCAATGGGTATTTTGTTTTCTATCCCAATATAGCTTATAATATTGGCGATCCTGGCATTTCAGCCCTGCAATCCGTAACAGAGGCTGTTAACAAAGTTCTTGAAAACACGGGAGTCGATAAGGAAAGAATAGGTTTAATTGGCCATTCTTTTGGAGGCTATGAAACAGCTTTTATCATAACCCAGACTAATATGTTCGCAGCTGCCGTAGCTGGTGCTGCAATTACCGATTTTAGCAGTTTTTATCACGATATATCTTGGGATTACAAATTCACCCAAATGTGGCGTCTGGAAAACCAACAATTTCGCATGAAAGAAACTTTTTATGATGCAAAGGAGGCGTATTATAGAAACTCTCCCTTACAGCAAGTAGAGAATGTCAATACCCCACTATTGCTTTGGGCGGGAAAAAAGGATACCAACGTAAATTGGTCCCAAAGTGTTTATATGTTTATGGCCTTAAAAAGATTGGGTAAAAAGGCAAAATTAATTTTATACGAAGACGAGGACCATTCCCTTTTCAAACCTAAAAATCAAACCCATTTGTCAAATACAATATTTGATTGGATGGAAACCTATGTGAAGAAAATCAAGAAAAATTAAAGGTATAATAAAAAAGGTTTCCCGCTGTCAAAAATGCGGGAAACCTAAATTAAAATTAGCGCATAAACTCATAGAGCAATCCGCTACAGTCAGAATTTCTGTGAACCGCCTTTCCTAAATAGGTACACACAGGTCCAGGTACAGTGGTACAGTTTTTCGGGGCAGGATCACAGCTTCCCGGGTTTTGAATATACCCGGTTATCAAGGCGGTGTCTTCTACGGGCGCCTCTTTTTCTGTTGCAAAGGCAAAAACGATTGCCAGTAAAAATGCCATCAGCGGCATTCCGAACTTTAAAATTTTTGTTCTCATAATATTAAATTTTAATGAATTAGCGACCTACTATTTTTTACAGGTGTTCGGTCTTCGTCCTGATACTGGCCAGTATGTGTTGTGTTAGAGCCGGTGCCAAAGTGCTCCGGCTTTAACTTATAAATCCATAACCTTCCGTTAACAAGGACAATCAAATTATCCCCATCAATTCGGAAATCAGTAAGTTTATTATTTGGTTGATGGTTTAGGTAAAAACTGAATTTGTATTTTTTATTTATAATATCGTATACATCAAGTATTGCAGCCGAATCGAGGGGGCTTTCATTGCGCCCTAAACGTTCACTGTTAACGAACAGATAATCCCCATAGGTTGCTGCGTGCCTGTTAACAACAATAGATTTTCCCCCTTTCTTATATTGATCTTTGTGGCTGTGATGAGCAATATCCAAAACCGCCTTACTTATTGTATCTATGGTTTTCCCAGTAAAATCGAATTGTAAATTTGGATGTGTTACTTCATAAGCATTTCTGTAGTAATAAATATATATCCACTTTTTGTGCTGTGCGTTCCAAAGCAGTTCCCCATCGGTATCAAAAATCCCATCAATTTGTTTTGTAATGATCTCATCATTATAAATTAAACTGTCCTTCAATGCAGATTTTTCCAATAGTCCCAATGTCGTAGTGGAGGTTACTTGGGAAATAGTTGTTAAACCGATATGAGTAGAATCCGAAATTTCAAAATCTTTAAAATTTGTTTCCCCATAAGAGAAAATTGTAGCATTCCATTCTAAAATACCTCCACGAAAAATTACAGGCACTGTGCCGTCACCTAAATAAAAGTAAGGTGGTTCAACTATTATTCGTGCACGGCGATAAGGAAGATCCAAATCACTAATTTGAACGGAAAAATCCTTTAAAGAATCTAAAGAAATAGTAAGGGTCTTTAAATAAAGTGGAGCTTGATAATTTCCTAAATAAATAGTATTATCCCTAAAACCTGCTATATAATAATTGTTCGTTCCAAAATCATAATCCTCTTTGTATATTATTGCGTCAGATATATACCTCCTTTCAAAGGCATTATTTCTATAATTCTTCTTTTCCGAAAAAGCAAATAACAGCGCCACTATACCTATCCCAATAATAGCAAGCGTAACCAGCAAAAGCAAGGTCTTTTTTGCGTTGTATTCTTTTGACAAAAAGAGAGCCAATGCAGCCAACACAATAAAAACAAGATTAAAAATTAGATGTTGTGTCCAGCTAAGTTTTTCGAGTACCCCACCACAGGAACAAGGAACAAAGTCCGAAAAGTTGAGTATGATAAAAATATAGGCCGTAAACATAACCATTAAAGTAAAACTGGCATAGAGGGCAAGGGTTCTAAAGCGCTCTATAACTAATAAACAAGCAATAAGAATCTCTATTCCCGGCACCGCCCACGCAATAAAACCAGCGTATGCACTTAGAAGTGGCGACTGTGCCAATTGTACCGTAAAAGTTTCAAAGTCGAGAAGTTTGCTTACTGCGGCGTAGAGGAAAAGAAATACAAAAAGATGACTGCCAACTAATATAGTAGCGTTTATAATGTTCGATTTTTTAACCCGCCTTTCCATTCTGTTAGGTATTGGTTTTAGCTTGTTAAAATTAATTGGCAATAAACAAACTCGGGCTATAAAATGAACTGAAAATAAAAGGATTGGCACTAAAAATTTACCGATTATCCTTAATTTATTCTAAGTATATAGCTCAAATAAATGCATAGCCTCTACCATTATATCGTTACCCCAATGGAAACCAAACAAACCCCTTCCCTTTGAAGGGAAGGCTGGGATGGGATGTTCCCAGTTATACATACCCCAACCTTTTCACCTCCTGAAGCAAATGGGAATCTGTTTTCCCTTCTAGCTTAAAAAGTGCTTTTAAATTGGCCCTCCTAGTAAGGATAGTAGCTGGGGAAAGGAATACTTTTTCCGGCAGGGCGCTAACTGCCGTTCCCAAATCAAGCTCGTGTAGTATGGTAAAGTCCACATGGTCCATGGATTCAAAAGTTTGTAAAAATGTATGCAATAAGTGCAATATACTTTTACTGTAAAGTATTTCATTCTGCATAGTGGCTTTCAATGCTGCGTATATTGTTTTTTGGTCGCAATCTTTAAGCTCTAAAATAACATGTGGATTTATTTTTTGAAAAACGATTCGAAGGGTATAGACGGTGGCGTGCTGTAGGACAACCAAGATTTGCACTTCGGGATTGTACTTTTTTAGGGTATCAAGAAGTGTAAACTGAAACCGCTTTTCCTGTTTCGATAAAGGGAAATCGATATTCATCCAAATGAGATTAAGACCATCCATATCCTTTAATGATGTTAGAAAATTGCCATATCCCTCCTGGGTGATTATTTCCTTACCTTTTAGGGTGATGTGGGGATTCTTTTGGGCTAGCATGGCGAGACCATTATGAAAACCTTCCTGTAGTAATGGCAAATGTTCTACTAAAAGATATTTTAATATTTGGGTGTCCATGGTCCTATCCTATTGGCTAGCTATCATTCTATCTAAGGATGCACTCATAATAACCCTACCTCCTTTGCACGCTTTAGCAGTTGTATATCACTGCAATCCTGTTCCAGCTGCAACGCACTCCTAAGCTTGTTTTTCCTTCGTTCGATATTCCGCAGCGAAAGGGGCAGATGGTTTACCAAATCTTTGGTCAAGGTCCCTTCAGAGAGGTAATAGAGCAGCAGTTTGTCATAATGATCCAATACCTGGGGTTTCAGAGGGGCCTGGGTTAAAAATTTTCGCACCGTTTTGGTAAAGTAAAAACCGTCCTCCAAAACTTCCAATAATGCAACTTCTAATCCGTCGGGGCTTAGCTCGCCCTTTAGTAAAATTCCCTCGGGATTGAGCATATCCAAAACCTTACGGATCAAAGGATATGTATCATAACTGGTAATCACAATGGTCTTGGCGGTGGGTTGTCGCTTCCTTATGGCAACACCTAGTTCCACGCCCGTTGTAAATAAAGGATGGTCATCCCCCGGCAAACCAATATCCAAGAGAACCAAATGGAGTTCCCTTTTTTCATTGTAGCCTTCCAAAGCCAACAAGGCCTGCGAAATGGAATGGGCGCTTTCTACTGCAAACCGATACCTGCCATGACGCCTTTCAAAATTTTTGATTACTTTATCATAGCTTTCAAGGATCATCGGGTGATCATCTATCATTAATATGTTGATGCCTTTAACCTTCATAACTCATTTGGTTTAATGGGAATGCGGATGCTTACAATCGTACCAACGTCAAGGGTGGAATCTATAGCAAAGCTTCCGTTTAACTTACGGGTTCTGTTTTCTAAATTTTTAATGCCAATGCCTTTTTTTACCTGTGTTGAACTAAACCCCTTACCATTGTCAGCGATGCGCATGCATAGCATGTCCCCATCCCTGTATAAATGAACACTAACTGTCCTGGCTTTCGCATGCTTTACTACATTTTGGAGTACTTCCTCAAATAGCCTGCGTAGGTTTATTTGCGCCAGATACGATAAAGCTGCCCAGTCTGACGGGTTTTGGCATCGAAAGTGGTACGTGAAACTTGCTATTTCACTTTTGTCCTTTACGAGTGCTTCAAGGCCCTCCAAAAAATCCTCAGCTTCAGTGGAAAATACTTGTCGCAGTTCATGCGATAAGTTTCTGACGTCTGTTTCCAGCACCTCCAATACACGCAAATACTCCTTATGCAAGGCTACAATTTCAGCTTTCCCAACTACTTTAAGGGCATTCCATCGAAAGCGGAGCGTAAACAAACGCGAAACGATATTGTCATGCAACTCCTGCGAAATACGCTGCCGCTCTTCAGCCTTTCCTTTTTCCCAATTGGTGTGCTGGTTAAGTGCCATAAGAAACATATCCTCATTGTATTGCTGTTGTTCCCGCTCAAATAAAAGTTCTTTGTTTTTTGCGCGTTGCCGGCTATAGACATAAATAAGGAGCAATATCACGGTAATCGTGAGAGCCCCAATACTTATCCACAAGCGCTGCCGAAACAGCCGCTCGTTTTCAGCAATATATTTATCGGTCTCATATTGAATGGCGGTAAATTTGTTTCGCAAATTTCGGTCCCGGGCGTTTAGGCTCTTATCCAACTGTATATGCTCTTCAAGGTAACTAACGGAATGATCTCCATACAATGCCGCCAACATTTCCAACGCATGTAGCACCTGTGGAGTTAGATAATGCTCTTTTGATATCCGTAACGCCTCTGTAGCATATGCAATAGCCTGTAGCGTATCCCCAACCTTCCCAAAATAGGTGGCCAAATGCAAATTGCTGCTAGTTTGGCCTTCCATATCCCCTATACTATCACGCAAAGTCTTCGCACGTTTCATTGGTCCCGCCACATTCCCATAATTCCCCAAGGATACTTTGCAGAAAGCTAGATTGTCCAATAATTTGGCCCAAAGGCTAGGTGCTGTCTTTAATATAGTTTCATGCCTAAGTGCTTTCTCAAAATAAGGTATGGCCTCCGCAAATTGATGCATCTTATACAACCTTACTCCCAGATTGTTCCAGTGCTGTAATTGGTAATACGGCGTATTTTCTAAATAGGGCAGTAACTGTGCTGCCTTCTTATAATAGTGGAGCGACTTATCAAATTCCTCCATATCGTCCGCATGGTTACCCAAGAGATTATAGCTGCGGTATAACTGCTGCACTTTGTTTAGACTTTCAAACAGCTTTATACAACGGAACAATAGTATTTCCGCTCCCGTATAATCGTGTGTCTGCCCCGCAATATAGGCCATATTGTAAAGCATTTTCCCGGCATAATATTCGTTGTTAGCCGCGGTAAAATATTTATAGGCGCTATTGTAATGCACATAGCTGCTGTCGTATTCCTTTTCATTCATATAATAGGAGCCGTAGTTCCAGTGCGCATCACCTAAAAGGGAGGGACTGTCTAAAGCTTTGGCTAGTGCATAACCCTCCCCCGCAAAATGGAGAAATAGTGCGGAGTCCTGCAAGCCCTCCGCTGCTTCAACTATTTTACTGATATGGGAATACCTCAAACTGTCAACTGCTGTGTATTTCAGGGAATTAAAGGCAATTTTTAAAAATCGTTTTCTCGCATCTAATGAAAAACTGTCCTGCTGGGCTTGATGCAAATACCTTAAATAAGTAGTTTCTAGCTTCTGGTTTTGTGCAAGAAACTTTAGCGGTAATAGGAAAAGAAATAGCATTACCGCATAGGGAAACTCCCGACAATATGATTTTTTGTAGGTTATCATATATAACTCATGTGGGGAGCTAACAAATGTAAGAAAAGCCTTTCTATTATAAAAGGCTTCACTTAAAATCAAGTAGTTATATAAATTAGTCCTTTTCATTATCGGGTTCGGCACTGTGCTCCCCACCCGTTCCATAGATGGGTGGTGCTTTATATAAATTGTTGTCAGAGTTATCTGGGGTAGGCGTACAGGAGCCTAATAATCCTATGGCTAGGCTGAGGTAAATTATGGTTGCTTTCATTGTGTTTATTATTGATTCAACAATAGTGTATTACCCTCTTACTTACGAGGGACTTCATTGTGCACAATGAAACTGGCGCTTGGGCCAGTAGGAGAGCAACTTCCTAAAAGCTAATTTAATAGTTAGATCATGTATCGCCTCAAAGAAAAGCGGCTATTCTCCCAAACAGGCAATTCTAGTTATGAAGAGGGAGGGTACAGACTATGAAATAGTAGGAATTAGAAACATCGGTAGGGCTAAGTTCCTGAAAGTTGCTTCTTTATATTGATTATGGAATCCTTATATTTTTCTGTATATCGAATGGTTTTTGGATAATGGTATAGATAAATTTCCTTCTTACCAGTAGCAATTCTATAAACATAATTGGAATTAATTATAAAACTTTTACTTACCCTCTGAAAATTAAACGGCAGTTTCTTATGGGTATCCATCAGTTTATTAAAGTTGCTTTTGGTAGATCCGTCTTTCAAGATAAAGTCAGAGACATAGTGTGCAGCTTTTACTAATACCACTTCCTTAAGATTCACATACTGAAAGTCGTAGTAGGACTTGATACAAAAAACATCAGTTACCCGATAAATTCGTGAATATCGCATTAGTAACAAGAGTATGTTTTCCATTATATAAGGCGGTATTATTACATCTACAAATCCTGCCTTAAACGCTTCAATTCCCTTTTCAAGGGAAATTGTTGCTCCAATAAAATTGGCTATAATACCTAATTTTGTGTTTAATATGCCAATTATAGTGTACACTTCTACTCTCGGGTCATCTAAATTGATCAATACCAATTCAGGCGGATATTCGAGGAGCTCGAACCAACGAATTTCCATATCTTCAATAATGCCCGAACACCTAAATCCCTCTTTTTTTTCAAATATGGAAATAGCCTCCTTTAAAACTGGCCCAAGCCTCCCTATGATAAGATAGTAGCGCAAAGCAAATATTTTATACCCGCATATTACCATTTTCGCCATAAAAAGATTGGCGGTTCACCCGCCATAATTGGCGGGTAGCCCGCCATTATTTCGGACAGCTTTTTTATACTTTGCAGCTATAAACCAAAACTGCCCCAGCATGAAGTTTTATAAAACAACCCTTCCGCGCTATCCTCCTTTCTTCAATTAGCCCCGAAAACCCACGACTCACATTTCACTACTCACTACTAACTACTCACTACTACTATGGAATCAAAAATCAAACAATTCTGGGAATACTTTGAAAAGGAAAGCTTCTTTATCTTGGAAAATCTTAAATATGGAATCGTTCCCAAAAGCCAATTCGAACTCCTCGACTACCTCCTCCAAAACATACACCCTAAATTACAGGCTCTCATTAACCGCCCCCCGAACGGGGAAGTACATTTTGTCTTCTTGACCAAAGGTCGGATAGGCCTAAAACTTATAATATCCGAGATACTGAAAAGGGCTCCTCAAAACGAATATTGGACCTTCAAACTGGGCCTCCCTCCTTGGAGTGGCACCCTGGAGGATTTCTGCAGTCACTACCAATTCCTCGGCCCCAACGTCCATATTTATGATATCTATTTTGACATCTATAAAATCCACTCCAATGGCAAAGTGAACCTGCATATCCATGTGGAAAAAAACAAACCCCTCCCAAAATATTTTATAAACGATAGTATGCGGGTCTTTTTGCTCTATTATTTGGGGGACCGACTGTTCTTTAAAAAAATCGTCTATCTAAAGATTGTCCAAAAGAAATACCGGCACATAAATTTTATCCCCATTTCCGAACTGAAAACCTTGTTGGAATTTGCAAGGGTAACCTAAATATTTAAAAATAACAATATGACCCAAATCCCCCTCAGGAGGCTAATAATTTAAAATAATGCCAAAATATGTACATTATAAAATAGGAGGTAGTGCATACCTTAGAATGAGCTAGTGCATACCTTAAGGCGAGCTAATGCATAAGTTAAGGTGAGCTAATGGGTAGTTCAGAGGGGTCTAAAGTATGGCGAGTGTATGGTTTAAGCTACATTCATGCTACCCAAAGCCTAGGTTAAGCCTACCTTCAAGTGTCAGTTCGAACTAGCCTGTCCTGAGCGAAGTCGAAGGGCAGTCGAGAACTGCTTTAACACGAATCAAAAGAAAAAACAACCCTAATTGGGAAGGTGGCTCCCAACCCTTCAGTCGGAAGCCGGAAGGGGTAAACCAAAAAAAAAGCTCCTTCCCCTAAGCAATGAACACAAATCAAACGCAAAAACAAAATCCTAGGGGAAGGTGGCTCCCGGCCCTTCAGTCGGGAGACGGAAGGGGTAAAACAAAAAAAAACTCCTTCCCCTAAACAATAAACACCAATCAAAACAGACAACCGACAACAGACAGAACAACCCACAACCCACAACCCACAACAGACAACCCACACCAGACAACAAAATACCTCAATATAAACCTATGAACCTCCTACATAATTCCGCTCCCCTCCCATTGCAACCCAAGTCATGGAACCTACAGATGAAAATAAAAATAATTTCAAAGCGAAGAAAACACGCCCCACCCGCATCGCAATCTACCCTAAGGATATCCAACTCCTCACAGGCAAATCATACCGTCATGCCTTAGACCTAAACAAGGAAGTCCGCACCTACTTCAAAAAACAAAAACACCACCTCCTCACCGTCTACGAATTCGCCCAATACACAGGAGTAAACCCCGAAATCATCCTATTACACCTAAAATAAAAACAAAATCCTTTGAGCTTCAAAATTCCCCCCTTTTGAAGAGCCTGTCCCGAGCTTGTCGAGGGAGGCTAAGGGGATTTTATTACAGTGAAAATAGAAATACAAAAGACACACATTCACCCACTCACCTATTCACACACTCACCTATTCACCCATCACCCTTCACCCTTCACCCCTCACCATTTTACCAATTCGCCCAATACACAGGAGTAAACCCCGAAATCATCCTATTACACCTAAAATAAAATTAACTTCATCAACCAAGCTCCTTCCCCTAAGCAATAAACACCAATCAAACGCAAAAACAAAATCCTAGGGGAAGGTGGCTCCCGGCCCTTCAGTCAGGAGACGGAAGGGGTCACCCCCCTGTCAGTTCGAGTAAATTTAAAGCTGCGACAGCAGTTTTAAATTTGTATCGAGAACCAATCCAGCCCATCACTTCTGCCAGAAGTCAACGGAGTTATCCACCTGGTTTACGTCATTGCGAAGGAGGCACGACTGAGAGGAATGCATAAAAAAGAAAAGAGAAAAACGCGGGAAACAATCCGTTTAAGTATAGCTCAATTCACTATAACATGTAATTTCAGTAGATTAACTACGTTGAATCTTCAATTTGTCACGCTGCGCTCACAATGACGGGTTCGCTGCTTAACTCGACTGCTCAGTGTACCACCCGCAATGAAGTGTTAGATTATAAACAGTGACCGAGTGATCCTGAACTTGCTTCGGGATTGGATCGAGTCCTCCACATCCCAAATCCTCACGGTAACCGAATGAATTCCAAAGAGCGTAGCCGAAGGGAGGCCACCAATGTCACAATCATGACTACTACTCAAAAAAAAAATAACCGGAGCAAAAAACTCCGGCTATTCTCAAAAATGGGGATTTAAAAATGGGGAATCAGTACTTTTATTCTAAAACTATAAACTCAGACCTCCTATTTTTTTGATGTTCGGCCTCAGAACAATCTACATCATTCCCACATCGGTTTACTAATTCACTTTCGCCCAAACCTTCAGATTGTAATCTGTTTCTATCTATGCCTTTTGATACTAAATAATCAAGGGTCGATTTGGCCCGCCGCTCTGAAAGTAGCTTATTGTATGCGTCATTTCCACGGCTGTCAGTATGCGAACGTATGTTCAGCTTCAATTCTGGATATTCCTTCAATGTGGCAAATACTTTTTCAAGTTCCACCTGCGCATCTGGACGGATATTCCATTTGTCAAAATCAAAATAGATTGTGGGAATGTTGAGCACTGTTGATAAATCAGTACCCGCTTCTATCACCACTGTGTTCTGCTGCAATTGGAAGTCTATTTGCTGGCTTTCCAAATTGGCCTTTGAAACTTTTTCATCGGTATCATAGCCTTCCTTTTCAGCCTTTATAAAATAGGATTCAAACTTATTGGTTTCAATAGTATAGTATCCTTTGTCATCCGTAGTTAGGTTGGCATAAACTTTTCCTTCTGAATCCGTTAAGGTTATGCTTGCATTTTCTATTGGTTTTCCAGTTTGCTTATCGGTTACATAACCATCTATCTTTGCCAAATACATATCTTTTATCGGGGCTGTCTCTAAAAAGGAATAGATGTTGTCGTAAACAAATTCTCCTTCCGTTTCCGTTCTATTCGAACTTATAAAACCTCTTTTGGTGGTATCGTTTATTCCAAAAGCGAAATCGTCTGCGGAAGAATTTATCGGCTCCCCCACATTTAGCAAGTTGCCGAAAGCCTCTCCTGTAATCTTTACATAAAAAACATCCAAACCTCCCAAACCAAAATGCCCATCAGATGAAAAATACAGCTCATTTTCTGATGATACAAAAGGAAATGTTTCCTTGCCGCCCGTATTGACTTCCGCACCCAAATTCCGTGGCTCACCAATGCTTCCGTCCTCATTTAAAGCCGCAACATATAAATCAGATTCCCCAAACCCCCCAGGTCTATCCGAAGAGAAATACAGCATTGTTTCATTGGCATTTAACGCTGGGTGGGCCGAGGAATAGGTATCGCTATTAAAATTTAGTTCCTCAGCTTCCTGCCATTTGCCATCCACAAGTTTCGAACGGTAGATTTTTAGTTTTTGGTCGTTCTTTTTGTCTTTATAGGTAATATTGCTCCGCGTAAAATACATCGTTTCCCCATCCTTGGTAAAAATGGGGGAAGATTCGTGGAACCTGCTCTGCAACTCCCCCTTCAATTCTTTGGGTTTTCCGATGGCAACATGCGCATCGTTCAGCTCCACCGCGTAAAGCGATAGAAAACTAAGTCCATCCCAAGCGCTTTTCTTATTGATAAAACTCTCCGATTCACTGGTAGAGGCATAAACCAATTTATTGCCAAGCATGCTATGTCCAAAGGAAATTTTATTGGTGTCATAGATGCCCTCGATCGCCTTCAATTCATACCTGCCAGAGTTCTGCTGAATAAGGGTTAGGTAATCAATAGCGGTTTTTACTTTCGGGTTATTGCCAGTTTTTGTAATATAGGCGTCGTAATATTCTTTCGCCTTTTTATCTTTTCCGGTTGCTTTCAAAGCTTGGGAATATCTTAAAAATGATATAGGCTCCGTTGGCTCTGGCGCGAGCGTAAACAAACGATCATACCACTTAACAGCCGCATCATATTGGGCATTAAAATAATAACTGTTTCCTAATTTGGTGAAAATCTCTTCAGATTCAAATCCATTCTCAGCGACTGCCAGATATATTTTTTGGGCATCCACATAATCCAGTTGCTCATAATTTTTATTGGCTTTGGAAACCTTCCGCTCTTGGGCCGTAACTCCGGAATATCCCGAAAAGCCCATAATCAATAAAAACAGTATAGCGTTGGTAATTTTATTTTTCATGTGTGGTTATACTTTTTTAAAAATTAGAAGAAACGAGGGTTTACTTTCGCTCTTAACTTAGTGCCCAATTCAAATCTCAAAAAGATTTCGTGTGAGCCACTGTTGTAATTTCCGAGTTCTGTGGTGTCATAGTCATAGGCATAGCCAATCATAATATGGTCGTTCACTTGAAAACCTGCCATGCCACTTACCGCCGCATCAAGCCTGTAGGCAAGGCCAAAGCTAACTTTGTTGTATAATAAGGCGTTTGCCGAAATATCTACGGCAAGAGGAGCACCCATTACACCTTTGGCCAAGACTGCAGGTTTTAATTTTAAATTAGAATTGAGCGTAAAAACATAACCACCTATAAAGTAAACATGGGTCTTTTCAGTTGCAGTTGAAACCTGAACATCGTCATAATGCTCCGTTTCCAAAAGGTTAGGTGATGAAAGTCCCAAATACCAACTATCGGAATGCAAATAAAGTCCAGCTCCTACAATGGGCGAACTATAACTCTTCTGCGACAGGTCATAATCATTAGGATTGTAGATAAGCAATTTATTCGGGTCTAAATCCAACAAGGACAAACCTCCTTTAACTCCAAATGATAATTTCGTACCTTCAGATACGGGAATGGTATATGAAAAATCTGCCGTAATAATACTTTCTGTGGAAGGGCCAATTTTATCACTTGTAAAGCCAAGACCTACCCCTACTCCTTGCACTCCAATTGGAGAGTTAACAGAGAAATTTAGGGTTTCCGGAGCGCCTTCAAGGCCCACCCATTGGTTCCTGTAAATTCCCAACATACTCAGGGAACCACGCGTTCCTGCATACCCCGGGTTTACACTAACCGTATTATACATATATTGGGTATATTGCGAATCCTGTTGCGCCTGCATCTCGTGGCCTGCAGAAAACATACATCCCAATAGTATAAAAACAAATAGTTTTGATAATTTAATATTCATGAGAAATCTTTTCTTGTTAGTTGCCACTTATATATAAAAACCCGGCTTTATTATATCTTTCATTTTTGCCCGCTTCGTTATAGAGGTAATCCAAAACATAATAATAAGTACCTGAAGGAAGCTGCTCAGAATCCTTTATAGTAAGCCGCCCAGTGGAGTATCCGTCAAAAACATCGCCCCCGTCCCCATAATTATTGGTTTCAAAAACCTTTACCCCCCAACGGTTAAAGATTTCAACATGGATGTTTTTGATATTGGGGTTTTGGTTATCTATAAGGAAGTAATCATTTACTCCGTCGCCATTTGGCGTAACTGCCGTATAAACCACAAGCCCCCCGGGAAGTACAACATCAGCCTTTAAACGCCCGAATGTGAATACCCCGTAATCGTCAACGGCTGTTGTTACGGTTTGGTTGTCCATATCTATGGCTCCGCCTTCATCAACCCACATATTGCTTGCCTCGTCCCAACGCACTATGGTAAGCGCATCTTGCTGTGCTGCGGCTATCATTGCTTGCGGCGTAGTCACCTCACGCCATGAAAGCGTGATAAGTACATCCTCATTACCCGCAGTTTTTTCTTCGATAGTCCAATATTCCTGATTGTCTATTTCCTGAATGGCACCAGCTCTCAAACTATGCGAATAGAGCCCATTCGAGTTTTCAAAATAAAATTTACCTTCAAAATTGCTTGAAGCGTTGGTGGGACCCGAAATTCCACCAAAACGATAAAAACCGCCATCCCCAATAGGAAAGGTGAATTCGTTGTCACCTAACTTATTTACAGGCCCGTCAACATGGCTGTAGTCGGAAGTGTTTATGTGGTTTGCATCCGTATTGAAAGTTAGAGTACCCCCAAAGTTGTCATTGTCAACGATCCCTTCATCAAAATCTGCTGTCCCGCTAATCTCTACCATTCCTGCCAATTGAAAGGGAACTGCGTTGCTGTTATTGTTAAAATAGGCATCATATAGAAAACTACTATTGCTACCGCTTATAGTCTGGTCGGAATTTCCAACAAATCGAGTCATCCCCGTGTTCTGGTAGAAATCTAAGATGCCATCATTATTAAAATGACTGTAAATAAATGCTTCCCCATCGTTATAGAATTGTCCGGTAGCTTTGTTGTTGAGTCTTTCCAATGTCGAGAATTGGGTGCCGTCACTTATATAAAGCATTCCTTCATTACTAGTCTGTGCATTTAATCCATTGAAAATGAAAAGGAGGAAACCACTTAAGTATAAAAATGTCTTGTCCATCATTAATTGTTATTTGCTTTAGATTGGAGCATAGGGTTTGTAACTGCCGGTCCAAGAATGAACATTTTATGATCCTCCACTTCTCCAGTATTCACCAATTGCTCAGAGCTAATATTGCTTTCTTTTGAAATACGCAATCGCACAAAAGTGCTATAGGGTCTTCTAAAACCAGGTATTTGCCATTCCAGAATCGCAGTGCCTCCTACCCCACCAGTTGCAGGAGCGAATACTTCCTGCCTTTCATTGGCCTCAAATTCGCCATCCAGATCAAAATCTATCCAGCCAGTTATATAGCTATCAGCTTCAGCTGTATAGGGAATAGTTGCAGTAATAAGGTTGCCGGGCATATAATTTGCCTTATAGGAAAACCTTTTGTATTCGGCAGGCCATGCATCTTCCTCATTCGTGCCCGCAGGACCATTAGTATCATCACCCAATGCATCGTTTGAGTTTTGGGAGAAATTTTCGGTATCGGGTATCGTACTTCCCAAATGGCTTAGCGATAAATTGTCCACTAAGGCCCCAGGGGTATAACCAGTAGTATTAATATTGGTAACGCTGGTATTGCCCTCATTTACTGGAACAATATTATCTGATGTGAAATCCAGCTTCTGTATTAAGTGAAGTGGCTTGCCATAGCTTATTGGCGCATCACCTCCATCAACAGCAGGGGGCAATAGTCCTAAAGCAATTGCTGTCGTTCCCCCACCCCGAAAGGTCGAACTGAAGGTTACTGATAAATCCGGATTCGGCCCTACAATATTATAGGCAGACTCATTGAATTTTAAAAAGGAAACCGCCATAGTATTGTTGTCATTCCCTATTAAAAATTTCATGGTCCGGCTAGAAGTGGGATTGCCACCGGCAAAAACGATCTCCTTTCGCACGTTATAGGGACCGGCACTTGTATTCTTCTTTACCTCAACCAGATTCCACGTTCCATCCGCAGTCACATTTATGAATTCTCCTGAATTGTTCAGTGATTCCGCATCCCCAATTACCAAACCTGGAATCCTGATAGGTTCTCCATCGATCGAGGCTTTGCACTTGATGGTTATGGTAGGCGTACTACTGCTTGTTGAAATACCGGAAATAAGCTGATTGTTAGTACCCGTACCGCCAATGTTATAAAGATCATCCATATAATCTCCCTGCCAATTTCCAGGAGCATAGCTTTTGATGGCTCCACCTGAAATACTTGTTATCTCAGCCTCAATGCATAAATATTTGCCATCACCCAATGAGATCGAAGCGTAGGATGTACTTCCCACACTAAGTGACTGATTGTGCCTTCCGTAAGGATACGTCTGCTGGTTTGTGGAACCCCAGGTTAGCCACAGCACTTCATCTATATACGGGCTCGCGCCCTGTGTGGCAAAAGCAGCCGTTACTATTTTATCAGGATAACATTGGGCTATCATCTTCGCAGAGGAAAAGGATAGTACAATTGCTAAGCTTACTATATGTAGATATCGTTTTAAGTACATCATTATGGTTTAACCGTAAATACAATATTCATAAAGGATCCTATGGAAACATCAGCGGTTTGCTTTACCCCATAGGTTAAAACTCCCGTGTTGCTCACACTTACATTCTCAAAAACAGTATCATCATACCAAGTGATAAAGTAATCCAACTCATTTGCAGGCAAAACCGGCAAGTTTGTGTTTGCCCCAGGGTTTACTACTTGCGGGCTCCCAAATTGTTCTTGGTATTTGCTATATAGATCAATTGTTCCAAAAGTTTCACCTGGAGGCACTTGGTCTGCCGCAGTATGAACAATAATTGACGGCATGTAAAAGAATTTTGGCATAGCAGCTTTCATTTGTTTTAGAACGCCTGTCGCCGGATGTGCAACTACCAAATTGTCTGTATACGCTCCTGTTTGTAAACCGTCCACAGCTAAAGTGTTGGTGGCACCTGCCGTAATGGTGGTAGGCTGTATTAACTCCCCGCCCAATTGAATGGTGTTGTCCGTTTTGGTCAAGCCATTATTCACAACAAGAAAGCTTAGAATATCAATATCAGTCATATCGCCATTCTCATCGGTATAGGTGAAAGTTCCGTCAGGGTTTACAACAACTGTTGTGACGGTTTCAAAAGTATCAATGATTGCCTCAAGGTCTAGGGTTGTCGTATCCCCATTCTCATCAGTGTATTCCAAGGTTTTCCCATCGGCATTTAAAACCAGTGTTGTAAGAGTTTCGGCACCGCCAACCGAGATAATGGTACTATCTCCATTCTCGTCTGTATAGGTGAATGTACCGTTGCCATTATCAACTACCGTCGTAACAGTCTCGAAATTCTTGATTACGCTCTCAAGATCTATGCTAGTAATATCCCCATTTTCATCGGTGTACTCAAGCGTTTTTCCGTCGATGTTCAATGCTAAAAAGGTCAGTGTTTCGGTACCGCCAACTGGAATTACCGTAGTGTTTCCATTTTCGTCAGTATACGTAAAGGTGCCATCTCCATTATCAATAACACTCGTTACGGTTTCAAAATTGTCAATTACCGTAGCTAAGTCAATGCTAGCTACATCCCCATTCTCATCGGTATATTCCAATGTCTTGCCATCAGGATTCAAGGCTAATACGGTTAAGGTTTCCAAGTCCGCAACATCAATAACAGTTGTGTTCCCATCCTCATCGGTATAGGTGAAAGTACCGTCCCCATTGCCAACGATGGTGGTAACAGTCTCAAAGTCCTTGATTACCTGCTCCAAATCAATCTGCGTAACAACACCATCCTCATCGGTGTATTCCAAGGTCTTGCCGTCAGGGTTTAAGGCCAATATGGTAAGGGTCTCCAAGTTTGAAACATCAATCACAGTCGTGTTTCCATCCTCATCGGTATAGGTGAAAGTACCGTCCCCATTGTCAACGATGGTGGTGACCGTCTCGAAGTCCTTGATTACCTGCTCCAAATCAATCTGCGTAACAACACCATCCTCATCGGTGTATTCCAAGGTCTTGCCGTCAGGGTTTAGGGCAAGAATAGTTAGGGTCTCCAAATTGGAAACATCAATCACAGTCGTGTTCCCATCTTCGTCAGTATAGGTGAAAGTACCGTCCCCATTGTCAACGATGGTGGTGACCGTCTCGAAGTCCTTGATTACCTGCTCCAAATCAATCTGCGTAACAAAACCATCCTCATCGGTGTATTCCAAGGTCTTGCCGTCAGGGTTTAGGGCAAGAATAGTTAGGGTCTCCAAATTGGAAACATCAATCACAGTCGTGTTCCCATCTTCATCGGTATAGGTGAAAGTACCGTCCCCATTGTCAACGATGGTGGTGACCGTCTCAAAGTCCTTAATAACCTGCTCCAAATCAATCTGCGTAACAACACCGTCCTCATCCGTATATTCCAACGTCTTACCGTCAGGGTTTAGGGCAAGAATAGTAAGGGTCTCCAAGTTGGAAACATCAATCACAGTCGTGTTCCCATCTTCGTCCGTATAGGTAAAAGTTCCATCGCCATTGTCAACGATGGTGGTAACAGTCTCAAAGTCTTTGATTACCTGCTCCAAATCAATCTGCGTAACAACACCGTCCTCATCGGTGTATTCCAAGGTCTTGCCGTCAGGGTTTAAGGCCAATATAGTTAGGGTCTCCAAGTTGGAAACATCAATCACAGTCGTGTTCCCATCTTCATCGGTATAGGTGAAAGTACCGTCCCCATTGTCAACGATGGTGGTGACCGTCTCGAAGTCCTTGATTACCTGCTCCAAATCAATCTGCGTAACAACACCATCCTCATCCGTATATTCCAACGTCTTGCCGTCAGGATTTAGGGCAAGAATAGTTAGGGTCTCCAAGTTTGAAACATCAATCACAGTCGTGTTTCCATCCTCGTCAGTATAGGTAAAAGTTCCATCGCCATTGTCAACGATGGTGGTAACAGTCTCAAAGTCCTTGATTACCTGCTCCAAATCAATCTGCGTAACAACACCGTCCTCATCCGTATATTCCAACGTCTTGCCGTCAGGGTTTAGGGCAAGAATAGTTAGGGTCTCCAAGTTGGAAACATCAATCACAGTCGTGTTTCCATCCTCATCGGTATAGGTGAAAGTACCGTCCCCATTGTCAACGATGGTGGTGACCGTCTCGAAGTCCTTGATAACCTGCTCCAAATCAATCTGCGTAACAACACCATCCTCATCCGTATATTCCAAGGTCTTGCCGTCAGGATTTAAGGCAAGAATAGTAAGGGTCTCCAAGTTGGAAACATCAATCACAGTCGTGTTCCCATCTTCATCGGTATAGGTGAAAGTACCGTCCCCATTGTCAACGATGGTGGTAACAGTCTCAAAGTCCTTAATAACCTGCTCCAAATCAATTTGCGTAACAACACCATCCTCATCGGTGTATTCCAAAGTGTGGCCATCTGCATTTAGACCAAGAAAAGTAAGGGTTTCAAGATCGGCAATGTTAATTATTTGAATATCCCCATTTTCATCGATATAAGTAAACTGGCCGTTAACCACATCCCAGAAAACAATGTAATCCGGCAAATCAGTTTCGGTAAGCAACCGGTTCCAGCTACCCTGATACCAGTAATAATACCCCGGTGTTAAGGTGGCATTGGTATTAATATTATATACAAGTAAACTTTCAAGGTTGCCTGCGGTAATCGTAGTTTGATCGGTAATACTCGTTAACGGTACCTGAGGAATCATAATACCTCTGTTAGAGGCCTTTATTTCCAGCTGGGTAGAAGGGTTGGGCATGTCAGTGCCAATTCCCACTTGGGCCGTCGCCTGATACAGGTTCAATAATAGAACTACAGTGATTAAAAAGAGTAATAGTTTTTTCATAATGATTCAGTCTTCTAATAAAGTTTTTAAGGATGTACTATGAGACATACTGTTTTCTCTCATAGGATTATAAATTGAAGAAGTTATTTTATCAATGAGCATTAAAAATGCCCCCCTTCAAAATTTGGTGCTAAACTAAAATCTTTAAACAAGGGTTTGGTCAGATTATATAGCCGTATTCCCACAAATAGACAGCATAGAACACACTGATAAATAAATAGTTATGATTTTCTTTAACATAACCCTAAGAAATTCTGCATATTTCAAAGCAAATGAGGTTATGCCTACGTAAAAAATCTGCGATATGTAATTGCTACTAAATTTTACCTAGATAAGAATGCTTTTTTGAGCAATGGAAAGTGGATTCTGTTGTTGCGAAGTAAACTCCTATAAAAATTACGGCAACCTGTAATGGATATGATGATAAAATCAATACCAAATAAACCAACTAATCTTAGAAGATTAAAAGTAATGGAAACTTCAAACTATTAAATTACTTAATCCCGCAGACTATCAATAAATTCGGAAGGGGAAAGATTTACCATCCTTTTAAAATTGGCCGAAAACTTGCTGTGCGAAGAGAATCCGCTTTCCTCAGCTAAATAACTGATTTTATAATTTAAGTATTCCGGATCTGTCTTTAATTTGTCAAGGATATACTGAATACGAAGTTCGTTGATATAGGTATTGTAATCCTTGTTTTTGTGGTTTTTGATAATATGGCTGAGGTATTTGGCATTCGTTCCTAATTGGCCCACCAATACCGAAAACGACATATTTTTGTCCAGATAATCATGGGAAACCTCAAATTCATTTAATTTCTCTAATAGCTCCTGTTCTGTTTTGGGCAGAAGCACTAGAGGAGAAATTCGTCCACCTTCTTCCTTTGAAGAAGCATTGTTTTTAAACCAAATCTTTCTTTTTGTAAATAAAAAAACACCCAATGCAACTAAAAGAAAAATCCCTATTAACTTGTAAATAAATGTTGTGTTGGACGTCGACTCTTTTTTAATCGCCCGATTGAATTCATTATTTATGGATTCCTTAGTATTGGCAATGTTCTCCTGAAGAATTGCATTGTATTTGTTCTCATAAAAAGCAAAACTGTCTAATTTATTTTTTTCTCTATAGTACGTGGCCATATCGTGATAAACTTTCTCCTTTAAAGCATTATGCCCCGCTTTTTCAGAGATAAGAAGTGCCTTTCTTAAATATATTCCAGCACTGTCAAGATTGTTCACTTTTAAAAAAATATTTCCTAACCCTTGGTAGCTAATAGCACCATATTCAGTATCTGTTGCCTCTGAAATTCTATAATAATCAAATGATTTATAATAATGTTCTTTGGCAAGATTATATTCTTTTAATCCCGATAAGCTCCTCCCAAACATTTCTTCATTACTCCCTAAAAGAAAAGCCTTGAACTTACCATCGGGCAATATAGCAAAGGATAAAGAAGCTAGTTCCACGTTTTCAATCGCTTCCTTATATTTTTCCTCCTCCCAAGCGTAATAAGCCATCTCTTGATAAGTCATTCCCCGAAATTGCGATGCCATTATTTTATTCTCAATCCTCGAACTTACAGCAATCCCTTTTTCTAAATATACCTTCCCTTGATCTAAAAAGCCAAGATGTCGATATTGGGTCGAAAGAAATCCGTAAATTTTTGCCTGCCATTGATAATCTTCAATCTTTTCAGCAATTGCCATAGCATCTAACGCATTTTTAATGGATTGTTTCCTCTTTCCCTGCTTCTCAAAAAGATCAGCGATCAACATTAGAGATCGCAATTTCTGCTTGTCATCTTTAGAGTATAGTTGTAGGGAATCTGCTAAATGAAGGGCTTTTACAGGATCTGAAGAAGACACATTTACGGCTACATGATAAAAAATACTATCAAAGGCTTTGTTTGAATTTTCGTTCTGACAGTGTATTGATGAACATAGTATTATAAATAGGAAAAGCGTTAATTGTAATTTCATTAATGCGAGTATGTGAGGAGGTTTAAAGCATCAAATTTAATTATTTAATGCAGGTATTTATAATGAATCTATTTTAAATTATTTCAAATCTTAAAATAAATACTTACAGAACTAACAACTTTACCACTTTCTAAAGCATAATTGTCAAACCCCTATTCCACAATTCACAACATATAAACCTTGGCTCCCGGCCCTTCTGTCGGGAGACGGAAGGGTTCAAACAAAAAAAAGCTCCTTCCCCTAAGCAATAAACACCAATCAAACGCAAAAACAAAATCCTAGGGGAAGGTGGCTCCCGCCCTTCAGTCGGGAGACGGAAGAGGTAAAACAAAAAAAAGCTCCTTCCCCTAAGCAATAAACACAAATCAAACGCAAAAACAACATCCTAGGGGAAGGTGGCTCCAGGCCCTTCAGTCGGGAGGCGGAAGGGGTCAAACAAAAAAAAACTCCTTCCCCTAAGCAATAAACACCAATCAAACGCAAAAACAAAATTCTAGGGGAAGGTGGCTCCCGACCCTTCAGTCGGGAGGCGGAAGGGTCGGGAGGCGGAAGGGGTAAAACCCCAATGTCAGTTCGAGTGAATTTAAAGCTGCGACAGCAGATTTAAATTTGTATCGAGAACCAATCTAACCCATCACTTCAGCCACAAGTCAACGGAGTTATCCACCTGGTTTACGTCATTGCGAAGAAGCGACATCAGGAACGACTGAAGCAACCTGCCCCAACGTCATTGCGAAGGAGGAACGACTGAAGCAATCTGTTCAGGTGTAGTTACAATCATGATAACAAGTAGCCTCAAAAGATTGCCACGGCCTATCGGCCTCGCAATGACGATTTTGCACATCATTGAAAACGTCATTGCGAAGGAGTTTCCGTTTGAAGCAATCTGTTCAGGCGTAGTTCCATTCATGAAGGCAAGTAGTTTACGGAATGCGACAATTGGTTGGAATTTTTAAAACTGTCACAGGAATTTCATAAGGATGATAATATAATTGTTGTTTTAAGCAGAAAAAACAATCCCTCCTACCAAAATAGTATGGTTGAAATACCAAAGTACCTAAATGAGCGCTTTAAACAGAATAGTTTTATAATTATTTATCCTTTACAAGAAAGGGAAACCGATAGAAATGGAATTGATTTAACCGATGCCACAATAAAACAACCTTTGGAAAAACTGGACGAAATAGGCAAGGCCATCGCCAAAATATTTCGGCAATGACGGTGCAATCCATCATCCATATGGTCATTGCGAGGAAACCTAAACGATAAAATTAAAATCGCCGTTAATGGGGTCGTTCAGAGGAGCCCAACGCTACTTGAGTGTGTGGTTTTTCCTACATTTAAATTGTTTAAAGGTCACATCTACTACTGTATGCCGAAGGCTGTAATTTTTTTGAATGGGTGAATATGTGAGTTTGTGAGTTTGTGAGTTTGTGAGTTTGTGAGTTTGTGAATGAGTGATGAACGTGCTGATTTACGTTTAAGAAGCACCCCCTCTCCGCCAGTGGCGGATCTCCCCCTTAAAAGGGGGTGAAGCATTTGGGTTTTAAGCTTACAGCTTTTTAATAGTACATTTGAACACCAATACCTTATTCGTGGAGAAGAAAGAAAACCAATCCAAAAAACCAAAAAACCCCTGGCCCACAAAGCGCGCCATGGAACAGATTTATGAAAAAAATCTTTGGGGCGGAAAAAAGGCAGATTTCTATTCAGGAGAGGGATCGCACCATCCAGAGATAGTAAATCCATATATAGTCGCAGTAAGCTCATTTTTAACTTCGTTTAAAAATCCGCTAACGGTATGCGATTTAGGCTGTGGCGATTTTAATGTTGGCAAACAATTGGTTAATCACACTAAAAAATATGTTGCAGTAGATATAGTACCAAGCCTGATAGCCCGCAATAAAGAAACCTTTAAAGCACCCAATTTAGAGTTCCAGTGTTTAGACATCGCAGAAACTAATTTGCCTGCTGGCGATTGTGCAATACTACGGCAGGTGCTTCAACATCTATCCAATGCCGAAATACAAAGTATCGTAAACCAGTTGGCTGCTTATAAATACATAATTCTAACAGAGCACCTACCCGAAGGGGAATTTATTCCCAACAAAGACATCATTTCCGGTCAAGGCAATAGACTGAAAAAACAAAGTGGCGTAAACCTATTGGCTCCGCCTTTTAATTTTAAAGTGGAGGAAGTAAAGGAATTATGTTCAGTGGTTTTGAACGATGGGAAAGGGGTTATTCTAACTAGTCTTTTTAAGCTTTAAGCCTTTGGCTCTTAGCTTTTGGCTTTTCTCTTTTTATCCTTTTATCCTTTTCTCATTAAGATTTACCCTATTCGCTTTTCGCTAACTCTTAAAAAAAATCAAACCCTAAGCACCCCCCGAAATCCACGGGCCGCATAATATGATTGGGCTCCGTTATGGTAAACAAAAACGGCATTATAGCGAAAATCGCCAAAAATGGCGCCACCAAGCTTCCTTATTTCCGCAGGTGTTTTCAGCCAACTTGAGGTTTTGGTATCAAAGTTTCCAAGTTTTTGCAGTTCGCGATATTCTTCTTCCGTTAAAAGTTCTATCCCCATTTCTTCTGCCATATCAACAGCGGTATTGTCTGGTCGGTGCTCTTTTCTTGCCTCCCACCCTGCTCGGTCATAGCAAACGCTTCTTCTACCTTTGGGGCTTTCCTCACTGCAATCGTAAAAGAGATATTCCCCTGTTTTTTTGTCCTGCCCAATCACGTCCG
>Ga0209344_10000578_pt1 | contig 60363 bp, 63 predicted proteins | sample Cruoilmetagenom6_FD_187293 | JGI IMG/M metagenome (GOLD analysis project Ga0209344, IMG submission 187293) | Oil polluted marine microbial communities from Coal Oil Point, Santa Barbara, California, USA - Santa Barbara Oil Seep Sample 6 (SPAdes)... | ecosystem: Environmental > Aquatic > Marine... | reverse complement strand
CCACGCGCGATGCACTGGCTGCGCCATCGGGTCTTAAAATCACCGGCCCAACGGGCGCGTGCTCGTCACATCCCGCCGCGCCCTCATCGCCCTATCTGGTCAGTTACGATCATGCAAAAACGACCGGTGAATGCTCAGCGGTGAAAATCGAAGAGCGCGGTACGCAAGCGTACACGGATGCCGGCGTCGCCGCCGACCCATGCAGTGCCGGGACCGACACAACCCTTGCCGGCAACACGGCCTTCGCGACGTGCATTTATGCGTACGCACCGATCAACACGGCCATGGATGATGCTGTGGCAAAGGACTATGCCGCGGGGTGCCTGTATCCAGAGGACGCGCGATCCAGCACGGTCACTATCCCTTAAGGCGTACACACAAAAACACCGGCGTTCCTACGAGCGCCGGTTGTTTTGTGTGTATTACAGATGCAGGTTGATCGGCGCCACCGTATTGATTCTGGGGCGAACAGAGCCCCCCAAAATGAACTTGAGCACCGTTGGTTTATATAAAACAGCTCAAGAACAACTTCCGCAGCATGAAGAGTTTTCGTCTTTGTTCAGGTCTTCAGACGTGTCAGCAAGCGTTGCTTGGGGCGTGTCTTTTGCCGTCACATTCGGCGTGTCGCTGGCTTGTTTTTCTTGGTTCTGGTTTTCTGTATCGGTGTTCATGACAATCTCTTCCTATGGAAAATCGTAGCGATCAGTATGTATTTCGCCACAGTGGCGTGAACCATCTCATAAAAACGGCAGGGGGCATTTGACCGCGAGCAATTCGGCCAGGGTATTTTGAGAAAAAAGGTTTTCAGCCCATCGCCACGCGTCGTGTGGTGCGTTTTTGGGTGAACTCAGCGGAGATCGGAGAAGCTTATTCGGATGTGATCAGCGTACCGGCACCGTGTTTGGTGAACAGTTCCAGCAGCACTGCGTGTGGAATGCGTCCGTCGATGATGACGGCGGCTTCGACGCCCATGTCGATGGCGTCCAGGCAGGTTTCCACTTTGGGGATCATGCCGCCTTTGATGACGCCCTTTTTGATCAGGGTGCGGGCCTGGGCGGCGGTCATCTTGGCGATCAGTTTGCCGTCCTCGCCCAACACGCCTTTGACATCGGTCAGCATGATCAAGCGTTTGGCGTCCATCTCACCGGCGATAGCGCCGGCCGCCGTATCGGCGTTGATGTTGAGCGTTTCACCATTGGGGCCAAGGCCGATGGGCGCGATCACCGGGGTGATGTCGCTTTGTTCGAAAAAGTCCAAGATGTGCGGGGTGATGGATTTGGGCTCGCCCACCAGACCCAGGTCGAGAATCCGTTCGATGTTGGAATCGGGATCTTGCACCGTGCGGCGTAGCTTTTCGGCGCGGATCAAATTGCCGTCTTTGCCCGACAAGCCGACGGCGAAACCGCCCGCTGCGTTGATTTCGGTGACGATGTGCTTGTTGATCGATCCGGCCAACACCATTTCGACCACGTCCACGGTTTCTTTGTCGGTGACGCGCAATCCGTGGATGAACTCGCTTTCGATTTTCAGCTTTTCCAGCATGGCGCCGATTTGCGGCCCGCCACCGTGCACGACGATGGGATTGGCGCCGACTTGGCGCAACAACACGATATCGCGGGCGAACAGTTGCGCCAGCTCAGGATCGCCCATGGCGTTGCCGCCGTATTTGATCACCAGCGTTTCACCCGAATAGCGGCGCATGAACGGCAGCGCCTCGGACAAGGTCTTGGCTTGGTTCAGCCACGCCTCGGGCGGGGCTTCAGGATCAAACTTGATTTTTGCGTCATCTGCCATAATGGGCTCAAATTACATGAGTTTTTGCAAGATCGCTAGAGACTATCGTCATGATTGGCGTTACGTCTGGGTCAGAAGCGCCAATTCAGCGCGCAGCTCTTCTATACCGATTTTCTTGGCCGAACTGGTGCAGCGCACGATGGGGTGCGCGGCGACGTGCCGCGCCAATTCTGCATGGGTGCTTTCAAGCAGTTTTTCCAACGGCCCGGCCTTGATTTTGTCGATCTTGGTCAACACCACTTGATAGGAGACCGCCGCTTTGTCGAGCATCTTCATAACATCGTGATCGACGTCCTTGATGCCGTGCCGCGCGTCGATCAGCACCAAAACCCGGCGTAATTCTTGACGGCCTTTGAGGTAGGCGTTGACCAGCCGTGTCCATTTGGCGACCTGATCCTTGGGCGCCTTGGCGTAACCGTAACCGGGCAGATCGGCGATGATCATTTTCGCGCCGAGATCAAAGAAATTAACCTGCTGGGTGCGTCCGGGCGTGTGCGAAGTGCGGGCGATCGACTTTCGTCCCGTCAGCGCATTGACCAGCGATGACTTGCCGACGTTGGAGCGACCGGCGAAGGCGATTTCCGGTAAGTCCGTATCGGGAATTTGGTTGAGCCCTGCAGCGCCGAGCATAAACACGCATTCACCTGCGAACATAATGCGTCCGGCTTCAATTTGCGCCGGTTCGAAACTGTCATCGACGGGAAGGGCCCCGGTGATGACCGGGGGCTCTGCTGGAGGGGTGTTTGGGGTGTCGCTCATCTGATCGTGCCGCCGGGGGGACTGGGGCGGGGGGATTAACCCCCCACCTTCACGCCCATGCGGCGCATGATCAACCACTGTTGCAAGATGCTCAGCGAGTTGTTCCAAGCCCAGTAGATCACCAAACCGGCGGAGAACGACGCCAGTAAGAAGGTGAAGATAAACGGCAGGTACATGAACACCTTAGCCTGGATCGGGTCGGTGGGCTGGGGGTTCAGGCGCTGCTGCATCCACATGGTGAAGCCCATGATGATCGGCCAGATGCCAATGTCCAAGGGTGCTGGAATGTAGGCGAGGTAGTTCCAATCGACCAAGCCGAATAGGCTCCACACGCTGGCGGGGTCCTTGGCCGACAAATCTTGGATCCAGCCAAAGAACGGCGCATGGCGCATTTCGATGGTCACCAACAGCACTTTGTAAAGCGCGAAGAAGATCGGAATCTGCACCAAGATCGGCAAGCAGCCCGCCGCCGGGTTGGCCTTTTCCTTTTTGTACAGCGCCATCATTTCCTGATTGAGGCGCATCTTGTCTTCCTTGAAGCGTTCTTGCAGCTTTTTGATTTCCGGCTGCAACTTCTTCATTTTGCTCATCGCGACGTAGGACTTGTTGGCCAGCGGGAACAACACGGCCTTGATCCCCACAGTCAGCAGCAAGATCGCGATGCCAAAGTTGCCGAGCACACCGTGCAAGTAGTGAAGGCCATAAAAAATCGGCTTGGTGAGGAAGTAGAACATGCCGAAATCGACCGCCAGATCGAAATTGATGATGCCCAGGTTCTCGGCATAGCTGTCGAGCAAAGTGACACGCTTGGCACCGGCGAAGAACCGCGAGGTGCTCTCGGTGCTGGCGCCGGGTTGCACGTCCATTTGCTGGCCGACGAAATCGCTTTGGTATTTTTCGATGATGCCGGATTTGGAGTGTAACATGCGCGTGTTCACAGGCTGAGCCTGATCGGGGACCAGGGCGGTCAGCCAGTATTTGTCGGTGAAGCCGATCCAGCCGCCGGTGGTGGGGGTCTTGATTTCGCCTTCGGACTGGACGTCGTCATAATCGACTTCGCTCAAGGTGCCGTCGAACACGCCGATCGGTCCTTCATGCAAGATGTACAAGCCCGAAACCTCAGGCGTGCCCCATCGCGTCACCAAACCGTAGGGGTTCAGTGTGACAGCTTGGGCAGAATGGTTTTCCACCCGCTGGGTGATGGTGAACATGAAATCTTTGTCGATTTCGATGATCCGCTTGAAGATCAGGCCTTGGCCGTTGTCCCAGCTGAGCGTCACCGGGCCAGACGGGTCGAGAACGCTTTTATCTGCGTTCCAAACCGTGTCTTTGTTCGGCAGCGTGACGTTCGTGCCGACCCAGCCGTATTCAGCGTAATAGGCCTTTTCGGTGCCGCGCGGGCTGAGCAGGCGGATCTTGGCGCTGCCTTCGTCCAAGGTTTCGTTGTAGCCGTTCAAGATTAAATCGTCGATGCGCCCGCCTGTGAGGGCGATGGATCCGGTGACGCTGGGCGTGGTGATGGATACACGTGCGCCTTGCGTGAGGATTTGATCGACGCTTTGGGTCGCGTCAAGCACCGGGGTTTCCGCCATCGGGGCGGCACCCGGCAGTGCGGGCTGCGACGAAGACTGCGCTTGGGGCGGAGTGGGGACACTGGGGGCTGCGCCCGGCTGGCCGTTTTGCATGGTCGTCGCGTCAGACATCGTTTGCGGCGGCGTGGACGGATACAGCATCTCAAAGCCCAGCAGAATGATGACGGAAAGCACGATCGCCAGTATCAGGTTGCGGTTGTCCATTTTTATGTCCAGTTCCCAGTGGCCCACGCGTCGGCGTTGGCCACGTTATATATACGTTGTGTGTTAAGCTTTAGGGTCCGCGCCGCAGCACGTCCGATCATGCGTGTGTTCGTGTGTATGCGCGTGTGTGCCCGGTACGGGGTCGAAGCCGCCGTCGTTCCATGGATGGCAGCGCACAAAGCGTTTCAGCCCCAGCCAGCCGCCTTTCAGCGCGCCGTGGGTCTCAAGAGCTTGAAGCGTGTATGATGAGCACGTGGGATAGAATCGACAGCTCCCCGGCAGCACCGGAGAGATGATCCATTTGTACCCCAAAACCAAGGCGCGCATGATAAATGCGAGCGGGTTCATTGTGCGTCCTCTTGTTGTGGCGTGTTTACAGCGATGCCCATCTTGCGCAACGCCTTCAACAGATCATCAGCCAGCTTAGGATACGGCCGGGTCAATGTCGCACGTCGTCCGATAATCACCAGATCGTAACCGGTGAACTTCTGCTCCGCCAAATTCTGTTCCTGGCCGACCCTAAGGTCACAGTGAGGCAGAATTTTGGCACACAAGGCGCGCAAACGACGTTTGGCGCGATTGCGCGCGACGGCATTTCCGACCTTGCGGCTGACCGTAAAGCCAACGCGCAAAAAGCCATCCGTGCGGGCCGATTGACCGTCCGCCGGGTGGCTTTTAACCTGGAGAATGAGACCAGGAGAGGCCCACTTCTTGCGCGTTGCAGCAACCCGGAGAAACTCCGGGCGCGTCTTTAAGCGCTCGATCCGCGGGCTCATGTCACCTGGAATTAAGCGGACAGGCGTTTGCGACCCTTGGCGCGACGTGCGGCTAGGATGCGGCGGCCACCGACGGTCGCCATGCGGCTGCGAAAGCCATGACGGCGTTTGCGAACCAATACACTTGGTTGATACGTGCGTTTCACGTGACGTCTCCGTTATCTGAAATCAAGGTGCGGTGTATACGAGCTCAGCGCCCGGAAGTCAACGGCTGGCATGTTTTTTCACTCAGCTTTTTTTTGTGCGTTTTCATGGCTTTTCAAATGCATCGCCACCGGGAGCGTGATAATTTTTGACCGGTCGTTCCGTATTTGTGGGGTGGAAGGGGTGCTATACTGCTGTGTGCAACGGTTAAAAAGGGGAGAAAAGCAGGGTGAATACAGAGAGCAACACGGCACCGACCAAGGGCGCAAAACGGTATGCTCCCATCGCTTTGGTGGGGGTCGGCATCGTCTTGTTTATCGCCACCGGCGCGCACGAGTATCTGAGCTTCGAGGCCCTGTCGCGCCATCGCGCCGATTTGTTGCAGTATGCCGAGGCGCACGCGATTTCGTCGGTCTTGTTGTTTATGCTGGCTTACGTGGTGGTGGTGGCCTTGTCACTGCCGGGCGGGGTGTGGCTGACCTTGGCGGGCGGTTTCGTGTTTGGCGGTTGGACGGCTGGACTTTATGTGGTGCTTAGCGCCACCGTCGGCGCGACGCTGATCTTTTTGGCCGCGCGCTACGCCTTTGCCGATTTGTTTCGCGCTCGTGCAGGGTCAGCGCTCCAAAAAATGGAATCGGGCTTTCGCAAAAACGCCTTCAATTACCTGATGGTGCTGCGCCTGGTGCCGTTGTTTCCGTTCTGGCTGGTCAATCTGGTGCCTGCGCTGTTGGATGTGCGTCTGAGCACCTATGTGATCGCGACGTTTTTCGGCATCATTCCCGGCACCTTTGTCTACGCCCATGTCGGCGCGGGGTTGGGGGCGGTGTTTGAAAGCGGGCAAGAGCCCGATCTTGGCGTGATCTTTCAGCCTGCGGTGTTGCTGCCGATTCTCTGCCTGGCGGCACTGTCGCTGGTGCCCATCGCCTATCAGAAGCTCAAAGGTTCGGGAGGCGCGTCATGAGTGGTGAAGCTGTATATGACCTCTGCATCATCGGCGCCGGTTCCGGCGGACTGTCGGTGGCGGCAGGCGCGGCACAGATGGGCGCCAACGTGGTGTTGATCGAAAAGGCCAAAATGGGCGGCGATTGCCTCAACACCGGCTGCGTGCCGTCTAAGGCTTTGCTGGCGGCGGGCCACGCGGCGCAAAATGCGCGGCGCGCAGACCGCTTCGGCATCAAGACCGGCAAAGTCAGTGCTGATGGTAAAAAGGTCTATCAGCATGTCCACGATGTGATCGCGCAAATCGCGCCTCACGATAGCGTCGAGCGATTCGAGGGCTTTGGCGTCAAAGTCATTCAGGGGGAGGCTCGTTTTGTCGGGCCCGATACGGTTGAAGCGGCTGATGAGACTGTGATTGCACGCAAATTCGTCATCGCCACCGGTTCCCACGCGTTTGTCCCGCCCATTGACGGGCTGGACAAGTTGGACGTGCTGACCAATGAAAATGTTTTTGACCTTGAAGACATCCCCAAACACCTGATCGTCATCGGCGGTGGGCCCATTGGTTGTGAACTGGCCCAGGCGTTTCGCCATTTGGGGTCAGAGGTGACGGTCTTGGAAATGTTCAAGATCATGCCCAAGGATGATCCTGAATTGGTGCACGTGGTGCAAGAGCGCTTGTTGGAAGACGGCGTGATAATCCACGAAGACGTCAGGGTGGTGCGCGCGGGCGGCACAACTGAGGCCCCTGAAGTCGTGGTCGTCGATGAGGACGGGCGGGAGCATGTCATTCAAGGTACCCACATTTTGGTCGCCGCCGGACGCCGTCCCACGGTAATGGGGCTAGGGCTGGAACACGCGGGCGTCGATTTTACGCCTAAGGGAATCGAGGTCGATAAGCGACTGCGCACATCCAACAAACGGATCTTCGCCATCGGCGATGTCGCCGGTGGCTATCAGTTCACCCACGTGGCGGGCTATCACGCCGGGATCGTGATCCGCAACGTGTTGTTCAGGCTGCCTGCCAAAACCAGACTCGATCATGTGCCATGGGTGACCTACACCACCCCGGAACTGGCTCAGGCGGGCCTGACGGAAGCACAAGCTCGAGAAAAGTTTGGCGATGCGATCAAGGTTCTCAAATGGCCGTTTTCTGAAAACGACCGCGCCCAAGCGGAACGTGAGACGGAGGGCCTGATCAAGGTGGTGACAACGACGAAGGGCAAAATCCTTGGCGCGGGCATCTGTGGGCCGCGCGCGGGGGAATTGATCGGGCCGTGGGTGCTGGCGATGGAACAAAGCTTGAAGATCGGCGCGATGGCGTCAACCATAGCACCCTATCCAACGTTCGGCGAAATCAGTAAGCGCGCAGCGGGCAGCTATTACACTGCGTCGCTGTTCGGCCCGCGCACACGCAAAGTCGTGCAATTTTTGCTGAAGTATTTCTAGTTGCTTCATCGGTAACCCTTCGTCGGGTTCATGGACCCTGATATAATGAACCGCCCCATAAAAGTGGGCGCTGAACTGTGCGGAGGCCACCATGACCGTTGAAAACAAACCGACCAAAAAAACCAGTTACCGCGCCATGACCTCTTTGGTCACGACATGGTCGTTTGTCATCGCGACGGTCACCGGGGTGGTGCTGTACATCGTGCCGCAAGGGCGCATCGCGTATTGGGTGGACTGGAAACTGTGGCAGCTGACCAAGGACGGCTGGACCGATCTGCACGTGATTTTTTCGGTGGTGTTCGTGATCGTCGGCGTCGCCCATCTGGTCTACAACTGGAAACCGTTTAAGAATTATTTGGCCGAACGCGCTCAGAATCGCACAGGTGGCCATGTGCATGTTAAACGTACGGTGTATGGATCGCTGGCCATTACAGTGGTGTTTTTCGCCTTGTCGATCTTCAACCTGCCACCAGCCAGCTGGATTTTCGACCTGGGCGCACATTTTAAAGAAGGCTGGATCGTCTCCGTCGATTATGAACCCCCGTTCGGTCACGCCGAAGACGTATCGCTGGCCGGGTTTGCCCAACGCCAACGCATTGATTTGAAAGCTGCCATCGCTGAGCTGGACGGCGCGGGCATCAAGGTTCCTGAGCAACAAATGAAGCTTAAAGACATCGCCGCGCTCAATTCCATCACGCCGATGGATATTTATTTGGTGATCAAGCCGCTTGAACAGCGCCCCAAGATGAAGGCCAATTTCAAAGCTGTAGATGTCGAAGCGCAATTCGCCGGGACCGGCATCGGACGCAAGACCTTGGCTGACATGGCCGCAGAACTGAAATTGGACGCCGCCACGGCGCAGGCGCGTCTGGCTGGGGCGGGAGTCACGGCCAAACTGGATGACAAGATGAAAGCCATTGCAGAAGCGCATGATTTGGAAGCCATCGAACTGGTTAAGATCATGCTGATCAACGGATACCGTCCATGAGCGAGGCCAGCCCACAAACGTGGGAGCCGGGCGCGTATCTGAAATTCGCAGATCTGCGTCTGCGCCCAGCGCTGGATTTGCTGGCGCAAGTTGCGCTTGAGAGTCCAGCGCGGATCACCGATCTCGGCTGTGGCGCGGGCAACGTCACGCCGTTTTTGCGCCGCCGTTGGCCGGATGGGCAGATCACCGCTTTGGACAGCTCGCCTGAGATGCTGGCGCGCGCTAAGGCCGAACACGGTGAGCTGAATGTCGCGTGGCGACAGGCCGACGTGCGCGATTGGGCTGCCGCTGAACCGCAAGATCTGATTTATTCTAACGCGGTGCTGCATTGGCTGGACAATCACGAAACCCTGTTCCCGCGCCTGCTGGGTGAGTTGACCCCTGGTGGCGTGTTCGCCGTGCAGATGCCCAACCAGTTTGCACAGCTGTCACATGCGTTGATGCGTCAGGTGGCGCGCACAGGGCCGTGGACGGATGTTCTGACGCCTTTGCTGCGCGACGCCCCAGTGGCCGAGCCCGGCGCCTATTACGATTGGTTGAGCCCACATTGCGCGCGCCTCGACATTTGGCAGACGACTTATGAGCAGGTTATGGATGGCGATGACGCGGTGCTCAACTGGATCGCGTCCACCGCTTTAAAGCCGTTGTTGGAAGCCTTGGATGATGAGCCGCGCCGGGCCTTTAAAACCGCGCTGGCGGGGGAACTCGCCCGCGCCTACCCCAAGCGCGCCGACGGCAAAACTCTGTTCGCCTTTCAGCGCCTATTCATTGTGGCGCAAAAGGGCTGAGAGCGGCGCGGCGAGACTTTGCAATTTGGCGCGTTTGCGCCTATATTTTGCACTGCAACAATTCAGAAACGTGGCTTTAGGTTCTGGGGAATCAAGATGAGCACACACAAACCTATCGATATCGAAGGCGCATTGCGCAAGCTAACCGTGCCCGATATCCGTGCGCGCAAACGCCGTAACGGGGCGGAGCCTTTGGTGTGCCTGACGGCCTATACCGTTTTGACAGCACGCTTGTTGGATGCGCACACCGATCTTTTGCTGGTCGGCGATAGCCTCGGCATGGTGATTTACGGCCTCGACACCACCATCGGCGTGACCATGGACATGATGATCGCCCATGGCCAAGCGGTGATGCGCGGCGCAAAGCGCTCTTGCGTGATCGTCGACATGCCGTTTGGTTCCTATCAAGAAAGCCCCGAAATCGCCTTTCGCAACGCTGCGCGCATCATGAAGGAAGTGGGCTGCGCGGGGATCAAGATCGAAGGTGGCGTGGAAATGGCCGCAACGGTCAAGTTCCTCTCTGAGCGCGGTATTCCAGTGCTCGGCCACGTTGGCTTGATGCCGCAATCGGTGAACACGGCTGGTGGATTTAAGGCCCAGGGTCGCGGTGAAGTCGAAGCGCAAAAAATCGTAACCGACGCCAAGGCGCTTGCGGACGCGGGCGCGTTCGCCATTGTGGTCGAAGGCACCATGGAACCGATTGCGCGCCGCATCACCGATGAGATCGACGTGCCAACCATCGGCATCGGTGGCTCGCCCGCGTGCGACGGTCAAATTTTGGTGACCGAAGACATGGCGGGTTTATTTACCGAGTTCAAACCGAAATTCGTCAAACGCTATATGGATCTGGGTGCGGGCTTGACCGAAGCGGCGCGTTTGTACGCCGAAGAAGTCCGCAGCGGCGCATTTCCCGCCGATGAGCATTGTTTCGGCGTGAAGAAAAAAGAACACCGCTGAACGCGCATAGGCCCGTCATGACGATTTTGACCCTTCGCACCGTCTCTGAACTGCGCGCCCAGGTGCGGGCGTGGCGTAACGCTGGGCTCAGCGTCGGCTTGGCCCCGACCATGGGCGCGCTGCACGCAGGGCATATGAGCTTGGTGCGCGCCGCATTGCAACGCTGTGACCGAGTGATCGTGACGCTGTTCGTCAATCCCACTCAGTTTGGCGAAGGCGAAGATTTTTCCGTTTATCCGCGCGATGAAGGTGCGGACCACAAGCTGGCCGAAACTGAAGGCGCGCATGTCTTATTCGCGCCGTCCGTGGACGAGATGTATCCGCCCGGCGCGGTGACAGAAGTGCATGTGCCGGGACTTGACTGCGTGCTGGAAGGCGCATTTCGTCCCGGTCATTTCACCGGCGTCGCCACGGTGGTGGCGAAACTGCTGTCGATGGCCGGGGCCGACCATGCGTTTTTCGGTGAAAAAGATTATCAGCAGCTGCAAGTCATCAAGATTCTGGCGCGCGACTTGTGCATGGCGACCGAAATTCACGGCGTCGAAACGATGCGTGAGGCGGATGGTTTGGCGCTGTCGTCGCGCAATACTTATTTGAATGAAACAGAGCGCGCCATCGCGCCCCAGCTGAACGCGGTGCTGCGACGTGTCGCAGAAGACTTTAGGGGTGGGGCGGCCGGGGGCGAGCTATGCCGCGCGGCGGAAGCTCAAGTGTCTGATCTGGGGTTCGGTCCAGTGGATTATGTCGCTATCGTGGATGCTTCGAACCTAGACGCGTTGGATAGCTATGACGCAGACCGCCCGGCGCGGGTGCTTGCGGCGGCCAAATTGGGGCGCACGCGCTTGATCGACAATATAGCCGTGGATCTTGTGGTGGACAGTGGCGATTAATCCGCTACTTTCGCGCCCATGAATGGATACATCGGCCTTTTCCTGTCGGCATTTTTAGCCGCGACCATCTTACCCTTTTCGTCCGAAGCCGTGCTCGCGGGGCTGAGCGTTGCGGGCGGCTTCGACGCCGTGATGCTGTGGGGCGTGGCCACGGTCGGCAACACGCTGGGCGCGCTGGTCAACTGGATGCTGGGCCGTTGGTGCTTGCATTGGCAAGACCGCAAGTGGTTTCCGTTCAAGTCCGACGATCTAGACAAAGCCGATAAGTGGTTCGCCAAGTGGGGGGTGTGGTCGTTGCTGCTCAGCTGGGTGCCGATCATCGGCGACCCGATCACCTTTGCGGCGGGCTTTCTGCGCGTTCACCTGGGCATCTTTTTGCTGTTGGTGACGATTGCCAAGGGCGCGCGCTATTTGGTGGTGCTGGCGATTGCTCAGGGCTTTTTGTAGGTCACGCGGTAGATCAAGCCTGACGCGTCGTCGCTGATGAGCAAGGAGCCGTCGGGCAGTTCTTCCAAATCCACAGGGCGGCCGGTGACGTCGCCGTTTGACCTCAGCCAGCCTTCGATGAACGGTTCATGTCCGATCACCTTTCCAGCTGTATCAAAGCGCACGCGCCGAATCTGGTAACCCACCGGACTGGAGCGGTTCCACGATCCATGCTGCGCAACGAAGGCGTCATTTTGATAGGCTTTGGGAAACATCCGTCCATTGTAAAAGTCGACGCCCAAAGGCGCGACGTGGGCTTGAAAGCGCACCACCGGCGCAACCATGCCTGACGGGACCGGCAACAACCTGAAATGCGGGGCGCGGTCTTCGCCGCCGCCATACCACGGAAATCCAAAATGTGCGCCGGGTGCAGTGAGAGCATTGAGCTCGTCGGGCGGGCTGTCATCGCCCATACCGTCGGCACCGTTGTCGGTGAAAAAGATTTGACCGGTGGCGGGATGAAAGTCGATGCCGACGGTGTTGCGCACCCCGGTGGCGATAATTTCTGGCGTTTCCCAGTGTCCCGGGGTGAATTTGAGAATGCTGCCTTCATAACCGTGCAGGCTGCACACGTTGCACGCCGCCCCGACGCCGACGTATAGCGCACCGTCAGCACCGAATCGAATGTAGCGGTTTCCATGCCAGTCTTTGTCGGGCAGGTCATCGAACAGGACTTCGGGCTTGGCGTCGGTCAAAGCATCGATGGACGGCACGTGGTAGCGGGTCACGCGGTGTTGCTCAACCACGTAGAGGTAGCCGTCTTTCCAGGCGATGCCGTTGGGCGATGTCAGCCCGCGCAGCACCGGATAGGTGGGGTGTAGGCCATCATCATCACGAAGCGGGATGGCGTAGACGGTGTCGGCGCGGGTGCTGACGAATACCGCGCCCAAATCCTCCGCGAGGGCTAAAGAGCGCGCGCCTGGGGCTTTGGCGAATACCGAGATGGAAAAACCAGGGGGGAGGGTGAGGTTTTGGCTGATGTCAGCCGATGCTCGCGTGCCGATACAGGCGATCACAAAGACCACCATCACATTCCAGACGTTAGATGTTCTGATCATTCGAAATCATTCAACCATGCGCGGTAAAAGGCAAGAGAATATATCGAGGAAAGCGCGCAAAAGAAAACCGCCCAGAACCGGAGTTCCAGGCGGTTTAATTACAAACGGAGGCCGAAGGCTTTAGAAGTTGTACGTAAACCCGACTTCCAGCTCGTTCTGGTACATTTCCAGTTTGATTGGGTGACCCGTTCCGCTGCCGCCCAAACCTGCAATCGTAGCGTGGTTGACGTTGATACCCGTGATGTCAGATGCAAATGCGTGGGTAAACGCAAAATTCAAAGACATGGCTGGCGTCATCGCGTAGGTCGCACCAACGCTCAAATGCGTATCGATAACAGCCGGAGCCAGAATATTGAAGAGCGTTTCACCACCCTTAAAGGGGTCGGTGTTGTAGCTGGCACCGGCACGAAGCGTTAACGCATCGCTGTAGACATATTGGCCACCCAGTTTAAAGATATTCATATCCTGCCAGCCAAAGCCGATACCGTCATCGCCACCCAGAGAGGTTGGGCCAACGGCGCCGCCCGCGCCCGTGTGAATCGGCTGAACACTCGAGTTGTGCGAATTTGAAATGGATTTTACGGAATTGTAAAAAATGCGCTGGACGTCGCCATTGATGGTCAATTTATCATTGGGTTTGTATGAACCACCCAAAGTCACGGAAGCAGGGATATCAAATCCACCGTTTTCGGCAAACAAGCCTTTGTACTTGTGGAGCTTTGTCATTTTCATTTTGGTTTGAGCGGACAGACCCAACGTCGTCTGGTCGTTGAGTTTGCTCAACCAACCCACACGCAGACCGCCACCGTAGGAATAGTCATTGCCGTTATTCGTCAGGTTGTTGGCATCCGTGGAAATGCTGCCAAAGCCTTGCAGGCCATGTGCTGAGAAACGCTGAACGGCGATGGTTGGCGTGATGCCAAAGGAATGGGTATCGTTCAGATTGCGGGCATAGGTGGCGCCGATGAAGCCCTGCATCAGGTCAATGCCGGTGCGACCGGAGCTATTCGCGAATACGGTGCTGCTGTAATTGGTGTTCATGCCGCCGTTTGCGGACAAGGCCAGACCAAGGGAGTAATCGCCCATATCCCAGCTTGCGCCCATAGAAGGAATGACAAACAGGTTCTGCGTGCTCTTATGTTGAGGGTCCGCAATGAAGACTTCCGCTACCTTAGCGTCGTACTTACGAATAGGAGAGAACAATGAGATGGCGGCGTCGAAACGATTGCCGAGGCCACGGATACCAGCTGGGTTGTTGACCGCAGCTTGGGTATCTTGAGGTGCGGCGACGCCTGCGCCGGCCATACCCTTAGCGGCTGTACCGTAGCCGTTAGAGAAATAGCCGTTGGTGGCATTGGCCGTACCTGCGGACATTAGGGTGAAGGTTGCGACTGTCACGGTCGACAGCAGGGCCAGCTTAAAGTTGCTCTTCATAGGTTGTATTCCCCCTTGGTGCCGGTCTTCGTGGCTGAGCCCACAATCAGGCCGGCATCGTTACGATTTTGTGAGCTGAGTATAGATCAACGTGTGCATTTTGATCCAGCAATTCATAGTCGTTATGTACGACCAAAATAACCTGTTCAGCTAAATGTGTCAGAAATCTAACGGATTCTATCACATTGTGAGTAGTATCCGTGTAGCACTGTAACTATTTTTTCTAATGTGTTGCGAATGTGCAACACAGAGAAATGCCAGAATGGGGCGGCGATTGCCTTATCTTCTGATCAGATGGCAGAGGCTTAGTGCAAATTTCATATATTTAAACGTGTGTTAGTCCGTAAAAAAAGCGCCGACCGGGGTGCCGGTCGGCGCTTTCTAACAGTTCAATGCGTTAAGGCGTGATTTTACCCTTAGCGCAGATACAGATGGACTTCGTTGGTCGATGCGCTGGAAGCCGTTTTTCCGGACACCGCAACGCGTGCGGGCGGCAGGCCCATTTCCACCAAGGACCGCAGCACGTCTTCGGCGTGGCGTCGGGCTTTTGTGGAATTCAGCGCGACCCGTGCGGGGCCGCCAGACGATGGCGCGACGGCGACCAAGTCAAATGCTGCACTGGGGCGGCGTTCGAGAACTTTGCCCACCGCATTATAAAGAGCCTGTTGATAAGGCACCTTGTCACGGTCAAAGCGGATCACCACCAGCGGGCGACGACCCGACGTGTCCATGGGCTTGCCCGCAATGGGGCCGGGGCCGGCAGCGCTGCGAGCCACGTTGGACAGGCTTGCGCCGTAAATTTCACCGGTTTTGATGCCGGCGGCCAAGGTGTTCAGGTTTGAACGTTCGGCGGCGACGTAACTGCTTTGGCGGCGGATGTCGTCGGTGGATTCTTTCAACAACCGCTCGATCAACACCACAGTCTGGTCAACTTCGTCTTGGAGAATCGTCAATTGACGATGATCTTCATCGACGGCGCCCGAAACGCCGAAGGCGGCGCGGGTCGATTCAGACAGATACGACGACATGGTCGACATGCCCGCCACCGCAGTGGCCAGCTTGTTCATCGCCGCGATGCCGACGTTGAGATTGTCCAACGAGGTCTGCGCGCCATTAAATTGTTGAACCAAGATCGGATTGCCCGGTGTGGTGCCGACTTGCAGTCGGGAATTCACCGCCGCGACCGTGTTGTGATAGGTCTGCGCGCTGGCGACCATTTCGGCGCGTTGCGTTTGCAACTGGCCGTTATGGGTGCTCACCTGATCTTGCAGGCGCTGCAGTTCCGATCGCAATTCGGCGACCTTGCGGCCGACGAAGGTCCCGGTGTCCTGTCCCGGCGTAACGCCGACAGGTCGGAAATCGGTGGTGCCGAGCATCGGCGGCGTCGCAATGCCGTCAAGTGTCTCGGTCTGCGTGGTCTGGGCCATTGTTGTCGGCATGGAGGCCTGAGGCGGAGCATCCACCGTCGGGTCTTCGCCTGTCAAAGAAGGCCACAGGGCTGATTCAGAAAACGAGCAGGCCGGCAGCAACAAAGCGGCCCCTACGATCATTGCCCGGAACTTCGAAAAATCCATTTCGCGCGTTCGCCTTTAAACTTGGAACCTAAGAGTTGGAGTCTAAAAAGATCATCCCCCACGAGATGAGGCAAGTCCTTCAAAGGGTTTGAATAACATGTCTCACAGCGATTTTTGCAGCGATCTTACTCAATGCCCCCAGCGGCGGCAAGGGCGGATTTCGATAATTGCCAAGGCGTTATGTGCATTTGCAGACACGGGGCTTTCACCGTGGTTCATAAAGTTGAAAAAAACTGTGATGTTCCCTCTTGCCAACAGCGTAACGCTGGAGTAGGTTCCGCCCGCTTCCGCTGAATGGCGGACAAGCACTATGCACCCTTAGCTCAGCTGGATAGAGCATCTGACTACGAATCAGAAGGTCGGGCGTTCGAATCGCTCAGGGTGCACCATTTAAAGGCCTCAGAGTTTAACCGTACTGCGGTTTCGAGCTCTGAGGCTTTTTTCATGGGCGGCCTCGCTTATGGCGCGTCGTTCAGTTCGTCGAAGACGAATCGGCTCAAAACGGGCATGGCGCTGTTCATTTCTATGTCTGTAAAACCACAAAACCCGAGCAATAACCCTGGTCGTTTATGCGTGCCCGCACAATAGTTGGACAGCGCTGGGCAGGTGAGCCCCTCAGCAGCGGCGCGGGTGGATATTTTGACATCGTCGCAGCTAAGCGGCAGGTGCATGGTCAGGTGCATGCCGCTGTGGTGGTCTTGCCACTGGATACGCTCATCAGTGAGATGTTCGCGCAGTAAGCGGATCAAGGTGCGGCGGCGCTCCGCATAGAGCCGCCTCATGCGCCTTAGGTGTCGATAAAAGCCGCCATCTTGCATGAATACGCCTAAGGGCCGTTGGGCAATCAAGGACGCTTTGGCGCCAAAACGGCCCAGAGTCGAGTTGATTTTCGGGATCACGTCGTGCGGCATCACCATAAAGCCCAAACGTAATGTGTCGGAAAACACCTTTGAAAAACTACCGATATAAAGTGTGCGCGGATTGCCATCGAAGTTGGCCAAGGCGGGAATCGGACGGCCGGCATAGCGAAATTCGCTGTCGTAATCGTCTTCGACGATCCAACACGCATTCTTTTCGCTCCAGTTCAAAAAGTCGCGCCGTCGCGCCAAGGGCATCGCCCCGCCCAATGGGAATTGAGACGATGGGGTCAGCACGTTGATCCGTGGCGGAGGTGAGTCTGTCGGCAGTTTGGCCCCGTGCTCATCCACATCCAGCCATGTGGTACGCATGCCGAGACTCTGCACCAGGGTGCGCAACACCGGGTAGCCCGGATCTTCCAACGCGATGACGTCGTCGGGCTCTGCGAGGGTGCGAATACAAATCTCAAGCGCGTCGCTGGCGCCAGCCGTGATCATAATTTGCTCAGGTGTAACCTGCATTGCGCGCCATTCGCCTAGATAGCGCGCGATTTGGCTGCGCAGCACCATATCGCCAAAGGGATCGCTTTGAATCGCCAAAGCTTGCGGGTTGGTGCGCGCCACGCGCGCCAAGCACTGACCCCATTGGCGATGAGGAAATTGACGCATGTCTGGGCGACCGGGCTGGAACGGGTGCATGTTATAAGAGAGGGAGGGCGGCTGTGAATGCGGCGGCGAACAGGTCGCGGAGGCTTCAATCTCGACCTCACCGATGTCGCTGACGTAAATGCCCGATCCAGGGCGGGCGTGGGCGAAGCCTTCGGCGATCAGTTGATCGTAGGCGGTGACGACGGTGGTGCGCGACACGCCCAGCTCTTCGGCGAAACTGCGCGACGGCGGTAGGCGGTTACCCGCGCCGATCTGCCCCGCCACGATTCGATGGCGCAAAGCTTGATAGATTTGCTCAAACAACGCCGTGTCGGCGCTGGGGTCCAGATTCAAGCCGATGAAGGGGTGGTCGTTCATTATTGGACTGCCGTAAATTGTTGATTTTGGATATTTATAGCATGCCAATATTGGCGTATGGGTCAATCCTGATTTGCACAAGGAGACCCAAGATGAACGACGAATTGAACGTGACAGAGCAAACACGGTTGCGCCGCCTGCATGAGCGCGGACACTTTGACCGGGAAACCATCTATGGAATTTTGGATGCGATGCCGCTGTGTCACGTCGGCATCAACCTAAATAACAAGCCCGTGGTGATCCCAACCTTTCAATGGCGCGAAGGCGATCGCGTGTATTGGCACGGCTCAAAGGCCAGTCGCGGCATTCGCGCCAGCCAAGACATGGACGTGTGCCTGACGGTGTCGTTGTTGGATGGTTTGGTGCTGGCGCGATCCGGCATGCACCATTCGGCGAACTTTCGCTCTGTGATGATTTTTGGCCGCCCCACGGTGGTTGAGGACCCCGCGCAAAAGGTTGCAAGTTTGAACGCGTTTATCGACACGCTGTATCCCGGGCGCAGTGAACTGTTGCGCCCCATGACAGATCAAGAAGCCAAAGCGACCACGGTGCTGTCCATGCCGATCGATGAAGCGTCGGCAAAAATTCGTGACGATGGCGTGCATGACGATGAGGAAGATTACGCCTTGCCGATTTGGGCCGGGGTGATCCCGGTGCGTCACACGGTCGGGGAAGCTATCCCCGACCCGCGCAACATACCGGGCGTGGAGATGCCCGAACACGTCAAAAACTTTACCATGAAATGAGTGAAAGTTAAGTTGGGGCGGCGGTCTTGGTGTCTTGTGATGCGCCCTGGGCTGAGTCCTGGGATGAGCACGTGTGGCCCAAAAGCTTGCACACACCACGGTCCGCCGCCAACCAGCCCGGCCCGCGCGCCAAGATGAACATCAGCGCCGCCGCCCACAACAGGTGGTCAGGCCAGCTTGCGGGATAGACGAACACCTGAATGATGATGGTCATGCCCAGCAGGCCCAACGCCGATAGGCGGGTCGCTAAGCCGATGATCAACAGCGCGCCGAACACGTGTTCCGCCGCAGTCGCCATATAGGCGGCGGCCTCCGGCGACAGCAGGGGAACTTTGTATTCTTCGCGAAACAGATACATGGTGGTGTCGGTGAGGTTGAAATCGCCATCGACCTTGGTCTGGCCCGCACGGACGAAAAATGCGCCCAAGCCGACCCGTGCCATCAAAACCATCAGGCCGTCGGGGGTCGCTTTGAGGCGCTTGACGAGACGGCAGTATGCGCCGGAAAGAGAAGACATAACGTGGGCTCCTTTTAAGACCTTAATGTATAACTTTGAAATGCGCCGACGCTGATGAGGACCGCCAACGTCGGTGCGGGATCGAAATCCGGCACGGTGTTTTGTGTGGCGGCGAAAGCCTCTGCGAGTGTCGCGCCCTCAGATAGTTGATTTGCGAAAACAAAGCCCTCGGGGGAAAGTTCAATCATTTCAACGTTGGCTTTAGGGCGTAAAACAGTCAGCGATTGAGGGCCTTCATCGAGATTGACCGTCGCGTCTGGATCGGTGCAGCATTGATTGACATCCCAGATTTCCTTGATCGGAAACGGTGAGTGGATCAGGTGTAAGCTGGGGTGCGGGCTGAAAATCAGATCGCCGTAGGCGTCGGGTGCTACCGGGGCAAGGTCAGCGGATGTCAGCGGCTTGACGTCGGCGGCGTGAAAGGCTGCGTTCCATATCCATTCCAAGTGCGCCACGTCGGGCAAATACGCCAAGTCGGTCGTTGCCGGCAGGGTGGCGAGAAAATCGCCAAAGCCTTCACCGTATTCGAATAGGCATGGTGAGCGCGGCGGTTGGGCGCGCACGAACAACCCCGCGACAGCATCGAAAAATTCGTCGCCGACGAGTTTTTTAACCACTGAATACGTTGCGCCTAAGGCCTCGCTGAGCAAAATGGTGGTGTTGTTGCGATGCACGTTGAGGCGTTGTTCAGGCGCGAAGTCGTCGCCAATGATGGTGGAAGCAAGCGCGCTTGCATCCCCGCCGAGAGAGACGTCACGCAGCGCGTTTTGCAGTTCAAACAGCGACGGCATGGTGAACCTCTTCACGACTGGCGGCGTGCGCTAAAATACGGTCGGCCTTTGCGGCCTCGTCCAGCAGCACACTGAGTTCGGGGATGTTGCTGTCCCATTCGATCAAGGTCGGCTTGGGGCCTGTGCGTTGGATCAGGCGTTCATACAACGCCCAAACTTCGTCACACACTTTCGATCCGTGATCGTCGATGCGCAAAACGCGGTCATCGAAGACAACTTGGCTATGCCCGCCGAGATGGACTTCACCGATCAAGTCAGCGGGGATTTGATCCAAGTATGCGATGGGATCAAAACCGTGGTTCATGGCGCTGACAAAGACATTGTTGACGTCGAGCAACACCGCGCAGTCGCTTCGTTGCGCCACGTTCAGCAGGAATTCGGGTTCGGGGATGACGGAATGCGCGTAGCGCAAATAGGATGAGGGATTTTCGATCAACACCCGGCGTTTGAGCGCGTCTTGCATCTGCAAGACGTGGGTTGAGAAAATCTCGAGGGATTCTTCGGTGTAGGGCAGTGCGATCAGGTCATTGAGATAGACGCCGTCGGCGACGCTCCATGACAGGTGTTCTGACACCTGTCCGGGCTCAACGCGGCGTTCCAGATCGATCAAACGTTTCAGGTGTGAGCTGTCCAACGGTCCGGCGCTGCCCAACGATAGGCCGACGCCGTGCAGCGAAATCGCAAAGCATTCGCGCATGGCGCTGAGCCAGGTCTGGGTTGGACCGCCCGCGCACATGTAATTTTCGCTGTGCACTTCCAGCCAGCCGATGTCGGGAGCGGTATCAAAAATCTCTTGATAGTGCTGCGCCTTGAGCCCGATCCCGGCCCTCACAGGAAGAGGAGAGGCCGAAATCGGGCTGGCAAGACGGTGCGCGGTGTGATCCAAATTGGTCATCTCGCGCACCCTTCTTACATGGGCTTCAAGGTGCCGCCGGCGATTTTCGCGCAGGTGCCTGCGGGCACGGCGACGAAAGCGTCTTTTTGGTCGTCCATTTTCGATGTGCCGGCGCAAGACGAGTTGGCGGTCTGGCAATCGTTGTGGCCGGCTTTGGCGACGCCGTAGCATTTTTCCATTTCGGCGGCGTTTGCTTCTTGCACAGCTGCGGTGGACAGAGCAACGGTCATGGCGGCGGCGAGAAGGGAAGCTTTGCTGATGGACTTAACGGACATGTAATCCTCCTAAAATAAGATTGACTTGGTTAGGGACCCATTTAGGGTCAGGGCCTAAGTTTGGGACACGGTGTTTCGTGTCCGTCCCCTACCAGTTCGTCGCGTCGCCCGATGGGGTTACATATTTTTTTGAGGCAGAGCAAATACGGCTCGATTCAGCGGAAAACGCGTATCGGAACATCATGATGGATCCTCGCACCAAACCCGATCCAAAAGTCGAACAGGACCGCCAGTGGTCCGCGTGGATGACGTTGGCGCAAGATGGCGATGCGATCACTTATCAAAAGTTGCTCGGCGCAGTTGTGCCTTTGGTGCGCGCCATCGTCGGTAAACGCATCAATGATCCCGATAAAATCGAAGATGTGGTGCAAGAGGTTTTGATGTCGGTTCACAAAAACCGCCACACTTATGACCCTTCGCTGGCGTTTAAACCGTGGATCGGCACCATCGCCCAGCGCCGCACCATCGATGCTTTGCGCAAAATGTACCGCCAAGGCGCACGCGAAGTGTTGGTGGATGAATATCCTGAAACCTTTTTGGCGGATGAAACGAATACCTTACCTGAGGATGATCTCGTCTTTGCATTGGGCGATGATCTGAACCGCGCATTGGATACGCTTCCTGCTGGGCAACGCACCGCAGTTGAATTGTTGAAATTGCGCGAAATGAGCCTTAAAGAAGCATCCGAAGCTAGCGGTATGTCCGTTGCCGCGTTGAAAGTGGCTATGCACAGGGCCTTGAAAAGTTTGCGTGCGGAAATGGTTCCAAAATCTGAGCAGTAGGGAAAGATGAACAATTCGACTGAAAACCTAATCGCTTCTTTGTCCCAAGACCTGACGCCCGTAAAGCGTCTGGCGTCCCCGGTCAAACGGCTGTTGGGCTGGGTGGCTGTTGCCATGCCGGTGTCGCTTGTTTTAGGCGCATTGGTCGAACAGCAATCGTTTGCATTGGTCTTTGAAGAACGACAATCTTTCCAGTTGGCTGTTGAACGGCTCAGCAATGCGCGCAGCCTGATTGAGCTAGCGGCGATCTTGATCACGGCATTGACGGCGGGCTATGCGGCGTTGTGCTCAAGCCAGCCGGGGCGCAGCCAAAAGGTCTGGATGTTGCCGGTGGCACCATTCTTCATCTGGTTGGCGCTGATCACGGAAAGCTGCTGGAAATTGTTCGAACAGATCGGCCCCGATCAGTTTTCGTTTGCGCCGCATTGGACCTGTTACCCGTCCGTGGTCGCCACTGGGCTGGCCCCGGCGGTGGTGATGGTGATCTTGCTCAAGCGCGGCTTGCTGACCTCGCCGACCATGACCGTCGGTTTGGCAGTGTTGGCGGCCTCGGCGTTGGGCGCTGTGGGATTGCGTTTGTTCCATCCGCCCGATGCGACGGTGTTGGTGTTGATGTGGCAGTTGATCGCCACGGTGACGTTTTTGGCCCTGTCGTCGCTGGTCAGCGCGTATATGTCGCGCCGCGCTCAATAAGCCATTCCCAACCGCCCAGCATCTGCCCATCAGCTCTTGTTTGACGGATCTTCTTCTTCCAACCACCACATTGCCGCGTCTTTTGTGTCGCTTTTTCCGGCGCCGTCGGGAAGGCGCTCTTCGGCGTGAGCGATGTTTTTCTCGGTGACCTCGACCATGCGTGTCAGGCTCAAGGTGGTGTAGACTTCGCGCGCGCCCATGAAAGCGGCCAATGCGTCTTCGAAATATTGATCTTTGCTGGTCATGCGGCCCAAAATGAACAGTGCGCTGCCCATGTTGTTTTGCGTCGCAGCCCACAGCGTTGGTTGGGTGTCGCGTTTGCGGACCATCAGCGCTTGTTTGTAGGCCGTGACGGCGCGTTCCAGAACGTCTTCATTGTTCAATTCGCGGCCCAACACCTGCGCGGTTTGGCCGAGATTGTTCATGGTTTCGCTCCACAGCAAAGGCATGGAGCGTTTGGTCAAAACTTTCAGTGCGCCTTGATAAATGCTCAGCGCCTCTTTCAGACCTTTGGTTTCGCCACTTTTGCTGTCGAGACGATAAAGCACTTGGCCAAGTCGGTTTTGCGTCGTCGCCCAAGGAAATGGCGTGGTTTCAAGGCTGAAAACTTCCAGGGCCGCACGGTAGGCATCGGCGGCTTGAACCAGGGTGTCGATGTCGTCGGTGCGCTCACCCAGGGCTTGCAGCACAGTGCCCAGGTTGCGTTGCAGATAGGCCCAGTTGGTCGGGCTTTCGGATCGCAATGTGCCTTTGATGGCTTTCGTGTACGCCAGCGAAGAGCGATGATAGACCTCGGTTCCGGGGAACAGATGGCCGAACGACGCCAGGGAATTGGCGAACATGGCTTGAATGCTTGCCTGTTCGCGGGTGGTGAAATCGGATGGAATGCGCTCGATCGCCTCGGCCGCGTGCTCCAGAGCCTCGGCGACCAAATTGCGGCGGCTGGCCCGCTTCGCATCGCTTTTGGGGTTCATCGCGGCCAGTGCGGCGGCCAACAAAAGCGCACCCAAATCTTCGGGATCGAAACCCACCGGCAGGGTCAGCGCTTGAAATGGTGAAATCGTGCCCGCAGGGTCTTCATCAACCGGCGGGGGGGCGGCAAAATGAATGTACAATGTGGTGCCGGGCGGCGGCACGTCGCCCCACAAGACCAAATCGGCATCGTACTTGCCGATCCAGTTCATGGCCTGACCGCATGCGGCGGGCAGATGTTCGGTGCGCGCCACCTCAGGGGTCAGGATCGGTTTTTCGCGCAGTTGCTTGGTGTGTAGGCCTTCTAAGTCGGAAAACACGCTGGCCAGAGAGCGGGCATGATCCACACCCGCGATATCAATGAACGGGGCAATGGCGATTTCCAATTCGGAAGCCGTCGCAACGTGGCCAAACAGGCGCGAAAACAGTCCCGGCTTTTTCGCCACGCCGGCCACCGGCTCGGTTTGGGCCTGAGACGGGCTCTGGGACGCAGCTTCGCCGGGGGTGGACGAACGGTTGGGGTCTTGTGGCGTATCGCTCATGTTCATTTCCGTTCAAAAGGGCGTCAGCCGCCTTTGAGGACTTCCATCAAAGCTTGGCGAACCGTGGATACGGTATCAGCCCATGACTGGTCGGCGGTGCGGCGGAAGATACGCATGCTGGGATACCACGGGCTGTCTTCTCGATCCAGCAGCCAGCTCCAATCGGCGCCGACATCCAGCAGCATCCACACCGGTTTGCCCAGCGCCCCGGCAATATGAGCCGCGACGGAATTGCTACAAATCACCAGATCCAACTGATCGATGGCCGAGGCCATGTCGGCGGCGTCCATCAAAGTTTGCCCGGTTTGTTCGATCAATGGCTGAAAGCCCAGTCGCGCAATGTCGCCCGCGCCCGCGCCGCGTTCCAACGAAAACAATTGCAGACCGGGAATGCCGGCCAATTCGGTGAAATCGTCGAGCACCATGTCGCCGTGACGTTTGGGGCCCTTGGCGGCGCGGCCGTCCCAGTTCGCTGACCATGCCAAGCCAATGGCGAGGCGGGTGTCGGGATGAATGTCCAGTCGGCTCGCGCCGATGCGCGGAACCGGCAGATAAGGCGTTTCTTCGGGCACGGTATCGACCAAGGTGCCCAGCCGGGCGGGCAGACTGAGCAGCGGCGCTTGCACATCGACGCCGGGCGCGTCGGCGCCGACGCTGATGGTTTGATCGATGTCGGGCGATGACGACAGCAGATGTTTGAGATGGGGCGGGCATTCCACAACCACTTTTGCTCCGCTGCGTTTGAGCACCGCGGCAAAGCGCGCGAATTGCACGACAGCGCCTTCGTCGCCTTCGAAATTGATCAATATTGTGCGCCCTTGGAGCGCCGAACCGTTCCAGTTTTCGATGTCCTTGCGCCGGGGATCGCGTCCGGGCAAGGCGAAGCGGATTTCCAGTTCTTTAAATCCGCGCTGCCATTCGCCCATCTGCAGCAAGGTGACGGCGCGTTCGACCCGGCACAGCGCATAGGTCGGCTCCAATTTAATGGCGCGCTCAAAATGTTCCAGCGCCACTTTGGAAAGGCCGCCTTCGCGAAACGCCAGTCCGGCGTTGTAAAGGGCTTTGGGCGATTTGGGGCCATGCTTAACGGCGCGACGATGCGATTCGATGGCGCGAGTGGTTTCGCCAAGGTCGCGCAAGGCGTTGCCGAGATTGGTATACGCTCCCGCGGCTCCCGGTCGGATGCCCAGGGATCGACGGTAACACGCCACCGCTGCTTCAGGTCGTCCGGCGCTACGCAGCGCAACGCCCAAGTTGTTGTAAACATCGGGCGAGCCGGGGGCGATCTTGAGTACGCGCGCGTATTCCTTGATGGCGACATCCAGACGACCGGCGCGATGATGCTCCAGCGCAAGCTCATAGATGCGCCGAGCCTCATCCGCCTGCTCACTCCGCCCGCTTTCACTGCGCACGTTTTGCCGCGCCGCGTTTGCGTCAGGATTGGCACCTGGTTTTGCGTTTTCTTGCGTCGTCATCTTACGAACTCATCTCCTTGGCGGAGTATCGGATGTAAGCGGCTGATGTTCAAGGGAAAGTGGTCATGGAAAGTTTACGTGGAAAGCATTACATTCCCTTTTATGATTGTATACGATATGCCGCTGTGGCGCCCCCCTTCCGAAGGACCGAACCTGATCATCCAAGCGACGCTGGGATGCAGCTTCAACGCGTGCACGTTTTGCACCATGTACAAGCACAAAGATTATGTCGCCCGCCCTCTGGCCGATGTGTTCGCCGATATTGAAGACGCGGCCGAAGATTGGCCCGATGCAACGCGCATCTTTCTCGCCGATGGCGATGCGTTGGTTTTGCCGACGGAGGATTTGGAGCAAATTCTCGACAAGCTCATCGCGACGTTTCCCGACCTGCAACGGGTGACGTGTTACGCCACGCCGCAAAACTTGACCAAAAAGCCGACTGAAGAGCTTACCCGATTGCGTGAGAAACGTCTTACCATGGTTTATTTGGGGGTTGAGTCCGGTTCCGACAAGATGTTGAAGCGGATTCGTAAAGGCTCCGCCAAATTGATGGAAAAAGCGCTGATTTCTGCGGATGGCGCGGGGATCAAGGTTTCGGCCACAGTGATCCTTGGGCTTGGTGGCAAGGCCCACTGGCGCGAACATATTGAAGGCACGGCGGCGCTGATCAACCGCGCTCCGCCGAAATTTCTCTCCACGTTGCAATTGGGCTTGGAAGGGGACCAGGAACCGCGTTTTCGCGAGGCGTTTGATGCCGCGAATTCCGATGCGGATGCGGGATTCGATTGGCAAGATGACGATGGCATTTTGGCTGAGTTGGCGTATCTGCTGGAATTGCTCGACCCGCCGAAAGCGGTGATCTTTCGCTCCAACCATGCCTCCAACGCGTTGCCACTTGCCGGCAACCTTCCGCGCGACAGAGAGCCATTATTGATCCAGGTTCGCGCCGTACAGGGCGGTACCGGAAGGCTCAGGCCTCAGTTTTTGCGTGGTTTGTAATACAAATCATGCAAAAACGCTCAGGGGTGGAGCTGTGGCATCGTCAAAAAATCTATGATATGGATACTCAAATTATCGGGGCCGCTCAAATTCATTATGGGGGATATTCGCGGCCCAGAGCAAATGACACATGACCTCGTGGGGAGATATTTAATGTCTATCAAAGCGCGTTTGGTTGCGGTTCTCGCAGTCATCTTGTTGGTGTTTTCTGGCGCCGCGGTGGTGACGCTGATCAATCTGAACGCTCAGCTTCCGAAGCTTGAAGTGACCGAAAACAGTGCCAATGTGGTTGCACATGAAGCCATTCCGTTGATGGTTTTGATTAAGGATGTGAAGCTGGACGTGATTCAGGTTCAGCAATGGATTTCTGATATCTCCGCGACCCGCGGTCTGCCGGGCTTTGATGATGGCTTTGCCGAAGCCGCTAATTTTGCCCAGAAGTTTTCCGAAGATGTGGCCAAAGCGCGCCAGTTGGCGAATGGTTTGGGGTTGACGGACATCGTTTCAGCGCTTGATGCCGCCGAGTCCGCTTTTGGCCCGTACTACGAAACTGGCGTTAAAATGGGCGAGATCTACGTCGCCGAAGGCCCTGAAGCGGGCAACGTGATGATGGGCAATTTCGACGCCGTCGCGGCCACCATGGGCGAAAACATGGATGCTCTGACCTTAAAGGTCGAAGAAGCGACCAACACGCGGTTGGAAAACCTGCAAATCTCGATCAAAGATGTTCAAGACAGCTTAGGTGGCGTGGCACAGCTCAACATGACCCTCACCGCCATTGGCTTGGTGATCGGCTTGGGCGCTGCGGTTTATTTGTTCACCGTGATCAAGGGCTCCATCGAAGGGTTGTTGGCTGACATCAGCCAGATTTCCAACCACGAGTATGCGGCAGAATCGGTTTTGGGCACACAACGCACCGATGAATTTGGCACTGTGGCCCGTGCTTTGGATGAAACCAAAGCGGCGCTTGCGGAAGGCGAAAACCGCGAACGCGAACAAAAAGCCGCCGAAACAGCGCAAGTTGAGCAACGTCGCGTCGAGCGTATGCGCATGGCTGAACAGTTTGAAACCAGCGTTGGCGCGGTCGTCGAAACGGTGTCCGCTGCGGCCAGCGAAATGCAGACCACGGCGCGTTCCGTGTCTGGCACCGCCGATCAAACCAGCCAGCAGGCGACCAACGTGGCTGCTGCTGCGGAACAGGCGTCCGCCAACGTGCAGACGGTGGCAAGCGCTGCGGAGGAGCTGTCGAGCTCGATTTCCGAAATCTCTCGCCAGGTCTCACAGTCGACCCAGGTTGCGGGCGCTGCGGTGGCCGAAGTCGATGGTGCCAATGAAAAGGTTCAAGGCCTGGCCGAAGCCGCCAACAAGATCGGCGAGGTCGTGGCGTTGATCACCGACATCGCGGATCAAACCAACCTGTTGGCGCTGAACGCCACCATCGAAGCCGCGCGTGCGGGTGAAGCTGGCAAGGGCTTCGCGGTTGTGGCGTCGGAAGTGAAAAACCTCGCCAACCAGACGGCCAAGGCGACCGAAGAAATCTCCAATCAGATCGGCGGCATCCAGGGTGCGACCCAGGATGCGGTGCAGGCGATTGGCTCCATCGGCGGCATCATCAACCAGATCAATGAGATCACCTCGGCGATTGCTGCGGCGGTTGAAGAGCAAGGCGCTGCGACCCAAGAAATCGCCCGCAACGTCGAGCAAGCCTCAAGCGGCACCCAGGAAGTTTCTTCCAACATTGCGCAGGTCACCCAGGCGGCCTCGGAAACTGGCAGCTCGGCAACGCAAATTCTCGATGCGGCGACCGAGTTGGGTAGCCAGTCGGATAGGCTCAACAGCGAGGTGAACAACTTCCTCGTCACCATTCGCGGCTAACGCGCCAAATACAAAAAAACGGGCGCTCCTTAAGGAACGCCCGTTTTTTTGTGCCTAAACTACATCAGATCAGGTCGATGACGTTTTGGGGCGGGCGACCCATGACGGCTTTGGCGTCTTTGACCACGATGGGCCGCTCGATGGCGCGCGGATGGGCGGCCAGAGCTTCGATCAGCGCGTCATTGTCCAGCGACGAGACGTCGATGCCTTCTTCCTTGGCTTCTTTTGTGCGTACGATTTCGGCGGCGCTCATGCCCAATTTTGACAGAATGTCTTTCAGCTCGGCAGCGCTCGGCGGCGTTTCGAGATACTCGACGATTTGGGGTTCGACGCCTTTTTCGCGGATCAGTTCCAGCGTTTGGCGAGACTTGGAACAGCGGGGGTTGTGGTAAATGGTCACGGACATAAACTTAAGCCTCTTTGTTGGATGGCGGCATAAACACCTCTGGCGCATCGCCGGGCATAGACTCGACATATAGGGACGTTGACGGGAAAGCAAAGTTGGTGCCAGCGCCTTCGACCACACCTTTGATGTGATAGGCGAGGCGTTCTTTGATTTCCAGCCATTCGCCCCAGTTTGTGGTCTTGGTGAAACAATACAGCATGATATCTATTGAGCTGTCGGAGAATTTATCGATGCGTACGAAGGTTGAAACCTCCGGCGGGTGGGCGAATTCATCGGAGCCCAGGACGTAATCCTCGATGCCGTCACGGATGGTTTTGAGCTGTTCGATGGTGGTGCGGTACTCGACCCCGATGTGCCAATAAATACGCCGATGGGTCATGGCGGTGAAGTTGGTCACCGCATTGTCCGCCAGCTTGGTGTTGGGCACGTAAACGGGGGCCTTGTCGAAACGTCGGATCATGGTGGAACGAAAACCGATTTGTTCGACCGTGCCTTCGACCACGCCATCGACGCGCACCCAGTCGCCTTTGTTGAATCGTCGTTCGGCGATGATCAAGATGCCGGCGATGAGGTTCTTAAACAAATCCTGTGCGCCCAGTGCCACCGCCACGCCGAACAGCCCCAAACCGGCGAGGATCGGGCCCACCTGAATGCCCCAAATTTCCAGCGCTGCAGCGACGCCGATAAAGGCGATCAGCAACCTGACCGCTTTGACCAGCCAGTCCATCATCACGGCGGTGAACAGCTTTTCCAAACGCGTAAGCAGGCTCGACAGCGGTCCCACAGCGCGGTACAGCGCCCAAAAGATCGCCATGGTGATCAGGGTTCGAATGAACTTATCAGCGACGTCTTGCACGCGCTCTTCGAGATTGAGAAATTGAAACGCCAAAAACGCGCCGAGGATCAGCGGCGCTAGGCGGATTGGTTCTTCCAGTGCGGTCAGAAGTTCGTCATCCAAAAGGGTTTTGGTTTTGGACACCCGAATGCGCAGCGCGCCGATGATGAAACGCGTCAGCAGTCCGCGCAGTGTCAAAAACACCACAAAGATGCCCAGTGCCATGACAATCGCGCCGATATCGATGCCGAACACGCCGGTTTGCCATACGTCTTTTACGAGGGCCCAGAACTGGCCGAGATTGTCCATGCGTTATGTCCCTTGCGAGTGTGCCAGGATGATATCCGTTGCATCGCCCGTGTAAAGCCGAGAAGCTTGGCTTGGTGAACTTATTGATCCAATTCAGTCAAATGCAATAGCTCGGCTGATCTTAAAATCCGGGCAAAGGCGGATTGAGCAGGTCTTCCAGCTCATCCTTGTCATTGCATTCAATGATGCGCTGGGCCATGTCGTAGGAAAAGCCTGCGCGCGCCATGGCGGCAAGATCACGTTCTTTTTTGTCTTCGCGTTTGGCGGGATCGCTATAGGGGCCCAGGCGTCTGCGGCGCGCCAGCTTGATGGCGGCGGCAAGCTCCGGTTCGGGGTGCTCGTCGACCAGAGATTTTAGGGCTTGGTCGATGGTGTCCCCATCCACGCCTTTTTCCATCAGTTTCATGCGAATCACCCGCGACGCCGTGCCGCGCGCCATCAATGAGCGGGCGCGGATTTCGGCGTAACTGAGATCGTTGAGCAGACCCGCGCTTTGGTAACGTTTGATGAGATCGTCGATCCAGCCTTTGGCGGCGTCCACGTCCAAGTCTTCGTAATAGAGCGAAGCCTTGAAAACACGTCGTTCCAGCACCCGGCGCAGGTTTTCAGAGCTTGATGCGTACCGTTCCAGATAATGCAGCGCAATGTTGGCCAGACGCTCCGGCGTGATCTTGCGCGGGATGCGTGGCTTGGCTTTTGCGGAAGTTGCTTTGCGCTCGGTCATGGGAAGACTATATAAGGTGCTCCGCTTTAGACCAATGCCCCAAACTTTCCGATCGGCGAAAATATGCAACAGACCTCTACCAGCAACTGGCTCGGCCTTTACACGCTCTACCTGCGTGAAGTGCGCCGTTTTGTGAAGGTTTACACCCAAACCATCATCGGTCCGGTGGTGACGACGTTGTTATTTTTGGCGGTGTTCTCGCTGGCGCTGGGGCGCGCGGTGACCGAGGTCAACGGCGTGCCGTTCTTGGAGTTCCTCGCCCCCGGCCTGATCATGATGGCGATTGTGCAAAATGCCTTCGCCAACACGTCGAGCTCGATGATGATCTCCAAAATCCAAGGCAACATCGTCGACACCTTGATGCCGCCGTTGAGCGCCCATGAGCTGACTTTCGGGATCAGTATGGGCGGCATGACCCGCGGCATCGCGGTGGGCGTCGCGGTGACGTTGGTGCTGAGCATCTGGGTGCCGATCAACATTCACAGCGCCGGCCTGATCGCGTATTACGCCGTGGCGGCGTCATTGATGCTGTCCCTGTTGGGCGTGATCGGTGGCATCTGGTCGGACAAGTTCGACCACATCGCGGCAGTGACCAACTTCATCATCACCCCGCTGTCGTTTTTGTCGGGCACGTTTTATTCCATCGAACGCCTGCCCCAACTGGCCCAGACCATCGCCCACCTGAATCCGTTTTTCTACATGATCGACGGCTTTCGCTACGGCTTCATCGGCCAAAGCGACGCCCCGGTGCTCACCGGCATGGTGGTCGTCGGGCTGATGGACGTGGTGCTGTGGATCATCTGCTGGCGGATGTTTGAAAGCGGCTATAAGCTCAAGCCTTGATCTTTTAAATAAGCCGCCGCATTGAATTCATCGTTGGCTGTTGAGTGGCTATAGGGGTTTTGGCTGATTGCTTTTTCAATTGAGGCGAGCTCTAGGTTCGTATGCGCGTTTATTTTATGAGCGATGTATGTTGGCAAGGATAACTCGATAGTTTTTTGTAGGGGACGAAACATTACGAAGATCACGCCCTCAGAAATTTTCAGACGATCTTCGGGCGTTAGAATTGCATCCTCCGCACAGAGGATTGTGGAATTGAAGCGCCCGGCGATGTTGAGGTTCAAAACAATCCCTTCAGACGCTTGAATGAGCGCAAGAGTAACTCCGGTTGGGTGGCCTATGAGACGAACGTATTTAATGTCCAAGTTCAATTGATTGAGGATGCCAGAACCAAGCATTTCAGGGGGCGGGCTACCAGGTTGGTAGGCGATCCCTTTCGATATTTCATTTGCGTAATCGCCCGTTAGTGCCTTGTTGCCGAATAGGCAAAATGCCACACCCCTGGCCAGTTTGGCCATAAAACGAACGTCAAAATCCATGTTCATGGATTGTCTAATTTTAAATGACCACTCATCGGAAAACGGCTGCGTCAGTTTAGCAATTCGTTTTTGATCAAGTTTGTCTGGTTTGCTGAAACCAAATTGCTTGAGCTCGATGCCTTCAACTTCCGTGCCGCACACCTTTCGGACACGTTTCTGTTTATTTTTAAATGCGTCTCGAAAACAGAGAAGGCTGGCTCTTTCGTCTTCATTCGTTCTGTCACTAAAAAAGAAATAAGCCCTAGTTGGGGTATCTTTGGTCGTTCGAGGGTTTCCGCCCGTATACCAATACAACCGTTCATCTTTGGGTCTAACCCAATAGACATTTTCGCCCTTTGGACCTAGGAAGAATTCGCAAACTTCGTTTTTTTGCATTCCGGGAAGTATGGCGCTTGTTTCTCCTAAGCAGGCAAGCGGAATACTGATTGGGTGTTTCGGGTTGTAACAAGCCATTGTGGCTAACTGCAAAGCGCTTGAAATCAAGTTGCTTTTCACGAAACTTGCGTCAACGAAAAGGCCTAGATTATTGTTGCAGCGTTTACAGACATGCGTTTTTAACCATGCGGGTGCGTATTTACCTCCCAACGCTTGCGGGATGACATGTTCAAGGGTCATGTCCTTGTCCAGCGTCTCTTTCTCGCAATATATGCAAACGGGCATTAGTCTGTGTGATTCCTTATGTGGTTGTGCTTATGCAGTTTAGCTCGATCTATGCGGAACTTTTAGATCTATTTCTTTCCATTGACAGAACGGCTCCAGATTCCCATAATCCCCGGCTTTCCCGGGCGGCGTCAGTCGCCCGGTCTTTATTTTTGGATTTGAACTCGGAAAAAGGAAACGTTCGTCATGTCCGCGCTGATGCCAACTTATGCGCCTGCGGATCTCGCTTTTGAAAAAGGCGAGGGGGTCTATCTGTACACGGCCGACGGACGACGATTCCTGGATTTCTGCGCCGGGATCGCGGTGAACTGCATGGGCCATGCCCATCCGCATCTGGTCAAAGCGTTGACCGAACAGGCCAAAAAGCTCTGGCACGTGTCCAACCTGTACGTCATCCCCGGCCAAATCGCTTTGGCGGACCGGTTGGCGGCGGCGTCGTTTGCGGATCGGGTGTTCTTTTCCAATTCCGGCGCGGAGGCGCTGGAAGGTTCGATCAAGATCGCGCGCAAGTATCAAAAAGACAACGGCCATCCCCAACGCTACCGCGTGATCGGCTGCGAAAGCGCCTTTCACGGCCGCACCTTGGCGACCATTGCCGCCGCGGGCCAAGAAAAGCTGCTCGAAGGCTTTGGGCCGGTGGTGGACGGCTTCGATCAGGTGGCGTTCGGCAACTTAAATGAAATGCGCGCCGCGATCACCGACGAAACGGCGGCCATTTTGGTCGAACCGGTGCAAGGCGAAGGCGGTCTGCGCACCGCACCTGAGAACTATCTGCAGGGCCTGCGCGACATCTGTGATGAGTTCGGCTTGTTGTTGATGTTCGACGAAGTGCAATGCGGCATGGGCCGGACCGGCAAGCTGTTCGCCCACGAATGGGCCGACGTGACGCCCGACGTGGTCGCCACGGCCAAGGGCATCGGCGGCGGATTTCCGCTGGGCGCGATTCTCACCACCGAGGCGGCGGGCGTTTTGCGCGTCGGCAACCACGGCACCACGTATGGCGGCAATCCGCTGGCGATGGCCGTCGGCGGCGCCGTGCTGGACGAATTGCTCAAAGACGGTTTCTTCGATCACGTGGTCCGTGTCGGCGAAACCTTGAGCGCGGGGCTGAACGGCTTGGTGCAAAAATATCCGAGCGTGTTTGACGAAGCGCGCGGCCAAGGCCTGATGCAGGGCATCAAACTTGCGGAGCGCGTCGTCAATCGCGAATTCAAGACCGAACTGGAAGGCGAAGGCCTGTTGGTTGCGCCCGCGGGCGACAACGTTTTGCGCCTGTTGCCGCCGTTGATCATCAACGACAGCCATGTTGCCGAAGCCATCGCCATTTTTGAGACGGTGGCCAAACGCCACGTCTAAATATTGAAGTGAAGGAGAGCTGTTATGTCGGCTCCGAAGCATTTTCTTGATCTGCATAAGCTGGACGCAGGCACGCTGCGCTCGATCCTCGATCTCGGCTCGGCCATCAAGGCCGGACGCGGTATGGAAGGGGATACAAAAATCCTCAGCGGTAAAACGCTGGCTATGATTTTTGAAAAGCCCTCGACCCGGACCCGCGTGTCGTTTGAAGTCGGCATGCAGCAACTGGGCGGTCATGTCGTGGTTATGGACGGCCAAGGCAGTCAATTGGGCCGTGGCGAAACCGTTGCGGACACGGCGCGGGTGTTGTCGCGTTATGTCGACGCCATTATGATCCGCACCGACAATCCGGATAAACTGGCTGAATTAGCAAGCTATGCATCTGTTCCGGTGATCAACGGTCTGACCGACGATAGCCATCCGTGTCAATTGATGGCCGACATCATGACCTACGAAGAGCACCGCGGTTCCATCAAGGGCCGCAAGGTGGTGTGGTGCGGCGACGGCAACAACATGGCGGCGAGCTTCGTACACGCGGCTGAGCGTTTCGGTTTTGCGCTGAGCCTCGCTGTACCTGAACAGCTAAGCCTGAACCAAGGTGTGCTCGATTGGGCAGCGGCTGAGGGCGCGGCCGTTACCGTCACTCGCGACGCCGATGAAGCCTGCAAAGATGCGGACCTGATCGTGACCGACACCTGGGTATCGATGGGTGATGAGGACGCCGACGCGCGCTGTAAACTGCTGCAACCTTACCAAGTTGATGCGCGGCGCATGGGCTTGGCCAAATCGGATGCAGTGTTCATGCATTGCCTGCCCGCACACCGCGAAGAAGAGGTCACGACCGAAGTTCTGGAAGGCCCTCAATCGGTAATCTGGGACGAAGCGGAAAACCGTCTGCATGCGCAAAAGGGCATCTTGGCGTGGTGCATGAGTTGAGCGCGACCACAATGAGCGTCAATCAGTCCCAAACCGCAACCAACATCGACATCGCGCAGACGTTCCAAATCGAAGGTCTGGACGTGCGCGGGCGTTTGGTACGCCTGGGGCCGGCGTTGGATCAGGTGTTGGACGCACATGCTTATCCGGGTGCCGTTTCGGTGATGCTTGCGGAAACCCTGACGCTGGCGGTCACCCTGGCCAGTGCGCTGAAATATGACGGTATTTTCACCCTTCAGGTGCAAAGCGACGGACCCATTTCGCTGTTGGTCGCCGACATCACGTCCGACGGCGCGGTGCGCGGCTATGCGCGCTTTGATGAAGATCGCGTGGATGCAGTAGCGGGCGAGGTTCTGTCCGGGGCGGCCCCGGTGCCGCGCCTGCTCGGCAATGGACATTTGGCATTTACCGTCGATCAGGGCCAAGACATGGAACGCTACCAAGGCATCGCCGAGCTGGACGGCGCGACCCTTTCGGACTGTGCGCATCATTATTTTCGCAACTCTGAACAGCTCGACACGGCCATTTTCCTCACTTCTAAGCGCGATATGGATACGGACCGCGTGCGCGCCGGGGCCTTGATGGTGCAGCGCATGCCGCACCAACACCCCCACGCTGAAATAGATGAGGATGGCTGGCGGCGTTCGGTGGCGATTCTCGCCAGCTTGACGGCGGATGAGCTGCTCGACCCCGATCTGGATCACGATGCGTTGCTGTTTCGCCTGTACCACGAAGACGGCGTTAGGGCTTACGAAGCCCATAAGCTGTTTCACCGTTGCCGCTGTTCCCGCGACAAGGTGGCCAACACCTTGAAGTCGTTTCCGCGTGCGGAAATAACCGATGACGATGGCGTTTCTCAAGTGGTGTGTGAATTCTGCAAAGCCGACTACACCTTCACGGCGACGGATTTGGACGCCTTGTTCGTCCAAACAGAGAGCTGAGCAGATATTTTGCAGATTACGTCTTGATACGGTCACAATCGGGCGTCATCATAACCGCATGATAAAACGTAGAGATTTTGTAAAACTCACCGCCAGCACTGCTTTTGTGGCCGCACTGCCTGCCGCACTGGCCGGGTGCGCCACTGACGCCCCCCTCGCCGGACCGGTGCCGGAGGTTGGCTTTCAGCACTTGGCGCCGATTGGTTTGAAGGTGTCGCACGTCGAGGTGCAAAGCGTCTATCAAAGCCCAATGAAAGCGCCGAATGCGGAACACCGTTTCCCAACATCGCCCGCACAGGCGATGACGAATTGGGCAAACCGCCGTCTTCATGCCGTCGGTGAAGCGGACAGTGGCGTGGCGACATTCGTCATCGAAAACGCTGCGGTGATTGAAACCAAGCTGGACAAAACCAAAGGCTTAAAGGGGATGTTCACTTATGAGCCTTCGGAGCGTTACGACGCCGTCGCCGTCGCGCGCTTGACCGTCAAAGACAGCCAAGACGGTGCGCATGGTGAGATCAAGGTTTCCGCCAGCCGGTCTGTGGAGGTGCGCGAAAACGCCACATTGGCTGAGCGTGAAAAAGCCTGGTTCGAAATGATCGAAGCTCTGATGGCGGATTTCAATGCGCAGGTGGAAAGCCAGATCCAAGCGCATTTGCCGCGCTGGTTGGATGGTCCGGGGCTCTGATTGCGTCCCAAAACGCAATACACCCGATGGGCGAAAAATAAAAATACACTTGCTGTGTTTGCCTCAGCGTTTGTGTCGCGGCAATTGCGCGCGCCTTTTTGGTGAGCGACGACGCAGCAATCAGTTCATGTAGCGAATTAAGTTTCTTGCCATAATCCATTGTCTTTGTTGTTCTATAAATAAATTTTATCAATTTTCAAAATTTATAAATATGATTTAGTTTTCGAAAAACATGGACTTATTGACGTGACCGTCATACAGGGGTTGAAATTCTGTTACATCACTCACCTATAACAAGCCTCCCGTTTTGGTGAAGGACATGGCGAGATGAACAGACAAAACAAAAATGCGCTTAAGCAAAAATCGTTGGAATGTGTCTATGGTTTGGTCCAGGACGCTCAAGTTCCGCTTGCCATCGTGAGGTGGAACAAGCACATGAGCCAGCATGAAGAATGCGTCTGCGAGAGCCAAATGCTCGATCAAAAGCTCTGTGGTTTTTGCTTGCTGAGCCGCCTGCAATCCGATGGCTTGATGCAATCAGATCGTCTTGGCTGGCGGCAGTTCGAGACGGCGGCGCAATCGATCTCTGGGTATTTGATGGCCCGCCATAGCGCGGTGGCAAGCTTGGCGGCTGAATAAGTCGCCATCAGCCCCAAATGGTGTGCAGCTGGGTCTCATACATGGTGAGCAAGCCCAGCGCCATAGTCGCCAATCCGGTTGCTGCTTGTAGGCCGCGATGCGCCCAGGTGAGAAACCGCGCGGAAAGCGCAATGGGCACGGCGATCAGCACGCTGAGCGCCGCCATGCCCAGCATTGAGCCCGCGCCGAACACAACGACATAGGCGAAGCCGCTCGACATCGTTGGGGCGGTTGTCGCGCTGAGCACCAAAAGGGCGGCGGAACCGGCCATACCATGCATCATGCCAACCAAAAGGGCGCGGAGCGGAAACGGTGCGTGGTCATGATCGTGGCCGCTACGGGTGTGCTCAAGTTGTTCGCCCGCGTGGCTGTGAGCGTGAAAGTGCGGCGCGGCGGCTTGGTGTTTGTGGATGTGAAAGTGCACCCGGTCGCGAATCAGGCGGTAAAAAATATGCCCGCCGAGCCCCACCAGCATCACGCCGACGGTGAACTCAAGCCAGTCGGCCAGACTGTCGTGAATGGTGAAGCCAAGAACAAGCGCCGCGCCAGCAAAGGCCATCAACGTCAAGGTGTGGCCTAGACCCCACACCGCGCCGGTGCGCATGATTTGGCTCACGGATGTTTGGCGCGTGGCCATCGAAGACACCGCCGCAACATGGTCAGCTTCCAACGCGTGGCTCATGCCGATCAAAAAAGCGAGGGTAAAAAAAGATAGCATGCAATAGGTCCTTTAGGGCATCCGCAAGCGCTCAAAATACAAGTGCGATGCTCGGGCTACAGTGCGCCAAAGGCGCTTGTTTTGCAATGCACAATAGGCGTGCGTCTCTGCTTAGCCGCGCCAAAACGTGCGCGAAAACAGCACCAAGACCGTGAACAATTCCAACCGCCCCAACAACATACCCGCGCTCATCAGCCATTTCGCCGCATCCGGCAGGCTTTGGAAGGTGCCTGACGGGCCGACGATGGGCCCCAGCGCCGGGCCGACGTTGGCGATGGCGGTGGCGGCGCTGGACACCGCGGTGAGGAAATCCAAGCCCAACATGCCCAATCCAAGCGCTAAAAACGCGAACGACAGACCGAACACGAAAAAGAACGACAGCACTGAAATGATCACCTCGTCCGGGACCGGGCGGCGATTGTAGTAGGGGATGAATACGCCGTGCGGCTGCAACAGATGGCGCACCTGGACACGTGCGGCGGCGTACAACACCTGGAAGCGGAACACCTTGATGCCGCAGGTGGTGGACCCGGCGCACCCGCCGATGAACATGATGAAAAAGAACACCGGCAGCGCAAAACTGCCCCACAGGCCATAGTCGTCGGTGGCGTAACCGGTGCCGGTCATGATTGACACCACATTGAACGCGGCGTAGCGCAGCGCTTGAGCGGGTTCCATCCCGGTTTCGAACCACAACAGCGCCGCGACCACCAACACGATCGAGGCCGCGATACCGATGAAGCCGCGGACTTGTTCGTCCTGCCACAGCTGCAAAGGTTTGCCACGGATCACTTGCAAAAACAGCAAAAATGGCAAGGATCCGACAACCATGCCTAAGGTGATGATTATGTCGAGTTGCCAGCTGTCAAAAGACCCAACCGAGCCGTCGGAGGTGGAAAAACCGCCGGTCGCGATGGTGGTCATGGCGTGCACAGTGGATTCGAAAGGCGTTAGCCCCGCCCACCACATCAAAAAACCCCAGATGCCGGTCAGTCCTGCGTAAATCAGCACCAACGCCAGGGAAATTTGCGCCGCGCGCGGTAGCACCTTTTCGCCTGCGTCGAAGGCTTCGACCTTGAACATCTGCATGCCGCCGACGCCCATCATCGGCATCACCGCGATGGCCATAACGACGATACCCAAGCCGCCCAACCACTGCAAAATACCGCGCCACAGCAAAATACCCGGTGGCGCAGTGTCGAGCCCGGTGATCACCGTCGATCCGGTGGTGGTGATGCCCGACATGGCTTCGAAAAAAGCGTCGGTGTAGCTGAGTTTGAGCTCGGAAAACATAAACGGCAAAGCGGCGAAGAGGGTCAGCACCAGCCAGCTCAGCGTGGTCATGACAAACGCTTGGCGGACGTTGAGCTGCACCCGTCCGGTGGAACTGGTCAGCGTCAAGGACACGCCGACGAACAGCGTCAGGCCGGCTGAGACGGCGAACACTTGCCAATCTGGGTTGCCTTGCACGGCATCGACAAGCGCAGGGATACACATGCCGAACGCTAAGGTCGCCAGCAGCACGCCCAAAATCATTAAAATGGGTCGAAAATCCATCATGGAACGGTGTTTCAGCCTTACCCTGTCGCGTACGCTTGCCTCAGTGCGCAATCATCACGGCTTTGGCATGCGGGTCAAGGAGAAAGAGCTTTGAGACTGGAGCGCCTAAACCATTTCGAACGCCGACGACGGGTTGGACACCATCGACAGAAATTCCCGGCGCGTGCGGTCGTCTTCGCGAAAGGCACCGAGCATTTTCGACGTGATCATGGAAACGCCCGGTTTGTGGACGCCGCGACACGTCATGCATTGGTGCGCCGCGTCGATCACCACGGCCACGCCGAGGGGTTGCAGCACGTCGTTGATGGCGTTGGCGATTTGCGCAGTCATCTTTTCTTGGATTTGCAGGCGTTGGGCGTACAGTTCGACCACGCGCGCCAGCTTGGAAATGCCGACCACGCGATTTTTCGGTAAGTACGCCACGTGGGCTTTGCCGATGATCGGGGCCATGTGGTGTTCGCAATGGCTTTCGAAACGGATGTCTTTCAGCAACACCATTTCATCGTAGCCTTCGACTTCTTCAAAGGTGCGTTTGAGGATATCTTCCGGGTCCGCGTTGTAGCCCTGGAAGTACTCTTCGAACGCACGCACGACGCGCGCCGGGGTGTCCAGCAAACCTTCGCGGTCGGGGTTGTCGCCCGCCCACTTGATCAGTGTGCGCACAGCCCGTTCGGCTTCGGCGCGTTCAGGACGGTTGGCGTCATCATTTGCGACGCTCAGCGGCTTGTGGTTGGCCACGGTATGTATCCTTATCCTGGTGTCCGGGGCGCGCATTTCGCGGGCGTAGCGGACGTCTTAACCCATATGGGGGGCCAGTAATTGACGTTCAATCGATTTATTATAGCTGATTAACGCCAGGGGCTTGGTCTTAGTGCAGTTGGCGACGGTTATACGGGCTGTCTAACGAAAACGCCGGGATGGTCGCTTCGAAGGCTTCGCCGGTTTCCGCTTCCATAACGTAATGCCCTTGCATGATTCCCGATGGCGTCGCCAGCGGCGTGCCACTGGTGTATTCAAAGCTCTCACCGGGCGACAACAGCGGCTGTTCGCCGATCACGCCAGCGCCAGCGACTTCCTGGACTTGGCCCAGCTCATCGGTGATGCGCCAGTAGCGGCTTTTCAGTTGCACGGCTTGGGTACCGCGATTTTCAATGCGTACGTGGTAAGCCCACACAAAGCGGTGCTCTTCGGGGTCGCTTTGCTCATCAAGAAACTCAGGCTCCACCAAAACGGTGATGGAGCGTGTGGTGAGGGTGTAAACACCCAGGGGGTCAGCTGCCAGGTGCTCCATAACGAGCCCTTTCTTGATTTTGGCTCCGGTGTGCGCGGAGCGGTTTATTTTGTTCCTTATGCATTATCTGGGGTTTGTATGCGCAATGTCCAGGATTGTTCGATCTGAAAAAAGATCAGCCCGAACACGATGCCCCGCCCAAGACGCAAAATTTGGCACAATGGGGGTGGTTGAGCGCCACTTCGCCACCCGCATCCGCAAGGCGAGCGCCCATATCGAAGCGCGCCTCAAAGGGCAATAAGGTGCATGGCGCGATGCGGGGTGAGCTTTCGCCTTTGCGGTGCACGACCATGCGCGATGTGGCGCACATCATAGCGTCGGGGCGCACGTTCAAGATGCCCCAGCATTGGGTGGTGATTTCCGGCACGTCGCAGGTCTCGTCCATTTCGGGAAACAGCACCAGACGGGCCGGATCGCGGGCGTTTAAATCCAAGCTCCAGGCGTCGAACAGGTGTTGGTAAGATTGGCGGGCGGTTTCAACCGTTTCTCCCCACATGGTGCGCCCGGCGACGTCGATGTGAAAGCCATGTTCAATAAGCCATTTCACGCCTTGTTCCATGGGCGTCCAGGCGCCTTCGCCGCGCTCTTCTTCATGGCCTTCGATGGTGGAGTGATCGATGGAGACGCGCAATTTCAATCGCTCAACGCCATGGCGGGCTTTAAACTCTAATAAATCGTTGCGCCTTTGCCATAGTGGCTTCATGGCATTGGTTAAGATCAAGGCGGTAAAGCCGCGTTCCATCGTGTCGTCCAGCATGCCCAGCAAATCGCGGTTCATGAACGGCTCGCCGCCGGTGAAACCGATCTCTTGAACGGCCAATCCCTCGGCTGCGATTTCATCCAGATACGACCGGGCATGATCGCGACTGAGATACACCAAGTCATCATTGGTGGGGCTGGAATTCATGTAGCAATTTTCGCACGTTATGTTGCACAGACTGCCGGTGTTGAACCACAGTGTGTTCAGCGCGCTCAGCGCAACCGTGGCCCGCGCCTCGCCCTTGGCCGTCGTGAACGGGTTTTGGAACTTGGCCGGGTCGAGAGGGGTAAGGTCGTGCGCGCCTTCGGGCATTGTGGCTCTTTCCGTATTGTGGGCGGTGTATGACCTTCAATGTAGGTTTCGTTGGAAGGTGGGGCAAGGTTACACGAGGGCATTTGTGCATCGATATTGCGCTGCCCCGCGTCATGGCCTATACCGATGAACGCTGGCGAACAGCCATCTCAGCGGGTGTAGCTCAATGGTAGAGCAGAAGCTTCCCAAGCTTACGACGAGGGTTCGATTCCCTTCACCCGCTCCATACCTTTTCCGCAGAAAATATAAGGTTTTAAGCCATGCCCGTGTTGCCGGGATATGCGCCGTTGTGCCCGTTTTTGCTGTGTGGTAACTTACATGAGAGCTTACATGTGATGCTCGGAAGTCCATTACCAGCTGAAAGGGCGCCCGAGCTTATGTAAGTGATATGTAAGTGGAGCATGGTATGGCACGGGTCAAGCTGACAAAAAGTGTGGTGGCAGGCCTCTCTGCCCCTGAGAAAGGGCAGGTGTTCACCTGGGACACTGTGCTTAAGGGGTTTGGAGTGCGCGTTACGCCTACGGGCGTGAAATCTTACATCGTTCAGTTCAATGTGCGGGTTGGTAAAGAGCGACGCATGGTGGTTGGGCGCTGTGATCGTGTGCCCTTGGATAAGGCGCGCAGAGAAGCGAGTAAACTCATCTCTGCCGCGGATCTGGGTGGTGACCCAGCTGTCGAGCGTCGTGAGGCGCTTAACGTTAGCGAGGATCAAAACCCACTATTCAAGGATTTTGCTAACCGTTGGCTGGACGATGTGGCAAAGCGCAAGAACCGTGATAGCACCCTCAAGCACCGCCGCCTGTTGCTCGATAATCATGTGCTGCCCCAATTGGGCAATAAGCGCCTGACGGAAATTACCCAGCGCCAAATCGAAGACATGCACCATAAGGTGTCGAAGAAATTCCCGGTGGCCGCAAACCGCACCGTGTCACTGTGCTCGGCCATCTTTACAACGGCCATCCGTTGGGGGCTGGTCAGCGAGAACCCGGCACTCGGCATCGAGCGCAACGTAGAACATGGTCGCGAACGCTACCTCACGCTTGATGAAATCAAGACCCTGCAAACAGCGCTCGATGAAAGCCCATCGCAGAACTCAGCCGACGTCGTGCGCGTCCTCATGCTCACAGGTGCGCGGGTCGGTGAAGTCCTGCGCATGAGATGGGATCATCTGGATTTGAAAGCAGGCGTGTGGGTGAAACCCGCCGCCACAACAAAGCAAAACAAAATGCATCGCGTGCCGCTCTCACCGCCCGTGGCTGATCTGCTCAAGGCTCGGTTTAAGAAGCAACAGTCCGGCAAAAAACGCGACAAGTCAGAATGGGTGTTCCCCGGAAAAAGCAAACAAGGCCACATGACCACAATCCGCACCTTCTGGGCGGCGGTCTGCAAACGCGCCAAAATCAAAGAAGCGCGCGTTCACGATCTGCGCCACACGTTTGCAAGCTTGCTGGTGTCGTCTGGGGAAAGCCTGCCGGTGGTCGGCGCATTGCTCGGCCATACCCAGGCTAAGACAACTTCACGTTATGCCCACTTGTTAGATGATTCTTTGCGTCAGGCATCTGATCGCGTGGCGGAAATTGCAAGTAAGGGGGAAATGTGATGGGGGCGCAACACCGGTACGTCAGAGATGCAATTGAAGGCTGGTATGAACCAAAAGCCACAAAAAATTTGGACTGGCAAAACTCAGCAGACTACGAATTTGTCAAAAAGTTAGATTGTCGGGGGCTCGCTTGGGAGTTTCTGCGGAAAAACCAGGAATACGCTCGTTGTGTCGATGGTTGGATAGAGTTTCGCCGTGAATCAGCACGCTCAATCGCAGAATTAGCGCGCGATAAGACGATATCGGCCAGTGAATATTCGGACAGATATAAGCAGTGGAAGCTTGAGGTGGATCGAAAGTGTGACGCTATTTGTGAGCAATTCGGTTTGTCAAAGGAGGAGGGTCTACGTCATCCCAGCAATCCATCAGGACCTGTTTTTGAAGACCAAATGACTTCGGGTGCGGAAGTGCTGAGCGTTTGGATTGATGGTGAGGAACTGCCGTGGGATCAGGAGGGGTTTGCACAATCAAATCTGAGTATGGATGTTCGGATTTCGATTGATAGGCCAATTAAGACTCAACTTGAGGAAATTAAGGCTCATTACGAGTGGCTGGTAGAAAATTTTTGGCACATACAAGCCGCAGAATCACAGGATGAGGTAATTGCGCAGTATGGTGATGGCGACTCTGCGTTAACCGTTGTCTCGCGTCCTGCTAAAAAAACGCAGGAGGTGCTGACTGCACTTAACCAAAGGAAGCGCCCACCAAAAAAAGACCTCTTTCAAGAGTATCTGAGAATATTGGATGCACGGGCAGAAGGAATTATCTTCGATGAGATAGCTGAAGTTCTGTACCCCGGTGACAAAGCAGACTCTCACGCTTTGAACGAACGTGTGCGGACACGTCTAAAGGCTGCTGTTAAATTGGTACAGGGTGGATATCGAGAAATCGTTGCTCGCAGAATCCAAATTTAACGGTTCGTCTTTATTTGGATGTTTCATTTTCTGACGCCGCATAACCTGATGTCACGTTACTTAATGAGGCATTGTTATGGTTCATCGTCACAACACTTCCAAAGTTCAAATGAAGACGTTCGGGAAACTCCTGACGCCAGGTGAGGCGGCGGACAAGTTGGCTATATCCGCTCAGACACTTGCCCATTGGCGCGTTCGGGGTTCTGGGCCTGAATTCGTGCATCTATCTTCTCGTTGCGTTCGATATCCGGAAGCTTCTTTGGAAAACTGGTTGTCTGAACGTATACAGGCCTCAACGGCAGAAAATGTGGTTGGATGAGGTTGAGCATGGCGCGCGAAAGAAAGCAGCTCGATCTGTTTACCCCGTCCATCGTCAAGCCGCGACTGCGTGATTTGACGGATGCAATGGACATCTGCTTTTTATCGCTGGCTAAACGGCGTTTGAAACCCATTCGGTATCAGAATGGGAAAGTCTCAGTCCTGATCACGGCGAACGCCACATACGGCATGGCGACCATATGGGATTGGGACGTGATCATTGGCCTGGTGTCCATGATCAATGAGTCTCGCAACGAAGACCTCTGGACCAGCCCGCGCATAGGGTTTCCACCATACAATTTGCTGGAATGCATTGGCCGCGCGAAGGGCGGAGCCAATTATCACGAGCTCGCCGCGGCCATTCACCGTCTCCACTTTACGGGCATCACGACAAACATTCGCCTAGATGATCAACACGGTGAAGAGCGGCCGTTCTCCTTCATTGAGGATTATCGCATTCCCGAACGGTACTCAGCATTCGGGATGGCGAAGTGTGAAACTGTTCGCCCCGATCCTTCCCGGAAATGGGAAGTGTCCTTGTCCCCTTGGGTCTACAACGCCGTCGTGCGGCAAAACGGCATCTTGTCTGTTGACCGGGCATTTTTGTCCCTGAGAGGCGGGGTTGAGAAGTTTTTGTATCGGTACGCTCGCAAGGCCGTGCCGGCATCCAAAGGCCGTTGGAAGATCAAAATCGTGAAGCTATTCGAGAAGAGTGGATCCTGCGGCAATCTTTATGACTTTCAAAAAAAGGTCCGGGAAATTGCATGTCGCAATGTTTTACCGGGCTATCGCCTCGAACTGACAGGGGGCGGCCGGGATTCCCTCGTTTGGTTTTTTCAAGACCGCCCGGGCGCGCCTCAAATGTCGTGGCCGTCATCCAACCCCGAAACCGTCCTGGACGATCACATTCCGTTTTAGCGAGGACCAGTTGCAGGCTCACCCTTCACCGTTTTGCTTTTTCAGCAACACACAGTCACAAGCGAGGGGTGGGCCTGCATTCATCAAGGAGAGCAGGACTATGGATGAGAAAACGAAGGAACAGTGCACCGCCATTGGTGGTCTCAGCGCCCTGAGCCTAATCGGCGGGCTCTACACCGGCCATTGGCAAAATATTGCTCTGGCAGTTATGGGCGGTCTCATCATTGCCATGATCGTTTACCTCAACCGCCATCAAATTCTTAAACAGGCGGATGAGGTTCAAGATAGCAAATTCGACCCTCGGCCCGAATGAGGGTTGAGTGATGTCCAAGCCCAAAGCCACCCTTCTGAAGGCGCGTATCCACAAGGATCTGATGCCGTACAGAAACGACTTCTGGTTCGGCATGACGGTCTTCGCTTTGTCCGGTCGACGCCCGGAGCGTTATGCGCCGGAAGATGGCAATCTACGCAATCAGCGCACCTTCACCCGCACGCTCAATCCCCGCGAAGAGATGTACTTCAAAGACGTTCGTGCAGCACACTCAGGCACCAACATCGCACTGATCGAGTCCTTTCTGCTGACGGTCGCACGGCACCGGGATCCCGACAAATTTCCGAAGCGCTTACCTCGTGCAATCCATCAAGAAGTGGAGGTCGCCCATGATGCTTGAGCAGCCCAAACGCAAAACCAAAACCCGCCCCGGGCCCGTGGACAAGTTGGTCGGCGCGACGATCAAAGAGCTGCGCGTCACCAACGGGCAGACGATGCGAGAGCTCGCGCGCCACTTGGGAATCTCCTATCAACAGGTGCAAAAGTATGAGGCTGGTCAATCCAAGATGTCTACCGAAACCCTCTACCTGAGCGCGTCGTTTTTGGGCGTGCCGATCCAGGACCTGTTCGAAGACATCCATGCTTCGGATGACATACCCGCCCTGGACAGTACGCCACCAAAACAAGACTACCGCTCCTTCCTGCGCAATCCCGAAAACGTGCGCCTGATGACCTCGTTTCTGCAAATCGGAGATCTCAAACTACGCCGGAAGTTCTTTGAGCTGATGGACGAACTGGTCTCGCTCATCGACACCCCCATTCAGCATGAGGACCTGTCATGACAGTTTGTGCGTCTTGCTATCCCTTCGAAAAACTCGATGAGACGTTTTCGGAAGTCTACGTTCAGGGATACGGCATTGTCGGTCCCTATTTGAGTAATCTCATAGCCGTCATCGCCGTGGTCGTTATGCTCTACGGCATCATTTTGGCGGTGTTCCGGCCGAGCCAGGTGATCGTCGAGATGTATCTCCGTAACTTCGTAATGTGGTCCTTCATGTCGGCGTTGCTGCTTTCCGCACCCGCATGGTTCACGTTTTTCAGCGCCATCGCCGATATGGGGCCGTACCTGGGAAGGAAGGTCATTTCGCAATATTCCCACAACCCCATTGAGCGAGAGGGATTGGTTGGCCTCATCGAAGCAATCGAGGTGGGTTTCGTGAACAAGCTCAAAACGGCTTTTTTACATTGGTTCGACGACGTTTCACTTATGAGCAAGTTTATCACCTGGGGCGGATCCATTTTGTTGAGTGCCGTTTTTCTAATCGTCTCTTATCAGATGTTTTCCGGCGTTCTTAGGGGCTATTTCAAGGTTGTTGCCATTGGCATTCTCTCGCCCTTCATCGTGTTCTTCGCGGCCTTCGACGGAACTCGTTCGATTTCCATTGCCGGTATGCGTGTCCTGCTGGCGGCGACGATGGAACTTTTCGTGGCCTGTGTCATTGCCTCGGCCATGTTGTTTTTGTTTGATCAAATGCAGGGCGAATTCAACCTTGTCGAGGCGGGATCTTACATCGCCGCAAGCGACCGTTTCTTAAGCGTCTTGATGACAGGGGTCGCCATGCTCCTGGTCCACAGTGTGTTCACCGAGGTCATCGGACAAATCACCCTGACCTTCGGCACCGCGGCCAAAGCCAGTTTGGGTGGCATCGTGCGCCGGATGGCTGGGCTTGGGTAATTCCCTATGACGCGCCGGCACTTCACCTTCCGAGCCGCAAATGATCAGATCGCGGCGTGGCTTCTCAACCAGGGGCCACGCGCGCGATCCGCCGCGGTGAATGCCGCGATCCGCGCGCACATCGAAGGCAAGCACATGACGCCGGAGGCCAACGAAGAGATCTTCCGCATCGTCAGGGAACTCGGGGCCATCGGCAACAACGTCAACCAGATCGCCAAGACGACCAACGTTGCGGCCATGAATGGTGAGGAGGTGCGCAGCCTGGACGGCCTGAGCGAAGAGCACCGTTATCTTCGCTCCCTGCGCGGTGACATCGAAAGACTCATCGCCTACTGGAGGTGACATGGCCCGCTCCCCTTGGGAAGAACGACTACGAGGCCTGAAATGGCTTCACGGCCAACCCGCTGAGCCGCGCTACAAAGACCATCACGCCAGCAAACAAATGATCTTCAAAGTCACGAGCCACATCAAAACTAAGGCCGGCGTCAAAACTGTGGCCGACTACATCTCATCGAACGGCGGAAGTTCCGAGCGCAAGGCCTTCGATGAAAATGGCCTGGAGCTCACCGGCGACGACATTGCCAAAGAGATCGAGGACTGGAACCTCGTCACCAACAGCGACAACCTGTCGAAGAAGGCGCGCGAGCTCTCGGTCAAGGCCCACCAGAACCTTTCCACTAAGGAACGCTTTCGCCATGTTCAAGCCAACCACATGATCCTGAGCTTCCCGTTTGGGCACCACGACGTGTCCGACCGCCAGCTGCATGCCATCACGCAAGAATTCTTGCAGCCCCTCGCTGAGGAAGGGCACCGGGCGATCTATGCCATTCATCATCACCAGAACAACCCGCACGTCCACATACTGGTGCGCTCGCAAGGCACCCGCGGACGGCTCCGGCTGGCGAAAGCGCAACTCCGTACCCTGCGCAGCTGGGGGGCATCCGTGGCGCGGGACAACGGCCTCGATGTCTACGCTCATGCACGAGAAAATCGCCGCGATGTGGTGAAGGCCATTGAAGAGGGTAAAGCACCGCTCCGCAATACGGACAGTTCCTGGCGCCAGGATCAAAAGCGAAAATCCAAACAGACAGGTCGCACGTTGCTACAGCGCCAGGTGCCGACCTGGTACGAACGTCACGGCCTGGAGCTCGAAGCGCGGCGCTCAAGTACGGCCAAGCAGATTGATGTAAGGCCGCCAAAGATTGATCTGCCCTCAATGCCCGAACAAGCCTCCAAGGTCATCGATGAGCAATTTAAAGCGGCCTTCGAGAAACCAGACACCGCGCGGCAACGCTTCCTCGAAATGCTGGCAGAAAACCGCAAGACGGCCATGTGGTACGTCAATCATCGACCCAACGCGTTTGGAAAAGTCACGGATGAAACGGCCAAGATCAAGCTCACCGACCGCCGCCTGAGAATCTCGGATCGCTGGCGTACCGATGCCCTGCGCAGGATCGATCAGGCGCAACAGTCCGTGCAGCCGGCTGAGCGGAACAAGATCCTCGTGTTCGCGGATATGTTCTGCAATCAGGCCAACGTCAACCAGGCTGAACGCCGTCGTGACTACGAACGTATGCGCTTGGAAAGGGCTCTGGAAGCACAGGGCCTGCGCACCCGACTTCCGGAGATCAAGGATCCAGTCAAGGTTCCGAAGAAACTCCGCAGGGGCCTCAAGCAGGCCGTCAAAGACGTGCTCGGTCGTCTGTCCGCACCGAAACCCAAGATGCCAACTGAGCCGCAGAAAACACCCGTTCCTGAATCCAAGCGTGAGCCCATCCGGAACAAGCCGAACGATGCCGAGATTCGCAAACGGGCGGAACGGCTCTACCAAGACATTCGGCACACCAGAGGCCCGGAGCCCGGGCGGGGTGGGCCCAGCCGCGGGCGAACCCGCGGCCGGGAAAAATGAGTCGTTACAGCCCGAGCGCCTCGAGCCCTTTCGCCAGATAGTCGGGCAAGGGATCTTTGGTCATGATGTAGGCGACATCACCCTTGTCCGAATGATCACGGGCGTATTGCACCGTTGCCGCCCAACTCGACGTTGCCTCGTCACCGCGCCCGATCCACAACAACGCCATCAGTTCCGCCCGTTCATCCGGGCTCATGACCGTGAGCAAATCGAATAGAGCTTGGCGGTTGCCGGCGTTGCGGTCGCGTGCCAGATCGATGACGCGCTGAACGGTTTCTCTGCTCAATGCTTGAAGCATGGCTATCTCCTTCTGTGCAACGAACACAGCCACGATTCGTATTCTACCCCGCCCGGGTCCATCGGAGATCAGGATGAGCCTGCGTCCCGCAGAGCTCAGTATTTTGTGTCACAAAATGCATATCCTGCACCGGATAGCCAATTTTCCAAGGGGAAATCGGCGTTACGTTGTGGTGATGATTAAGCTCATAATTTCAATGAGTTGGGTAAGGTCGTGAAAATTTCCATGCACGAGCCCCGCTTTGTGTGAACTGCACAACCTTCTCCATAAGCACAAAAACACCTGGAGCAATTGTCCCGAACTATCGAAATCTCGTGGAGCCGCGGAAAGGTGCCGATCAATTTGCTGGAGCACGCACAAAATATGGCCCAGTTCCCTGGAGCATGCTCTGAACACGATTGATATACACAGCAGCAAAGGCGATAATATTCCCCTCGTGAAAAGACGGTTGAGCTACCAAGGCCGGGGCAGAAATGCCTCGACCTTTCTGTTTGGCTGGCGGTGAAGGCTAAGGGGCGCTGCCCCTCGCGCGGTCAAGGCTGCCCTTCGGCCTCCGCACCGGACCGTGGCTCAGTCGCTACGCTCCCTGCGCCCGCACCATCCGGCACTCCGGGCCTTGCCCTTGCTACCCCCGGACTTCGCCAGTCAGGCAGGATTGCAGGATGTGGGCTACGCCCAATCTGCATCCCTGCGCATATTTATGAGGTCGCATAAGCGCATAAATATGCTTGTCTGGGGCACAGCCTTATGGTTGCCTATATGTGCTATTCATATCTTTTTGAATGTGGGGAGGCAGCGGGTGAATTTGACGCCTTTAGACTATGTTTTGGTGCTTTTAGCTATTCTGGTGATCTGGTCGGGTAAGCTATTTTACCGATTTTGTGCGCGGCCAAGAATCAAAGGCTGGCAGGGTGAAAAGCGCCTTCGCAAGCTACTAAATCTTTTTGAATTTGAGGCCGTGCATAACGTCTATGTGCCAAACTCTAAAGGTAAATACGCGCAAATCGACCACATCGTAAAGTTTCAGAACACGCTGGGTGTAATCGAGACGAAAAATTATTCAGGCGAAATCCGTGGCGGCAAGTTCGGTCAAAAATGGGTTCAGACCATAAACGGATACGACAGAAACACACCCAACCCATTGTGGCAGGTGAAGCGTCAAGTCGCTCACCTTCAAGATATGTTGCCCAATGCGAGCATCTGGGGAACGGTAGTTTATGCTGGCGAAGCAAAATTTCCGCAGGGCACACCGAAAAATGTGTCCACTTTTGAGGAATTTCGCCACTACATCGCGGACTACAAAATGCGAAAAAATCTATGTGACCACTCTCCCGCACTGGAGGCAGCTTGGCTGGAAGTGATCGATCAGGCGGACCAATCGTCGCGGGCGAAAAGACGCCAGCACCTGATCGATATCGGACAAGGAAACGGGTGGAGCTGGCATAAGGTCGCCGTTTCCGCTCAGTTCGTCCTATTTACACTCTCAGCTCTGGGGCTCGGCGCATATCGTTTTGCGATGTAGCTTGCCCCTCTCCTCGTTATGGCCCCTGAAGACAAAGCCCTGGCGAAGCCTGGTCGCCGCAGGGTGTGTGAGCCGAAGGCGAGCTCTCCCGAGGATGCAGCCGTCGTGCGCCCTTGCGCGCATGATCGACGGCGAGATAAATCGCCCTCATGGGCGATGCCGCGCAAGTTTATTTACCCGTTTAAGTGTTTAAGTATCTGTTTTAAGGATGTTTAAGAGTTTAGGAACTCTGGAGGCACCTAAAGATTATATATTTCAGTGCATTACAAATATGCCGACCGGATGATACACCGATAGTTTCCGGATGATCCACCGAAAACGACCGGATGATCCACCGTGTCAAAACCGGATGATCCACCGTGTTTTTCCGGATGATACACCGTGTCTATCAATAGGGAATTTGGTGTTTGAGGTATCTATGAGATTGCGAGCATTGCGAGGCCGCTTATTGAGCCTATTGTAAAGGACAAGAATGCCCCAAATGTGGCTGCGGTAGACATCATTGAAGCATTGAGCAGGGCGGTCATTAGCCATTGAGGGGGTGGTTCTGAAAGCTTCCCTCTAGATGCCTTCCTTGCGGCCTCTAGTGCCGCCCCTCCTATCGCCAGCCAGCTACAGAACATGCCAAAAAGATAGAAGCCCAAGGGAACCAGTATCGCTTTAACTGGACTATCGGGTGTGCCCCAAGCTGTTCCTAGAAACGTCATGCTTGCGATTGCCCCACCAGCATTGAGCATAATTCCATACCGGAGTGCTGCCTCTTGCCAGTAGGCATGTTCCGTTCTGGCATCTCTCTGGAGTTTGTTGAGTTCTTCCTGATCAATCATGAGGGGAGTATATGGGGCTGCCGTCAATTCTTAAAGCGGCATTTCATATTTATAACCCTTTGAAAAATAGCGCAAATATCTACAGGCTCCGAGTAATTGACCTTTTTCTTTCATATCTTGAAAATATGAAAGAAAAATGCTATGTTACATTTAGTCTCAATGTTCTTTGGAGTGTGTCATGAGTGACAACGTCCATGTTTTGCATCCTCAGTCTGTACCGATAGCTGGTTTTTTGCGCGTTGGTCATACTGGTCACCGAAAACTTGAAGCATTGCTAGCTGAGGGACGCTTTCCGTATAAGCGCGTAGTTTTCGATGCCGCTCACATAAGCAAGCAGAAGGATTTAGTTGCATCGCTTCGTAACGCAGGTTGTGAAGTGATCTTGGATCCGAACTTTGCGGAGATGGCGACAGACGGTCGCTATCAGTCCGCAGTTGGCAAGCTTCCGTGGGCTAATCCCGAAAGGCCTTGGGTTGTTTCTGATTTTAGTGTTAACCGTAATTTGGACGTTGCCAAACAAATTGCAGATTTTGCAGTTGAGCAAGGGGTTAACGTTGTTCTGGCTCCGACGCTTGTGTCTGAGCACAGTGACAATGCACTGCATCGGGTAAACTTGGAGATGTGTGCAGCTTTGCGGCGGGAGCTCGACAGTTCAGGCGGCAGCAATATTGCAATAGACTATCAAATGATTACCACCAATGCTCTTCTCAAGGATGTCAATGGACGCTCATCTCTGGTTGCGGGGCTCCGAGACATTCCTTTTGAGAATCTCTGGCTAAGAATTTCTGGCTTCGGTGCGAATGCATCTCCCTTAGGTACACGCCGGATGATTGAGGCTGTGCGTGAACTGCATGATTTGGAAATCCCGCTCGTTGCTGACTACGTCGGCGGTTTTTCTGGCTTGGCTATGGGGGCGTATGGAGCGGTAAGTGGGATTAGTCACGGTATTGGCCAGCATGAGCAATTCAATTTTTCAAGTTGGAAAGCTGCCCCTAAAGAGCCTTCTGAAGGAGATGGGAGAGGGTTTGGCTCTGCTAAGCGTATCTACCTTCATGAATTGGATCGTTCTTTCACAGAAAATCAGTTAACAGCACTCTTTGCTGCACGTGGTTGCCGGTCTCGTTTCGGCTGTCATGAAAAAGGATGTTGCCAAGATGGCGTTGGAGATATGGTGGAAAATCATAAAGCCCACTTCATTAATCAGCGCCGTAAGCAGATTAATGAGCTTTCAAGTGTGCCTGCACTACGTCGAGAAGAGCATTTCATCATGAAGATGATTGACCCAGCTGTTCGATCTGCTCGATATGGTGCGAATGTAAAAATATCTGATGAAAAGACAGCAAAAGCGGTCAAGAAGGCAAGGGATCGCCTGATATGCTTAAGGGATACATTGGTGGACCTCCATGATACAAACAGCGCCGCGTCGCGCTCTAAGTCACTCTCGTTTCGGGGCAGTGGGCGTCCTGTTAGTGCAGCTTCAGGGTGGAAATAATGTCTAGTGCAGTTTCAAAAATTCTTGATGATTTGAAGGCGCATGGTGGCCTTAAGGGGATGGATGTTGCAAATATCGCAGATGTTTCACCTGCGACGGTTTCTCGTTGGACATCAGGCAAAACATTTCCCCACCCTAAAACGCAGCTTATCATATCTGATCTACGATACGTTGTGGATAGGCTCGCAGAGTTTTATACACCTAATGAAGCTAGAATGTGGCTATACTCAAAGCATCGATTATTAGATGGTGAGCGTGCCATTGACTTAATTCATAGTGGTCGGGCTGATGAGGTTCTTGCGGTGATTGAGAGCCTTGAGGAAGGGGCGTATACCTAAAAATGAAATTTAGAGATCGAGTTCACGACAGGGTGATACTCGACGCGCTTGAAGTCATCGGACATAAAACGTTTGAAGGCGATGTTTGGCGGGTCACGAGGAAAGGCCGAGATCCATTGCGGGGGGGCAGTGCTGGCGGACGATGGAGTCCGCCTGGTGAATTCGAAGTGCTTTACACGTCTCTTGAGAAAGAGGGGGCTGAGGCTGAAATTGGATATCGCTTGTCTCTGGAACCTGTGTGGCCAAGCCGTTTAGAGCATGAAATTCATAAAATTGATCTGATGTTGGAGGAGGCGCTTCGTCTGGCAGATCTCACTCAATTGGAGCCGTTGGGGGTTGATGTCGCAAAATATCAGAGTTTTGAGTACGAGAAGACGCAGGCTATTGCGTCTGCAGCTCACTTCCTTGAGTTTGATGGGCTCGTTATTCCAAGTGCCCGACATCAATGTTTAAATGCGGTGATTTTTCTTGATCGTCTGGGGCGTAGCGGTCGGTTGGATGTGATTGAAACAGCCGAAATTGATTGGTCAGATTACAATGCGTAAACTTTATTTTTATCGTGAAACTTACGCCAGCACTTACATTCATGAGATGTCGTAAATATTATATAATAAAATCAAATAGATAATGGTATAAGTAAAAAGTTTCCCAAGCTTACGACGAGGGTTCGATTCCCTTCACCCGCTCCATACCTTTTCTGCAGAAAAAAGCTTGCCCGCCATCTGTGAGATGTCGCGGGCAAGCTTTCATACGCTTTTGTATGTGGTGCGGGGCGCCTACATACGGGCGAGCTCTAATTTAAGGGTACATCCAAGCTCAGCTTGAATTGGCTTGCGCTCACTTCACTGACAGACTGGTTAAGAGAGCTTTTCAAATGACTGCCATTCGGAAAGAACCCAAAATTAACCGGAGCGCTGGCGATGAGTTCTAAACTGTGAGCTTCGTAGCCCGCGATGCCAATCCCGTCAAAAGCATATTTGGCGTGTACGTTCCGACCATCTTTGAAAGCGGCATCCGCTCCCAATTCAGCGCGCGCACGTAGCCGTTCTGTGTTGATGTTTCTGCCGTCATTGTGGGCAATGCTGGGGGATTTGAAATCCCATATTCCTCTCAAGGCCGCAAAAGGACGAACGGTGGCGCCCTCAAATTGCTCTCAAGAAGAGCGCGAGACCTCCGGGCCGAAGCTCAGATTACCCAGCGCAATACTCTGCGTTCCGATGCTGGTTCCGTTGTGGGTCTTGTATGCGAGCTGTTTTTCGTTGAAATAGTTTAAACCCAACTGCGGGAAAATATTCCAGCCTTGGTATTGCATCTCGCCGGTCAGGTTTGACTCGAATTGCCAGCGCCTACCCGCATAGTGGTCCCAACCATAATCCGATAGATTGAGCATGTTCTGTGACGTGCCCCAGGCAATCCGGGCATCCCAAATCAGTTTGTCGACCGGGCGCGTGACCAAATATGGCCCAACCATCCAGCCTTTGCCTTTTGCTTTGGAGCTTTGACCTGTTGTGGTTTGATCGTATAAATCAAACTGTGCGAGCACGCCGATCAAGGTGTCTTTTTGGTAGCGGTAGTCTGCGCCCAACATAACCAGACCAAAATCACCCTCACCTTTTGTGCCGCTGCGGGTATCCGTAATGCCCTGCCAGCGTCCCTTAACCCAGACATTGTAAGGGCTGTCCGTGTCCGTAAGCCGACTTGGCGGTTTGCTGTCGGACTTCTGCTCGCCGATTCCAAGGCTACCGCCCCAAGTTTTTAAGTTCTTCAAACTGGCGGCGAAATTGCCTTGCCCGTCGGTCATCTCCATGGAAACGGGCAGGGAAATATCTGTCGTTGCCGCTAATGCCGTACTGATGGGGTCTGCGTTTCCAAACAGACTGCTGACGCTGCCGCCGCCAAATCCACGTCCTGTCGGCAAACCAGATAGCCCAATACTCTGGGCCGTTATGTTTCGGGCGTGAGCTCCCAACACATTTTGTATCTCTCTCTGAGATTGCACTTCGCTTGCGCTCGGCGCCAGGGTGCTATCAAACAACAAATGACGCACACTGCCTTTTAATGCGCTTCCCGCATCCCGCACCGTAAACGTAATATAGATATCCGTGCCGTAAGTCGGGGGCAGGTTAAAATTGACGCGTTGACCCGCGATCGTCGCGCCGCTCATGATGAAGCCTGCTGCAGTGCCAAGGTTTGTGCTATTATCCGCTAAGGTATATCTGATCGTTGACTTGCCGGCAGGAGAACCCGTTTGCACGACAGCGTCGGTAATAGCACCGGTGCCGGCGCCGCCTTGTGAGTTCTCAAGTACAATGGTGCTATCGGCAAAAGTTGCGCCGCCGCTCAAAGAAATCTCAACAGTATCCCCGACAGCAAAGGCAGGCGATCCACTTCTACCTAAAACAAGACTGTCTCCGCCTACAAATTCGGACGCTTGAGTTGCGATCGTTTTATACGGTTCCGCTGCAGCTGTTGCGCCATCTGCATTTGTAACGTCATAGGCAAGGGCCTGAGATGACGTGAAAATGAGCGATAGCGCGCTGAGTGCAATGCGCATGGTCCGCACATTCCCCAAGCGACCTTTTCCCCAGGCCCTGTTTTGATGGCCAATATCACTATTTTGGAAACCGAACTGCTTTACGGTCTGTTCGCGCGAAACACCGCAAAACATCTTAAAAAATAGATTCACAACGAACTCCTCAGCTCATTAGCCTTGTTATTTCACCGTTGCCCGCCCACCGCGACGCCAGCCTTCAAGGTCTCGCGCGAAAACCATGAGATTCGCTCTCATGGACAAGCCTTTACAGATGGATGAGATCATAAGAAAGATAAAAAAAATCGTCCTCTGCAGGCAAGCGAAAAGCGGCGCACCTCTCTGTGAGAGTCAGGCCGCTACCTCTGTCGTCACCCCTTCGCGAAAAGGGCCCATTTTTGAATTGGTGGGGCATACAGCCCAAGGTTATTTTTGTCCCTTCACCCGCACCGTTTCTTTTTCATGAAAATCCGAAATCTCGTCAGTCCAAAATCGCAATCGGCATCAGGCCATTGGCTTCGGCGTGTTTTTTCAGGCGGCCATCGGCTTTGATGCGTTGGACGAAACCGTTGATGTAAGCGAGCCATTCGGGGTCGCCCTTGTTGATGGCGTAGGCGTATTCGGTCTTGTGGAACGGTGCGCTGGGTTCTAGCAGTTTCGCCCAATCATAGGTGACGAGAATTTTTTTGCCGTATGGATAGTCGGTGAGAAACGCGTCGGCGCGCCCGGTGCGCACTTCTTTTTCCCGCTGTTGGAACTTCACCACCGATAGGATCGAGGCCTGTTTGAAGGCACTGGCAGCGTCTTCCATAAAGGTTCCTTTTTGTACCACCAAAATATGACCGTCTTGGTCCATGTCGTCCCAACTCTTGAGTGTCGGGTGGGTCATGGTGGTGATGGCGTAGATGTCGCTGCGCAGGTATGGCGCGCTGTAGTCGAGGTGCTTGGCGCGCGCCTCGGTGATGCCGACGCCAAACATGGCGATGTCGCACTTATCGGCCTGAATGTCTTTGATGAACGTGGCGAAGCTTGTTTTTATAAATTTCAGCTCGACACCCAAATCCTTGGCCAGTTCGCGGGCCAAGCCGATGTCGATGCCTTCCAGCTTGTCGCTTTTGGAATTGTAAAACGAAATGGCGTAATACGCAGGCCAATGGCAAACGCGCACCACGTTATCGGTGCGAATGCGGTCCAGTTGACCGGCCAGCGCAGGCGAGGATATCGTTAAAAGCAGGGCGACTGCGGCGAGTATGGATTTGATGGATGTTTGCATGGGACCTTGAACCTCCACGTGTGAGCACCAGCTTATCAGATGGCCTGACAATCTAGAAAGTGACATTTTATAACTTTCAAGTGTACAATTGGAAGCGAATTGAGGGCATTTTATTTTTAGCCAGACTGTAGGAATCCCCTTCATTGCAATTTGACGTTTCTAAAACTTCATGGCTGGGGGGCCGGTATGGCGTGCTGTTCCTGTCATTGGTGGTTATGGTCGCGTTCGCCGCGATTTGGTCTCATCAATTGTGGCAGGGGCGCGAGCGTGCAATCGCGGGGGCTGAAATCACGGCGGAAAATCTCGCCCGTGCGATGGAAAATGCCAATAACCGTACCGTTCAGGCGGTCGATCTGATTCTTCGCAACGTCGCGGTGAGCATGAAGCCGGATGGCTGGGCCCAGGGCCGTGACGGAAAAAACTTTCTACAATCTCTTTTGGATGAGGCACCACAGGTCCGAGAAGTGGCGTATGCCGATGCATCTGGACGGATCACGGACATGTCGCGGCGCGCGGCTCACCCGTCGCTGGATATTTCTCAAGAGCCCTATTTTAAGCTGGCGGAAGAAGGAAAATTGCCGCCGCTTTATATCAGCTTGCCTTACCGTGGCCGCTTGCTTGGCGACGCCGTTAATGGGGGGCGAACGACCAAGCAGTGGCATCTGATTTTTGCTCAAGCCGTTCACGATGATGACGGTACGTTTATTGGCATGGCTTTGGCTGTGATCAACCCGGGCTATTTTCAAGAGCAAGTCGGCGCGCTTGACGTCGGACGGAAAGGCTTTGTGGCTTACTATCGATACGACGGTAAGCTTTTGGTGCAAGGCGGCCCGGATCATCTAGAGGTCGGCGCGGACAATCATGCAGATCATCCGTTATTTACCGAGCATCTGCCGGTGCGCGAATGGGGCACCTTTCGCCATGGAGAGGACGCCTATCATCCCGCCCCGCATATCGTCAGCTACCGCGCCACCACGCGCTGGCCGTTGCTGGTTGCGGTATACTTGGACCAAAGCGAGGCCCTGGCGAGTTGGCGTGGGGAGGCATGGAGCTTTTCCATCGTCATGACCGGCGGCTTGACGGTGCTGTTGATGTTGGCACTGATGGTCTATCGCCAGCGCGCTTCGACCGAGCATTCGGAAAAGCAAGTGACGTTGCTTGGCACGGCTTTGAAAACATCGGCCAATATGGTGCTGATCACCGATCTGGACGCCAACATCGTTTGGGTTAACGACGCCTTTTGTACCCAGTTCGGCTATACGTTCGACGAAGTCGTCGGCCAGACTCCGCGGTTGTTGAAATCGGGTTTGGTGTCGCCCAAAGTGGTGATGGAGATGTGGGAGCAGATCCGCGGCGGGCGCACCTGGAACGGCGAATTCGTCAACAAGCGCAAAGACGGCTCGTTGGTGATCGTCAACCAGACCATCAGTCCGATTCTCGATCACGACGGGCGCGTCACCCACTTTGTCGGCATTCACGACGACATCACCAAGCGCAAGGAAACCGAACTGGAACTGCGCGAGGCGAAGATCAACGCGGAATCCGCCAACAGCGTCAAAACCCAGTTTCTCGCCAACATGAGCCACGAATTGCGCACCCCGCTCAATGCGGTGCTGGGCTTTACCGATATGATGCGCATGGAAACGTTCGGCCCGCTAGGGCATGAAAAGTACCGGGAATACAGCTCCGACATTCACACCTCGGCGACGCATCTGCTGACATTGATTTCCGATATTTTGGATGTCTCGAAGGTCGAGGCCGGCAAGATGGATTTGTCGGATGGCCGCATTCATCTGCAAGAGCTGGCTGAAAGCTGTCAAAAGCTTCTCAGCCATCGCGCCAACCAAAACGGCGTGACTTTGCGCATCGATGTCCCCGATGGGTTGCCCGATCTTTTGGCCGATCAGGTGCGGGTTAAACAGATTGTGCTCAACCTGCTGACCAATGCGATTAAGTTCACACCCACAGGCGGGGACATCATCTTGACGATGGAGCTGGGTTCTGACAGCGGCATCATCATGCGCACCGAAGACACCGGCATCGGCATCGCGCCGGAAGAGTTGGGCAAGGTCTTGGAGCCGTTCGGTCAAGCCGGTGAAAGCAACACTTTGGCGCGCGAAGGCGTCGGGCTGGGTCTGTATTTGGTCAAGGCGTTTATGGAAATGCACGGCGGTCGGGTCGATATCACCAGTGAACTGGGCGTCGGAACCATCGTTTCCGTCTTATTCCCGCCGGTGCGCAGTTTGCTGCCGATCGAGCCCGATAAGGCGCTGTAAAATGCTTTGCCGTTCGTGCGGATTTTGCGCCATGATGCAGCCATGACAGACACACTTTCCCAAAATATCAACGACACGCCGCCAGGGGCCCTCGACGGTCTTTTGGTGCTGGATCTAACGCGCATTCTAGCGGGGCCGTTTTGCACCCAAATGCTGGGCGACTTGGGCGCGGATGTGATCAAGATCGAACGCCCCGGCGCGGGCGACGATACCCGCCACTGGGGCCCAAATTACGTGCGCGACGGTGATGGCAACGATACCGGCGAAAGCGCTTATTTTGTATCCGCCAACCGCAATAAGCGTTCTGTGACCATCGATTTGAGCCAACCTGAGGGGGCCGCAAATCGATGG